>OBWV01001155.1_pt1 | contig 13760 bp, 10 predicted proteins | sample 1495351 | NCBI WGS metagenome assembly OBWV01 (sample SAMEA2580122, study PRJEB22360) | human gut metagenome | biome: human gut; feature: human-associated habitat; material: faeces | place: Denmark | collected 2008/2010 | reverse complement strand
TGAACCGCGACAAAGACTGGGGCAATTCCAAGGACAGCATCCAGCGTGCCATCCAGAAACTCGGCGGAGGCTATCCTGCAGACCCTGTGTTCAAAATTGATTACTGACCCTGTCTGTTTTCAAAAATCAAGCTTTACCAAGCCTGACTATGAAAAAGAGGAAGTAAGGCAAACTTTCCACAGTATTGTCTTACTTCCTCTTTTTTATCACAACTCTATTTTTTTCTTTCTTTTTCCAAAATCAATCTTCTTTGACTTTAAAACTCCATCTTCTTAGCAAGATAAGCTCTCAGATCTTCGATCTTCACTCTTTCCTGCTCCATAGTGTCACGATCTCTGACTGTTACCGCTCCATCTGTTTCAGAATCGAAGTCATAAGTTACACAGAACGGAGTACCGATCTCATCCTGACGACGGTATCTCTTACCGATATTTCCTCTGTCATCAAACTCACAGTTCCATTCTTTTGCCAGCATTGCATAAACTTTCTCAGCGCCCTCATTCAGCTTCTTGGACAACGGCAGCACACCGACTTTTACCGGTGCCAGTGCCGGATGAAAATGCAGTCCCGTACGCACATCATTTTTCTCAGCATCCAGGACTTCTTCATCGTATGCGCTGCACAGGAATGCCAGTACCATACGATCCGCACCCAGAGACGGCTCGATAACATACGGGATATATTTTTTACCCTCTTCATCATCAAAGTAAGTCAGATCCTGCCCTGATACATTCTGATGCTGTGTCAGGTCGTAATCCGTACGGTCTGCAATACCCCACAGTTCACCCCAGCCGAACGGGAACAGGAATTCCACGTCAGTTGTTGCTTTGCTGTAGAAACTCAGTTCTTCTTTTTCATGATCGCGATACCGTACTTCTTCATCTTTCAGTCCCAGTTCATGTAACCAGTTCAGGCAGAAAGATTTCCAGTAATTGAACCATTCCAGATCCGTATCCGGTTTGCAGAAGAATTCCAGTTCCATCTGTTCGAACTCTCTGGTACGGAAAGTAAAATTACCCGGTGTAATCTCATTACGGAAGGATTTACCGATCTGTCCGATACCAAACGGCAGTTTCTTTCTGGAAGTTCTCTGTACGTTTTTAAAGTTTACAAAGATACCCTGTGCTGTTTCCGGTCTCAGATATACGGTATTCTTTGCATCTTCCGTAACACCCTGAAAAGTCTTAAACATCAGGTTAAACTGACGGATATCAGTAAAGTTATGTTTTCCACAGGTCGGGCACGGTACCTGATGCTCTTCAATGAAAGCAGTCATCTTTTCCTGGCTCCATGCATCTACGCTTTCTTCCAGTGCGATTCCTTTTTCTGCACAGAAATCTTCGATGATCTTATCTGCACGGAAACGCTCATGGCATTCTTTACAGTCCATCAACGGATCAGAGAATCCACCCAGATGACCGGAAGCTACCCATGTCTGCGGATTCATCAGGATTGCACAGTCCACACCTACATTGTAAGGATTTTCCTGGATGAACTTTTTCCACCATGCTCTTTTTACATTGTTCTTCAGTTCCACACCAAGATTACCATAATCCCAGGTGTTTGCCAGGCCGCCGTATATTTCGGAACCCGGATATACGAATCCTCTGGATTTGGCAAGTGCAACGATTTTTTCCATTGTTTTTTCCATAATTGATCTCCTTTATATTCCCTGAGACATAAATATATGTCTAGTATTAACGTATTAATTCCCACGGCAGTCGACAAGATAGCATCCTGCCGGCACAAATTTTTAATTATTATCCGTGTATATCACATAACCATATGCCTGTGTAGTCACGTGGCTTTCATCGTCTGTACCTTCATCGGCTGAAAGCCTTGCCTGACTTTTATTTACCACTTTCATATTCTTGCTGACATACTGAATCGTTCCCGGCACCAGAACCTGCATCGGCTCACGGATAATGATCACCTGCTGCTTTTCACATCCGTCAGGCATTCCTGCCCTGGAAACATCTTTTCCCTCTGCATCTGTAAAATCAGAAGCAAAAGTATATCCTTCTTCCTGTGCTTCTTTTACAGTGCCCGCAAAAAAATCTATCTGATTGAAGCCCCGATAATCGGCCACAGACTGATATTCCAGCTGTACTTTCGCTTTCTTATCTTTTACCTGCATACTTTTTACCGATACAGCCTCACTCCCTGCTTCCTTGTTATATGCTTCCACCAGTTCGTTAATCTGCGCTGCCAGCTCCTTTTCTTTATAAGTCTCGTCAGAAAAATCCTCCAATAACAATTCCTCTACCGTTCCGCTGTCATCCACCGTCACTGTAGTTTCTGTCATTTTTTCTATTCCACCACAGCCGGTCAGTAGCAATACTGCTGTCAGTGCCAGTCCCAGCTTTTGTTTTTTCATGATTTTTTCCTCCGAATCACTCCTCTGACTTTCCATTACCGGATAGTCAGACCTATTATACCGTCTGGATAGTTAATTTTCAAGGTTTTTATAGTTGCGTTTTTCAGGAATCCATCACTTCAAGAATCTCCAGACTTTTAAATCGTTTATCGGTATAACGGTCTATGTAACGTTTTACCCAGCGGGTAACCTCCCGTTCCACCTCCGGTTTCAGGGTAAATGTATAGATTTTTTCCATCGGTGTTGCCACCATATATTGCAATGCATACAGTGCCGATGTCGAAACCGAAATTCCGTCTTTTACCTGTTTGCGACAGTTACTGCAGATACAGCCGGAAGCCTCCAGCGACAAGAAAGTAAGATCCTCCGTCCTTCCACAGATTCCACACTCAAAAAGCCGCGGATACTCTCCGTTGATCATCATCGCACGCATCTCGAAAATTGCTCGGATCAGTCGATTGGAAATTCGCCCCCGGATCAGTGCTTTCATCGTGATATACAGAAGATTAAGCATATCCGTCTCCCGGTTTCCCTCTCTTCCGTAGTAATCCGCAATCTCCAGAAAATAAAAGCCATAATATACTCCCGGCTGCTTTGCTGCCAGTTCTGTAAAATACTCCCGGATATTTGCCTGTGAAAGTGTATAAGCCGTTCTTCCCTCAAAAAGCTGAAAACTTCCGAACACAAACGGGTTCGCTATAGCAAGATAGGGGCTTGTGCTTTTTCTTGCCCCTCTGGCAAACGCAGTGATTTTCCCACGCTCACGGGTCAGGATCACCATGCGCTTATCATAATCCCCTACCGGCGTGGCAGCTAATACCATGCCGGTGACGGTAATAGGCTCACTCATACAGATCAGATCTCTTTCTTATTATATCCGAAGTTTTTCATCAGAGTATCACTGTCTCTCCAGTCTTTTTTCACTTTCACCCAGATCTTCAGATTCACTCTTTCTTCGAGCATTTTTTCGATTTCAAACCGGGCATTACTTCCGATTTTTTTTAACATGGAACCCTGTTTTCCTATGATGATTCCTTTATGAGAATCTCTTTCACAGATAATTGTTGCCTCGATATCTACAATATGCTGACCCTTTCTCTCCCGCATCTTCTCGATGGTTACAGCGATACCATGAGGGATCTCCTCATCCAGCGCATGCAGTGCTTTCTCACGGATGATCTCCGCAACAATCTGTCTCTGTGGCTGATCGGTTACCGTATCTTCGTCGTAAAACATCGGACCATACGGCATATATTTAAACAGGCTGTTCACGATATCTTTCGTATTCTGCCCACGCAGGGCAGATGCCGGAATAATTTCCGCAAAATCATACAATTTCCGGTAATTATCGATTACCTGTAAAATATCTTCTTTTTTCACTGTATCTACTTTGTTGATCACCAGAATGACCGGCAGACTTGTCTTCTGTAACTGCTCGGCAATATGCTTTTCACCGGCACCAATATAAGTAGTCGGTTCTACCAGCCACAGGATCACATCCACATCTTTCAGTGTCTGTTCTGCCACATTTACCATATATTCGCCCAGTTTGTTCTTGGCTTTGTGGATCCCCGGTGTATCCAGAAAGATGATCTGTCCGTCTTCACAGGTATACACGGTCTGGATTTTATTTCTGGTGGTCTGTGGTTTTTTGGATGTGATAGCAATCTTTTGTCCGATCAGATGGTTCATCAGAGTGGATTTCCCCACGTTCGGTCTTCCGATGATTGCCACGAATCCGGATTTAAAATTTTCCTTCATATGTTCTCCTTTATTGTACCAGAGGTTCGATCTGTTTTAAGATTTCACGGTTTTTCTCCAGTGCAGATTCACTTCCAACGACACAGATGTTCCTCTGTTTCAACACTGCTTCTACCAGATCACCCAGTGCCTGAATATCTTCCGGCTGTGCGGTAAGGATCTGATTTCTCTCCTCCTGCAGTTCTTCCTCAGTGATTCCTGCAAACCATGCCCCAAGCGACAGTTCTCCTTTGGCATATGGGTTTAACGGCACATCCAGGTCGCTGATCGTACCGATGATATATTTTGTCATTTCTCTCTCATCTGCCGTGAATGTATGCAGATATTCCGGTGTATTTTCAAATATTTTCAGTGTATTTTTCAGATGCGGGTCACGGTAAGACACCAGGAAACTGTCTCCGGATTTTCTGAAGTTGCTCATACATCCATAAGCTCCACCTTTGACACGGATATTCATCCACAGATAATCATAACTTAAAATCACTTTCAGGATACGAAGTGCTCCGGTATACTCATATCCGGCTTCTTTGAAGTTTCCACTGACCGCTACATACTGTACCTGACCTGCGGTAGAAAATCCTTCGTTTCTTTGCTGCAGATCGTAATTGATCTTTCCTGTCTGTATCGGAGTCTGATACAGCAGATGACGCAGGGTGGAAACTCTTCCTTCCACACCCTGATAACCTTTTTCATCCGTCGTCACACTGACAAACAGATTCTCCGGGCGGAAGATCAAAAGCATCAGTTTCTTCAGATTTTCTTTCAGTATCTCTTTTTTCTCTTCAAAATGTTTTTCCAGTTCTTCAACCAAACGGAAATATCCGATTCCCGCGATCCGATCCTGAAAATTGGATACCGGAGAATAATAGGACGCTGCACGCATCACCGCGGTGGAGTGTCCTGCCGCCGCCAGGGAGGACTGCAGTCGTGCTTTCTGCTGAGAAAGAATCTCATACAGACGTTTGTCATCATCCAGTCTGGAAGTAAACAGAATCTCGCGGATCATGGAAAATACAAATTCTTCTTTTTGTACCAAATATTTTGTCTTTACACCAAACATCCGTATACAGTCATCTTTCTGGTCTTTTCCCTGGAATACCTGCAGTCCGCAGCTGATTCCACCACTCTGTGCATTGATCTCATGGAAAAGTTCACCATAAGTAAAGTGGGCTGTATCCACGTATCCGAGAACAGATTTTAGGATTCCCATATAAGAAATCAGTTCATCCGGCACCTGTTTGGTATCAAATAACAGCGTCAGATACGTAATACCGTTAGTATCCAGATTGTGATGCAAAACGGTATTCCCCGTTACATGGTGTGGTGTATTGTGGATTTTCAGCGCTTCTTTTCCGATATCGCTACGTTTCAGCATCGGAATTTTGGCTTTTGCCTCTGCGCTGTCCTCGCTGTCCTGAAATTCTTTCAGTTTTCTGGTTTTCTCCACCAGTTTCTCCAGCTGTTCCCGAGACAGAGAGGCTTTATAGGCAGCCAGCTTCTCTTCTGTCTTCTTCTCCTCCTCTGTTGTAAGTCCTTTTTTCGGTATTCCCAATACCACAGCACTGTGCGGGTTATCCAGCATGGTTTCCTGAATCAGTTGTTCAAAAAGTCCTTCACCTGCTTCCTTCTTTAATTCATCAAAGGCTTTCAGTTTTTCCAGATGAACAAATGGTTTATTATCATCGTACAGCCAGCTTTCACATACATCAATGCTATACATCAGTCCACGCGGATAGGAACCATAATCTGACTCACGGAAACGGAATTCCAAATAGTTGATACCGGCAGCAATCGCCTTCTGATCAATTCCTTCTTTTACCAGCTTTTCCAGTGTTTCCCGGATCACCTGCAGGAATTTTTCTTTATCCTTTTCTTCTGCGCTCTTAACTTCCACAGTGAAAAACGGCTGATAAATACCGTCGTTATAACCCCCATCGACATCTTTACCGATTCCGGCATCTAACAGTGCCTGACGAAGCGGTGCTCCCGGAGCCGAAAGCAGAACATAATCCAGGACTTCAAAAGCGGTACAGCGTTTTACATCCAGTCCGTCCCCTACTACCATACTGTATGTCAGATACGTATTTTCTTCTTCGGAATCATTTTCTCCTACCGGATAAAAGATCTTATGCTCCACCGGTTTTTCAAACGGTTTCTGTTTTGCGATCTGGGAATCTACAGTAATTTTATCAAATTTGCTCAGATACTCTTTGTCCATCCATTCCAGGCGTTCTGCCATATCCATATTTCCATACAGAAAAATATAACTGTTGGATGGATGATAATATTTTCCATGGAATGCCAGGAAATTTTCATACGTAAGATCCGGGATACATTTCGGATCTCCGCCAGATTCCACGCCATATGGCGTATCCGGAAAGAGTACATTAAAAATCTCACGTTCTAGCACCTCTTCGGAAGAAGAAAATGCCCCCTTCATCTCGTTGTATACAACACCGTTGTATTTTAACGGATCGTCCACCTGCTCCAGCTGGTAGTGCCAACCTTCCTGACGGAATATCTCTTCCTTTTCATAAATATTCGGATAAAATACTGCATCCATATACACGTGCATCAGATTTTTGAAATCCTGGTCGTTGCAGCTTGCTACCGGATACATTGTTTTATCCGGGTACGTCATTGCATTCAGAAAAGTATTCAAAGATCCTTTCACCAGTTCTACAAAGGGGTCTTTCAATGGAAATTCCCGGGATCCGCACAAAACACTGTGTTCCAGAATATGTGCAACACCGGTACTGTCAGCCGGTGGCGTCCGAAAAATAATGTTAAATACTTTATTCTCGTCCTGATTTGCCAGAAGCATCACTCTTGCTCCGCTTTTTTTATGACGCAGCAGATACCCGTCGGCATGGACGTCTTCGATTCTTTCTTTCTGTAAAATTTCATAAGCACTACAATCTGTAATCTGCATTCCTGCCTCCCATCTCACACATCCGGCTAGTTTTCTTCCGGTTTCTGTGTCTCTTTCTTTCCATTGTAATAACTATTCAGCAGTTCAATCTGCTGCGTTCTCAAAATCAGATTGATTCCTTCCGGATTCAGAACATAACCCTGCACATCTTTGATCATATAACGCGACAGCTGATCGAAACGCACCTGGATCAGACGATTCTGTACTTCTTTTCCACGATAATGTTTCACCAGTTCTCCGGTATCTGAAAAGATTGGCTGATAACGTTCTCCCTTTTTATTCTGTACATAGAGCAGGCGGACATTTTCTTTGCCTTCTTCATCTTTTTCCACATCTACCGGCATCAGATAAGTGGATCTTGCAAGATTCGCTGACATCTCCTCTTCCAGATCTTTTAATGCTTCTCTGTCAGGCTCCACTCCCGGTTTTCTTAACTCCTGCAGAAAATAAGCCGCAGACAGCTGTAACTGCGGGTTCAGGATCGGTTTCCGATTTTCCGGCAAAGCATCCACATCCGGCATTCTGACAATTTTTGTCAGTTCAATCTTGTTTTCCTGATCGCCATCGCAAAATACTACTTCATTGATTCCCATGGCGAACAGATTCATGTAGAACATCGATGCATCCTTTTTCTGCACTTTTACCGGAAGAATAAGTTTCTTTTCTTCTTTATATTTTTACGCAAATGTTTTCAATTTATCCTGATCAGTAAAAATCCATACCTGATCGTTAAAACTCTCATCATCGCAGATGGCAAAGGGCATTCGTGTCACTGCGGAATATGCTACCAGCATCTCGTCCAGATTCTGCAATTTTTTAATAATAAACACCTGATCTACTGTCATTTTTCTATCTATCCTTTCGTCTTCCTTCGACTGCTTTCATTCACGTCGTTTATCATTAAGTATAACATAAAACACTCTTAAGAACAACGAGTGAAACATGCAAAACTTGTTTCACTCGTTACGGCACCGGACAAAATTTCATGCAGACAAGGACTTTGCTTCATAACCTGCAAAAAGGGCTGCCGCATACGCGACAGCCCTTTCATTTCATTGCATATCAAAATTGATCCGGTGAACCAATTTTGATTCATTCTCACAGAAAAATCTTAATTCAGGAATTAATCTTCTTTTCCGTACAGAGTGATCAGTTTGTTCAGATATGTGTATCTTTCTTTTGCTTCATTTTCATTCTTAGCAAACAGTCTTGCTGCTTTTTCCGGGTTGGAACGTTTCAGAGAGTTGTAACGAACTTCGCCGTCCAGGAATGCCTGATAATCTTCAGAAGCCGGTGCTTTAGAATCCAGTGTGAACTTGTTCTCTGCAGCCGGGTTGAAGCGGAAGTTATGCCAGTATCCACATTTAACTGCCAGTTCTTCTTCTGTCTGAGCTTTGCTCATACCCTTCTTGATACCATGGTTGATACATGGAGCGTAAGCAATGATCAGGGATGGTCCCGGATATGCTTCTGCTTCTGCGATTGCTTTTACAGTCTGGTTGAAGTCTGCACCCATGGAAATCTGTGCTACATATACATAGCCATAGGACATAGCGATAGATGCCATATCTTTCTTCTTGGTCTCTTTACCACCAGCTGCGAACTGAGCGATTGCACCTGTAGGTGTAGATTTGGAAGACTGTCCACCTGTGTTGGAGTAAACTTCTGTATCGAATACCATGATGTTGATGTCTTTACCGCTTGCCAGTACGTGGTCTACACCACCGAAACCGATATCGTAAGCCCATCCGTCACCACCGAAGATCCACTGGGATTTCTTAGCCAGGAAGTCTTTGTTCTTAACGATGTCTTTGCAGGTATCGCATTCGCATCCTTCCAGAGCAGCAACCAGTTTGTCTGTTGCAGCACCGTTGGTAGCGCCTACGCTGAAGGTATCGATCCATTCTTTACAAGCTGCTTTTACTTCATCAGAAGCTTTTTCGCTTTCCATAACTGCTTCTACTTTTGTTTTCAGACCGTCACGGATTGCTTTCTGAGCTAACAGCATACCATAACCGAACTCTGCGTTATCTTCGAACAGAGAGTTGGACCATGCAGGACCCTGGCCTTTTGCATTTACAGTATATGGTGTGGATGGTGAGGAGTTACCCCAGATAGAAGAACATCCTGTTGCGTTAGCGATGTACATTCTGTCACCAAACAGCTGGGTGATCAGTTTTGCGTAAGGTGTCTCTCCACAACCTGCACAAGCTCCGGAGAACTCAAGCAGTGGCTGTTTGAACTGAGATCCTTTTACTGTATTTTCTTTGAATTTTGCGATAACATCTTCTTTCTCCGGCAGAGTTACTGCATAATCGAAGAATTTCTGAGATGCAACATTTGCTTCCATGTTTTCCATAGCCAGTGCTTTTGCACCTTTCTTGCCTGGACAAACGTTAGCACAGGAACCACATCCGGTACAATCCAGAGCGGAAACTGCGATAGCAAATTTGTATTCTTTCATACCTGTCATATCCAGAGCAGCTGGTGCCTCAGCAGCTTCAGCTTCTGTCATGGCAACCGGACGGATTGCTGCATGTGGACATACATATGCACAGCGGTTACACTGGATACAGTTTTCCGGATTCCATACAGGTACATTAACAGCGATACCACGTTTTTCATATGCAGATGTTCCGGATGGAGTTGTTCCGTCTACATACTCTGTAAATGCAGATACAGGCAGGCTGTTTCCTTCCTGAGCGGATACTTTTGCCTGAATGTTGTTAACGAAATCAATAGCATCCTGTCTTCCGCTTGTTGCATGAGTCATGGTCAGTCCTTCGTCAGCTGCATCTTTCCAGCTTTCCGGAACAGTTACTTCTACAACCTGTTTTGCACCTTCATCGATAGCTGCCCAGTTTTTAGCAACTACGTCATCACCCTTACGTCCGTAAGTAGCTTTTGCTGCTGCTTTCATCAGTTCGATTGCCTGAGCTTCCGGAATGATGTCAGCCAGTTTGAAGAATGCAGACTGCAGAATTGTGTTGATACGGGTTGGTCCCATACCTGTCTCGATACCGATCTTAACACCATCAATGATGTAGAATTTGATGTTGTGGTTAGCGATAAATGCTTTTACCTGTCCCGGCAGATGTTTTTCCAGCCCTTCCATATCCCATGGACAGTTCAGCAGGAATGTACCACCGTCTACCAGTTCCTGTACCATGTTGTATTTTCTTACATAGGACGGATTGTGGCAGGCAACAAAGTTAGCTTTGTGGATCAGGTATGTAGATTTGATCGGTTTTTTACCAAAACGCAGGTGAGACATTGTAACACCACCGGATTTTTTGGAATCATAATCAAAGTATGCCTGAGCGTACATATCAGTATTGTCACCAATGATCTTGATGGAGTTCTTGTTAGCACCTACAGTACCGTCTGCACCCAGACCCCAGAACTTACAGTTGATAGTTCCTTCCGGTGTGGTAACCAGAGGAGCGCCTGTTTCCAGAGACAGATTGGTAACATCATCTACGATACCGATTGTAAATTTCTGTTTTGTTGTATTTTCATATACAGCAACGATCTGTGCCGGTGTTGTATCTTTGGAACCTAATCCGTAACGTCCGGTAAAGATAGGTGTATCATTGAATTTTGTTCCTTTCAGTGCTGCAACAACGTCCAGGTACAGAGGCTCGCCCAGTGCTCCCGGCTCTTTTGTTCTGTCCAGAACAGAGATCTGTTTTACAGTTTCCGGAATAGCATCAACCAGAGCCTGTGCGCAGAATGGTCTGTACAGACGAACTTTTACAACACCAACTTTGTGTCCTGCTGCCAGCAGATAATCGATAGTTTCTTCGATGGTATCATTTACAGATCCCATAGCGATGATAACATGTTCTGCATCAGCTGCACCATAGTAGTTGAACAGTTTGTAATCTGTTCCGATCTTTTCGTTTACTTTGTTCATGTATTCCTGTACGATAGCCGGCAGAGCATCGTAGTACGGGTTACATGCTTCTCTTGCCTGGAAGAAGATATCCGGGTTCTGAGCAGAACCTCTCTGACATGGATGATTTGGATTCAGTGCATGTTTACGGAATGCATCGATAGCATCCATATCTGCCATATCCTTCAGATCTTCATAATCCCATGTTTCGATTTTCTGGATCTCGTGAGATGTACGGAATCCATCGAAGAAGTTGATGAATGGAACTTTTCCTTTAATTGCTGCCAGATGAGCAACCGGAGTCAGATCCATAACTTCCTGTACGGAAGATTCACACAACATTGCAACACCAGTCTGACGACAGGCGTAAACATCGGAATGATCACCAAAGATAGATAATGCATGGCTGGCCAGAGCACGTGCGGATACGTTAAATACACCTGGTAACTGTTCACCGGCAATTTTGTACAGATTCGGGATCATCAGCAGAAGACCCTGAGAAGCAGTATAGGTTGTTGTCAGAGCACCTGCTGCCAGAGACCCGTGAACTGCACCGGCTGCACCGGCTTCAGACTGCATCTCTGTAACCTGAACTTCCTGTCCGAACATATTTTTTCTTTCCTGAGTTGCCCATTCATCAGTAGCTTCTGCCATAACAGATGAAGGTGTAATCGGGTAAATGGCTGCCACATCGGAAAATGCGTAGGAAGCATGTGCTGCAGCATGATTACCATCCATGGTTTTCATTTTTCTTGCCATTTCAAATTCCTCCTTATTTGAATAAAAAATAAAGTTGTTTTTACATAATTTCAACCTTATTTTTATTATATCACTCTTTGTTGAGCCTGTCCATTTTTTACAAAAAAATCATGAAATGTTCTTATAAAAAAACATTTCATGATTTTTCTCTTCTTTTTTATTCGGTAAAATGTATAAAATCGTTTAGTTTCTTACGATCCGTGCCATGATATCCCATTTTTCTTCCATATCTTTAACCAGTTTTAACTGGGTTCTGGTACGATCCAGGTTCTGTTCCGGATAATGGATTTTGAAATAGGTATCTCCCTGCAGATAATCCGTCAGGAAACGCATCCCGCACTCAAAGGTCATAATTTTTGCGCCCATCGGAAGCGCTTCCACTTCTTTGTCAGTCAGGCTGCCACGACATCCTTCCATAAAGCCATTAAAGTACGCTTCGAAAAGAGTCATATCACAGGATACTTTGTTCAGATCTTTTTCATCCTCCGCTGCTGTACTTGCACCAAAGCGAATCGCATCACCAAAATCATGGGCTGCAAATCCAGGCATTACAGTATCAAGGTCGATGACGCAGATGGCATTGCCGCTTACTTTATCAAACAGCACGTTGTTTAATTTGGTATCATTATGTGTAACCCGCAGCGGAATCTCCCCTGCTGCCAGCAGATCTCCGAAGTAGTGACAGTCTTTTTCTCTTTCTTTTATAAAGCTGATCTCTGCTTCCACTTCTTTTACTCTTCCCATTACATCTTTCTGTACCGCCTGTTCGAATTTTGCATAACGATCAACTGTGTTATGAAAATCTGCTATCGTCTCATGAAGCTTTTCCGCCGGGAAATCGGATAAGAGGTACTGGAAATTACCGAAGGCATAACCACTCTTTTTCATTGCTTCCGGTGTATCTGCCTTATCAAAACTCAGGGAATCTGTAATAAACGGATACACTCTCCATCCGTCACCATTTTCCTCTGTCAGATAGGCTTTTCCCTCTTTGGTAGGGATAACCTGCAATGTTTCCCGGTTTGGATCGCCACCCTGCTCTTTGATCTTTTCTGTCAGAAAACTGGTAACCTGTAAAATATTGTCCATCAGTTCTTTCTGATTTTTAAAAATATCTTTATTCATTCTCTGCAGAATATACAGTTTCTCCTTACCGTCTTCCTTTACTTCAAGGCGGAACGTATCGTTGATATGTCCGCTTCCATAAGGTTCCACGCTGACTACTTCTATATGATTTCCCAGTTCGAATTTTCCGGTCACATCCAGAAGTTCTTCTTTTGTTATCTGCTCCACGATCTTATTCCTCCCACAGTTTTTCCGGATATTTTCCTTCTGCTTTCAGTTTGCAGATAGCATTTACAACAACCGGCTTATCTTCTTTGTATGTTACGCCATACCATTTGTCCAGAGATTTCAGGACTTTTACATCGGCCTTGTCTTCTGCAAGCAGCTCGCTTACAACAGACGGAAGAAAATACTCTCCCTTTAACGGGTTTGTTTTCATCGCTTCATCCAGAAATGCCGGGAAGCGTTCTTTCAGTTCTTTTAAAAGGCTTGCACTGAATCCCCACATATTCATGGAAACGGTGCTTCCTTCTGGAATCACGGTCCAAGTCGCGCCCTCGTCTTCGGTATACGCAGTTGTACCATCAGGTCTTTTTTCAATATGGGTTCGTTCCTGGATACCCATCAGATAACCGTCTGCATCCGTCTCGCATACACCACGGGCTACATGACCATTCTCGGTCAGTGTATTTTCCAGAATATATCCTACCATCAGATAGTGATATTTTTCATCGTCCTCATGGGTGGTCAGGAAATCATATATCATCTGGAATGCATGACTTCCGTAGTAATCATCCGCATTGATAACTGCAAACGGTGCATCCAGAGTTCCCAGACAGCTCAGCACTGCATGACCGGTTCCCCATGGTTTTACTCTGCCTTCCGGTACACGGTAGCCTTCCGGAAGATTGGTCAGTTCCTGGAATACATAAGAAACTTTCATGATTTTACTGATTCGATTTCCTATGGTT
>OBWV01001154.1_pt1 | contig 13773 bp, 10 predicted proteins | sample 1495351 | NCBI WGS metagenome assembly OBWV01 (sample SAMEA2580122, study PRJEB22360) | human gut metagenome | biome: human gut; feature: human-associated habitat; material: faeces | place: Denmark | collected 2008/2010 | reverse complement strand
CCTTCGTTTAAAATTCAATACAGCACACTGATAAACAATAATTTACAATAAATACATATTACAAATACAATCTTTTTTACTTATGCAAATATCTGATTTTCAATAAATACAAAAATTCATTTTTAAAGAAAATCAAGTAGAACCCCTTAGCACATCAATTATCACGAAAAAAGGTGGCCAAACTAATCTGGCCACCTTCACTTATAACTCGAAAGTCTATTATATAATTACCATATAATCATCAACCGCATTTAGAAGAACCGCAAACCTTACAAATCAAACAACCCTCTTGATAAATAACGGATTTAGAACCACAATTCTCGCAAACAGAACCCGTAGCTTCCGTCCCATCCGGGATAAATTTCCGCAGCGCTCTTTCCACACCATTCTTCCACGTGTTGATATTTTCATTATCGAACTCCATGGCAGCAACCAAATCCACGATTTGATTGATCGGCATACCATAACGCAAGACCCCGGAAATCAATTTCGCATAGTTCCAATACTCTTTATTAAACTTATATGATAACCCCTCGACTGTCGTCTTGAAACCTCTCTTATTCGAGAACTGGAAGTCGTAACGACTATTTCCCTCTTCATCCGTGTTCTTTACAATCTTACCGTCGGTCACGGCTTTCGGCAACATGATTCCCTCTTCATCATCAGCGATACCAGTAAAGATCTCGTAAGGACGTCCATCATACAAGCCGATAAAGGCAATCCACTTCTCCTTATTATTCTGGAAACGCACGATTTCTGCATCCAATTCTTTCGGACGCTTGGCAGGCATTGCCCCATCCGTCTTCTTATCTTTATTGGAAACCAAAACTCCGGAACGAGAACCGTCACGATAAACCGTACATCCTTTACATCCACTCTTCCAAGCCTCAATATAAAGCTGTCCAACTAACTCCTCTGAAACATCTGCAGGCAGATTCACGGTAACACTGATGGAGTGATCCACCCACTTTTGTACACGTCCCTGCATACGCACTTTAGCAACCCAATCAATATCATTAGAAGTAGCTTTATAATAAGGTGACTTAGCCACCATTTCATCAATCTCCTCGTTCGTGTAGCGCTTATAAACATCATACCCGTTTTTCTCCATCCAAACGGCAAATTTATGATGGAACACGATAAACTCCTCGTAAGCATCCCCCATCTCATCCGTGAAATCAACATGCACGTTCTTGTCATTCGGGTTCACCTTTCTTCTTCTCTTGTAAACCGGCAAGAATACAGGCTCGATACCGGAAGTAGTCTGGGTCATCAAACTAGTTGTTCCCGTCGGGGCAATCGTCAAACAAGCAATATTACGACGACCATATTTCACCATTTCCTCGTACATCTCTGGGGAAGCCTCTCTTAAACGAGAAATAAAAGGATTATTTTTTTCTCTTTCAACATCAAAAATCTTAAACGCACCACGCTCCTTAGCCAGCTCGACAGAAGAACCATAAGCGGCAACAGCCAGCTGTTTATGAATATCCACGGAAAAATCTATCGCCTCATCACTACCATAACGCAACCCGAGAGCAGCTAACATATCACCTTCAGCCGTGATCCCAACCCCGGTACGACGCCCTTCTCTGGCTTTTGTTTTAATTTTCTCCCACAACCGAATCTCAACACCCTTCACCTCGTTATCTTCCGGATCTGATGCAATTTTTTCAAGAATGGCATCTATTTTCTCCAATTCCAAATCAATAATATCATCCATCAAACGTTGAGCAATAGCCACATGTTTCCGGAACAACTCGTAATCAAAATATGCGTCTTTTTCAAAAGGATTTACCACGTAAGAATACAAGTTAATCGCCAGCAAACGACATGAATCATACGGGCACAACGGAATCTCTCCACAAGGATTCGTGGAAACAGTCCTGTAACCCAAATCAGCATAGCAGTCAGGCACGCTCTCCCGAATAATCGTGTCCCAGAATAAGATACCCGGTTCGGCAGATTTCCATGCATTATAAACAATCTTATTCCACAATTTTACCGCACTAATCTGTTTCACGTTTTTGGGTTCGTCAGAATATACCGGATATTTTTGAATATAATCACGTTCTTCGATAACCGCATTCATGAACTCATCATCAATTTTCACCGAGATATTAGCTCCGGTGACTTTCCCCTCGGTCATTTTCGCATCAATGAAACTTTCTGAATCCGGATGATTGATGGAAACACTCAACATCAACGCCCCTCGACGACCATCTTGCGCCACCTCCCGGGTTGAATTCGAATAACGCTCCATGAAAGGAACTATTCCAGTAGATGTCAAGGCTGAGTTTTTCACCGGAGATCCTTTCGGACGAATATGAGATAAATCATGCCCTACTCCACCTCTTCGTTTCATCAATTGCACCTGCTCTTGATCAATTTTCATTACCCCTCCATAGGAATCAGAAGGGCCATCATGCCCTATCACGAAGCAGTTAGAAAGGGATGCAATTTGATAATCGTTACCGATTCCCGTCATCGGTCCTCCTTGCGGAACGATATATTTAAAATCACGCAACACCTCGAAAATTTGTTCTTCAGACATCGGATTCTTGTAATTTCTTTCAATCCGAGCGATCTCTGAAGCTAAACGATGATGCATATCATCCGGATTCAACTCAAAAATATTCCCGTAAGAATCTTTTAAAGCGTACTTGCTTACCCAAACACGGGCAGCTAACTCATCCCCCTTGAAATAATTCAAGGAACTGCTATAAGCCTCCTCCTGCGTGTAGACTTTCTTTTCTTTCACAGTTTCTTTTTGCTTTTCCACTTTCTTCGTAGTTTGTTCCATTAGCGTATTATATAAATAGTATTTTTTGCAACCAATTCAACAAGGACAAAACTAAAGAAAAAAAACTTCTTGGAAAAATATTTTTACTAACAAAACAGGAAAGTTTTCCAAAATAAACACACAAAAACATGACAATCAAGCAATTAATGTTTTAATAAAAGTTGAAAAGTTTTCAAAATATAAAATCAATACAAACTACAAATATTCTACGAAAATATTTTGCTTTAATAAAAATTGAACTTTACATGATAAGTACCTTATTCCAAAACACCCAATAAGACACGCAAGTAGCTATCTATTTTTAGCTATTTATACGTTTAAATATTTAAAAAGGCCTAATAAAGTTCCTTGATTTCTTCAGAAATATTTACATGCATCTTTTTCTCGTCATGAGAAATACCCAGAACATATTCATCGGATACGGGAAGAAGAATTTCTTTAGAAAATATTTTTATCGTGAGAACCACGTTACCTGAATAATTATCCACCTGCTCCACGACACCCATCTCTCCCGTCAACTCGTCCAGTACGGAATAGCCAATTAAATCTGAAAGCTCAAAAGGCAATTCATTCTCTTCTTCCAACAGATATTTATCCATTAGCAGGTCACATCCGACCAAACGATCCGCCTGTTCTTTCGAGTCAACAAAATCAAATTTGACAATATAAGAAGAATGGTTTCTTTCCGTCAAACCATCTTCGGCAATATAAAAGGGAACCGGTGCCCCTTCTAAAAGAATAAACACCGGTTCATCCATGTATTGTTCAAGAAGATCATTATCCGTATAAACAATAAGGGCTCCCTGTAAGTTATGAGTCTTACCGATCTCTCCTATCTTTACGCAATCTTCTCTCTTGACCATAAAATTACTCTGCTGCTGGAGTTTCTGCTTGAGCTTCCGGAGCCTCTGCTGCGGCTACTTCAGTTGCGGCAGCCTCTACTTCTGCTCTGGCAGCAGCTTCTGCTTCAGCTTTTGCAGCGGCAATTTCTGCTTGTTTTTTAGCCACGATCTCAGCTTTAGCCTCTTTTACTTTAGCCTCAGCTTCCAAACGAGCCTTATAAGCGCTCTCTGATTCGTTAGCCAAACGAGCAATTTTAGCCTGAATTTTAGCAATCTTCTCTTTTTTCCAAGCTTCAAATTTCGTGTCAGCAGCAGCCATATCAAATGCACCTTTCTTCACACCTTCCAACAAGTGCTTTTTCATAAGTACTCCCTCATAAGAAAGAATTCTTTTAGCCGTGTCAGTCGGTTGAGCTCCGGTCATCAACCAATATAACGCTCTGTCGAAATTTAAATCAATTGTAGCCGGATTAGTCATTGGATTGTAAGAACCAATTCTTTCAATGTAACGACCATCACGCGGTGCTCTACTATCTGCTACCACTACATGGTAGAACGGACGTCCTTTACGACCGTGTCTTGCTAATCTAATTTTAGTTGCCATTCTTTTTAATTTTAACTCATTAATTACTTACCTATTCTCGATAGGCGGGTGCAAAGATAGTCAATTAATTGAAAGTTGAAAACTCTTTTAGGGCAAAACATTTTGAAAAACACGTTCTATTTCTTTCAGGTACTTCGGATTAACAACAATCTCCTTATATCTGCTTTTCAATATCAACACAGCTTCCTTCGGTAATTCATTATAATACTGCATCACGAAATTATTTCCTATATCATCCCGAATCTGTTCGTGCAATCCCAATTTATTCAACTCGTCAATATAAAAATTCACGAATTGTTCCGGTTCTGACATCAAACCAGCCAACTTCTCTCCCAGCAAATTATTCCAATAGGAAACCTCGTAAATTTTATAGCGATACACACGTTGATAAACATCAATATCATTCTTTGGCAACATCCGATCAAATATATTGAAATCAGCGGGGATCTCACTTTCATCTTCCCGGTTCAATAACGAATGATACATGGGATAATAAAAATAAGAGGCTGCCAACGGCACTTTCACTTGTATTCGAAATAATTTCACAAACGCCGGATCACAAGAATTCTTTTTCACGAATGCAGAAATAATACTATCATTAAAATGCACGATAGAATCCATGATCTGTCTAAAATCATTTGGCGGAAGTACAAACATCTCTTGCGTGGACGGGAACCATTGTTTCTGATAATAATCAGCCATCATCCGTGTCTCTGAATTACTCCCCTCTAAAAACTCAACGGATTCGTAATCTCCCTCTTGTACTTTCTTCACATCCATTTTCAAACGAACACTCTTTCCCGGTTGCAAATAAAGAGGAAAAGCGGCCTTCCCATTTGCCAATCGCACATAACCCGCTTTCGTCAATGGTAGAACAGCCTCAAAACTCCCCATACTATCTAAAGCAACAGTTATCGTTGTATCTTGCCCGCAAATTTCAAAGTACAATTTATCCCCTTTATAATGAAACAAATCACCCGAAATCTGCACTCCATTAATAGGATTGCACGCCCACAGGCATGCAATCCATAAACCTAGGCACCACTTCATCGCTTACTTCACCTTAGTAAAATGATACCTGATCATGTGCATCTCCATCGGGAATTCCCCTTCTCCCGACCAAGCTGCAAGATCTTTATACGTATTATACAAGAAATCTGTCGGCTCATAATCAAACACGGTTACCTCCAAGGTTTCATTATCTTCTAACAATCTAAAACCAACCTGCACGGACCTCAATTTTTCATTTACACCCGAGAAATTGACATTTGCCTGACTCAAATTCATCATGGACACCGTCACCTGAGGCGGTCGTCCGATTCCCCCAAATTCATACAAATAAACCAGTTGCTCTTTCAAGAACGTGACATCGGCATCTCTAAAATACTTTGCCATATCTCCGGTCGCATGAACTTTCAACCGAGTTCCACCATTCACAAACTCCAACATATCCGTCGGTAAATTATTTTCCGGCATATTTGCGATCTCTTCCCCACCATACCATGCATTATTTTTCACGTAATCCATTGATGTCAATTCTTTAAACACCCATTTGCCTTCTAACCGATCGGGAGTCGTCATTCCCTTTATATAAATTTCGGTTTGATCCACATCACCCGGCAGAATACGATCATTTCCATCCGGTACTAACAAAAACAAGGTCGTTTTCCCCTCTTCCCATTTCAAAAATCTAATCTTTATCGTCCCGTAACTCTTCTTGGCTGGAATAACAAACATCTTGTCGGGATTATCCACAAATTCATAATGTACATTTTCTATCGCGGTAGAATGTTCCCCCACGATAAAAGGAACTTTTGTATCCGTACTCGCCGAAAAATATTTTCCCGTATTCGCATCTTTTGCATCCATTCGAATCTCTACCTCCCCGGGTAGAACGTAATTCTCTTCTTGGAAAGAACAAATTAACTGTCCTTTTGTCAGCACCTCGATCAAGGTGAAATTATACTCACCAAGCACGTATCCATCAACAGGATATAATTCCAGTTTTATCGTCTTTCCATCCTCGAAATTATTTTTAGGTGTTACGGTAATACTAGCGGTACTCTCTCCCGCAGGAATAACGAACTCATTAGCAGAAAGCTCATATTCTTCTCCTTGCACGGCAGCCCCCCTTATATTAAACTTAACAGAAGTGTTTGCTGGTACCGGCTCTGAAACCCGAATCTCAACATTCAACGGCTCTTCCGCATCCAGAGTATAGATTAATTCTGAAAAAGCCAGTTGAGGCCCTTTCTCTTCACTGTCGTCATCATTACATGCCACAAAGCACATCGACAACAGTAGACAGATAATCGATATAATATTTTTCATCATATTTCACTTAAATCTTTAGCTATTACAACCCTTGAATCGCATTATTATACTCTTCCTTCAACAACCGTATTTCTTCCCGTTCCTCCAAAGTCAGCGGTCTCGCTTTAGGTAGCTGGTAATCCTGACTTTCCGTCAAAATACGCGGTGGTACATCATCTGGTTTATCACATCCTCCACAAAAAGCCAATAAAACAAACCCTAAACCCATCAATATTATTCTCGTTTTCATATTTACCTCCTTTACATTACTTGACATAGCCTTCATTTTGAATCATTCCCGGAATCAAATCAATATCCCTTGAAGGAATCGGTGCGGTATACATAAATTGTTTCGTCTCGTATTTAAGTCCATCCTTGGCAATCCAGAACTCCGGACATCCGTTCCGTTTTAAGTCAAACCAACGGTCTCCCTCCATGAACAACTCTTTCCGTCGTTCACAATGTATCGCCCACAACAATGGGGTAAAAGCCCCTCCTTCCACATTTACCCGAACCAAGGCAGTTTCATCCACGGCAGGTAAATTTCCCATTGTATAAGGAGTATAACCTGAAATCCGTTTTGATCTCAACAGATTTAGATATTCAAGTGCCTCTTTTGTCTGATTCAAATAAGCATACGATTCAGCTAAAATCAAGCACATCTCTGCACTCCTGATACAAGCCAGCGGGACCTTCTGAGCCTCTCGCTTATTATTAAACAAAAATGAATACCGAACATCTCGCTCTTTCTCAACAAACAAGTCAATAAAACTTTTACTTACCGGTTTCACGGCTAAATATCCCTTCGCTCCATTATAATTTTGATCACCGCTAACGTGAGATAACACATAGGAACGTAAAAGAATATTGCCTTTTTGTGCATGTTGAGCAGACAACATATCAACATACTCTGTCCCCTCCACCAATGGATAAGCCTCCAATATTTCTTTTGCCACGGGTATAGCCTGTTCCCAATTCTGAGACCAAAAATATAGCCTAGCCAAATAAGCTTTTGCCACATCCACCGTGTAACGGAAAATTTCCGACTTGGAATTATAAGAAATCCCCTTCTTTAAATCTTCCTCTATAAGCGACACAACCTCCGACAAGCTTGACCGTTTCGGTCGCGCTTCCATATCAAAACGTGTCACGATAGAAAGCCCTAATTGTTCCCCAGCCTTTTGCTTGTTATAGGGTTCACAGAAAAGACGCATCAAATTGTAATAAGCGACACCTCTCATCGTGTATGCCGTGGCATAACATGACTTTGCCATCTCAGTATTCTCCTCTTCCATTTCATGTATCACCAGATTACAATTCTTTATTAATGCATACAACTTCTCGTATTCAGACTTAAATGAATTCAAACGATCTCCTACATATTTGGGAATGGCTCCCATCCCTGTCACATTTTTAGTCAAACTATTCTCTACGTTATCACTAAAACACTCTAATTCCAATTTTTCCATGGCATTACCCAATATGGCCTCATCATAGCCATCATCGATCTCGCTCAAATGGCTATTTAACAAAGCTGCAAACTCCTCAGCAGTCTTAGGAATAACCTCACCTTTCGGCTTCACATCCAAGTACTCTTTACAAGACACGCATACAAAGAATACCATTAAAAGCACACTTATATTTTTCAAATTCTTCATAATCTCACAAATTAAAAGCCTAAACTAAGTCCAAATGAACAAGAACGTGCCAAGGGATAAGTTGCCCCGGGTGTTTCCGGATCTAACCCTGAATAATTTGTTATTGTAAATAAATTCGTCAGGATAAAAGAAAAACTCAAGGAAGAAATACCCATTTTACTCACCACATCCAGAGGTAATGAATAAGACAACGACATATTCTTCACCCGCAAGAAAGAAACATTCTCCAACATGGTTGCCCGAGTAATCGTACTAGAAGTCGGATAAATCTGGTCATAATAGAGTCTTTCGCCATAAGTATCAATAATTCTAGGATACTTCGTGCCAGTTCTATTATCTTCTGTCCAGCGATTAGTCACGTCTTTCCTCACATTCAAATGGTTCACGTACAAATCATTTTCACTAGTCGGAATCTTTTCCCCCGATGACATCCCAGTAACACTTATTGTGTTATAACTTACTGGTGATGTTATCTCATCCACAACCTTTCCTCCTAACGAATAAGCACCACCAACACTCAAGGAGAGTGTTTTCCATGAGAAACTAAAATTAAAACCTCCCGTCACCGGAGCCGTTGACGTTCCTTTATAATATATATAGTTATTCACATCACTCAAATCAGTCGGTTTCAAAATATCTGCATCTGGACGTAATTTATATTTATACAACCCGGTTTCCGGGTTTATTCCCATTGACTTACCTGCAAAAATCGAACCTAAAGGATAACCAACAAAATTGTTAGCCGAATACGATATAGGAGAGGTGTAACGTTTCAATATATTACTATTCCAAGCAACATTTACCGAAGCATTAAATTTAAAATCCCTATACCTGAAAACAAGTGCCTGCAATGTTGCTTCAATTCCTTTATTCTCAATCTGAGAGGTGTTATAACCTTGTCCCCTGAACCCCGTCACATAAGGAACATCAACACTTGTCACAAGATCCTTACTCAAACGATAATACGCCTCAACCAAACCATTAATTCGATTATTAAAAAGTCCGAAATCCAAAGCGACCTTCATATCCCGTGTTTTCTCCCAACGTAAATGAGGATTAGGAGCTTTCCGAACTTCCCCGATTCGAAGATTTTCCACGGCTGTTTTCCGATAAGAAGTAGAGTAATACATAATCAACTCCGGTTTTTCCGTTTTATTCACGTTTCCGGTATACCCCATTGCCACGCTCAATTTCAAGCGACTAAGAACAGGATGAAGTTTTTCCATAAAATGTTCATCTCCCACGTGCCAAGCCAACCCCAAAGACCAAGTCGGATTAAACTGTTCGTCACTACCGAAATTATTGGATCCATCTGTACGGAAAGAGAGACTGGCAATATACTTATCATACAAACTATAATCCACGGAAGCATAAAACGATGCGAAACGGGTTTCTTCAATAGACTGCCCGGCAAGTCCATCAATCAGATTCGCCATATCCACCAATTTATTATAGTCAACCTGATCATCTGTCTTTTCCGGAGCCGGGGTAGAAGAATTTCCGGTAACAGGATCATAACCATAGCGTTTTTCGTAAATACTCTTCGCTTTAGAACCTCGTATTTCTGCTCCGGCCAATACCTGCAAGCGATGAATCGAATTGAAAATATCCGAATAATTCAGTTGCCCTCTCGCACTATAATTTGTATTATTAGCTGAAGATTGAGTTATCGACCCGTAAGTTCTCCGACTATTCCAATCGTCCAACTCGCTAGGTTTATCCTTAAAAGCGGCATAAGTATCAATTCCATTTATATTATCCGACTTATTATTGATAAAACTATAAGAAAGCAAACCCGAAAAACGGAACTTTGAAGAAATTATATAATTCAAACTTAACATCAAATTGGCAGCATAATCATCCGCAACACTAGATGTCTCATTAATTTCACGCATAATATTATACCCGTTAGCAGGAAGTATGGCCTCTCTTCCGCCATTAATTTGATTCAAATTATAATAAGTATAATCCGGTCTGTAGGAGCCGTCTTCATTATACGGCTTCTCGTAAGGATTGGCAAAATAAGCATATTGGAAAGGATTCACGTTTAACGAAGACCCATCCGATTTTTGTTGAGAAAAATCAACACCCAAATCTATCGAAACTCGCTCGTGAGGATTCAATTTTACCTTTGTAGATAAACTATACCGATCGTATGAAGTCTTTCTTAAAATTCCATTATCCTTCGAATAACCAAAAGAAACATAATATGTTGCAATATCAGTTCCCCCGGACAAAGACAAATAATGATTCATCGAAAAAGCAGTCCGAAACAACTCGTCAAACCAATTGGTCGTAGTTTTAGATAAATCTGCGATATAAGCATCTTGCTCTGCGGCACTCATCGGTTCAAACCCCTCGTCTGTCCAGACCTTACCATCTTTCCCTAACTTATTAGCTCGTAACATCCCGACAATACCAACCACAGGATAATACGTTCCGTTCGTAAATCCATCCGCCGAGAATTCATTCCACAGCTCTTGTTCCCAAGCCAATTTTTGTTTTGAGTTCATCAAATCACCATCCCTTTGCGGTTTCATTACCATCGAAAAATTAGCCGAATAATTCACAGCCATTTTCCCAATCTTACCTCGCTTCGTTGTGATAACGATAACTCCACCTGCAGCTCTCGAACCATAGATTGCGGCAGCAGAAGCATCCTTCAATATGGTAATATTCTCAATATCATTCGGATTAATCCCGGCAATACCGTTAGCAAAAATATCATTAAAATCACCCGCTTTAATTCGTCCTTTTTCAATACTCGGTATATTACGTTGCAAAGGTACCCCATCAACAACCCACAAAGGTTCTGCGTCCCCGGTAAGCGTATTCGTTCCCCGAATCCGAATCTTTGCTGATTCACCCGGACGACCGGATTTGGCCACAATACTCACTCCGGCCACCTGTCCTTGCAACAATTGATCTATCGACGTGGGGACCTTATTTTCAAACACCTCTCTGCCCACCACGGCCACGGAACCCGTGGTTCGTTTTTGAGTCGTCTGCGTGTACCCCGTGGAAACGATAACCTCATCCAACTGCCCCACAGCCATCTTCAACACCACATTCACGTGTGTCTCAGTGGCTCCCAACTTGACATCCTGCGTCTCCATCCCGATAAAAGAAAACTGTAAAACCTGATACCCATCCGGCATATCCAAAACAAAATTTCCGGTAGCATCCGTCGAAACGCCCATCGTCGTTCCTTTAATCATTACCGTAACACCGGGTAACGGCGCCCCGTCCTCGTCTTTTACACTTCCCCTAATCACCTTAAACTTTTGTTCGGATGATTCTTGCGGAGCCTTCTCCAACAAAATAATCCGATCTTGAATTCGATAACGTAACCCTGTACCCTTCAACACCTCTTTCATCACGCTATCCAAAGAAACTTCCTTGACATCAACTGTTATTCCTCCAAGATCCTTCACGAATTTCTCGTTGTATACAAAATTATACCCGGATTGCTTTTTGATCTCTTCAAGCACTTTAACCAGTTTCTCGTTTGTCACCTTCAAGGTTATCTTTTCCGGTGAATGTCCTGCCCAAAGTGTGCCCGATGCGAATAACAGTAGCATCAAAAATGCACAACACTTGTTGAATTTCCTGAAAAAAAACTTTTCTACCATCATTTTTACCTATATTTGTGTGTTATGTCTATATAACATTTTGCGTTAAAGAGATTAGGAAAGACCAATTAGCCTAATCTCTTTTCTTTTGTACATAGACGATTTTGCGTTCTACTTTAAATGATACAGAAGTTGAGGATTCAATAACGGCAAGCAAAGACTCTAACGAGACGTCGCTTGACACATCTCCGGTATAGTACTCTTCCTCAAACACTTGTTCCCGAATAACGGTTACATCATAATACCGGGACACCCGTTTCAAAATTTCCGTTAACGAGGCATTCCTAAAACTGAAATTACCGTTCTTCCAAGCAACATAATGTTCCGTGTCACACTTTAAAACTTGAATCTTAGCCTGCACGTCATACATATTCACTTCTGCCATATGCCCCGGGGTAATTATCCGGGATTCCCCTTTTCCCGCCGACACTTCCACGAGTCCCTCTACCAAAACGACAAAACTTTTTCCTTCATCCTCGTACGTGTTCACGTCAAAAGTTGTCCCCAGAACCTTCACATCCATCTTATCCGTACTCACGATAAAAGGACGGGTACTGTCTTTGGCAACCTCGAAGTATCCCTCGCCATGCAAACTGACCTCTCTTTTATCTTTACCGAAAGACACCGGGTATTTTATTTTTGAATCCGCATTCAGCCACACTTTCGTCCCATCCGAAAGAACTAAATGGTAAAATGTCCCTTTCGGAATAATCAACTGGTTAAACTCCAACTCCTTCTTATGCAAAGAATCCGGTCGAACATACTCCAAACGATTCCCGGAATAAAGTTTTGTCCCTTTATCCAATTTTACCTCATCTTGCTCTACGTTCGAAATATCCACCACTTCTCCGGTTGACAATACAAGACAAACATTATTTTTCCGTCCCTGTTCTGCCAAAACAACACGTTCCTCTCTTGCACCTCCCAACCATAACCACAACCCACTTGTTATCAACAAACAAATACTCGCCGCAACAGTCACTCCCACTCTTATATTTCTCCTTCCCTGTTGTTGCCGTTTCTTGAAATCTTCCCATTTCATATCAACATCCACCCCGTCATACCGTTTTTCTAACTCTTCCGTGGAAATTTTTTGCAGGTTTAAAAAGACACGTTCTCCCTCCTTAGATTCATTCCTCCATAAATCCAACTGTCTTCTCTCCAAATCATCCAACCCGGTAATCCGTTCTTTACAGATTAATTTAGCTATGAATAAATACTGACTTATCTCTTTCATCTAACTCTCGTTTCCCCAATAACGATCGAGAGAAAAAACAGTATAGGTGAAATTTTTATTTTTTTCAAAAAAACTATGACAACATGGTAATCATTAAAAATAAATGCCCCAATGATTTATTCAACTCCCTATAAGCAACCGATTTATGAAATTTCACAGTTGTTTCACTTATCCCCATTTCCTCCGCAATCTCTTTATTCTTCTTGCCCTCTAAATGTAATTTTATCACGGCCTGCACTTGAGGAGTTAACGATTTGATCGCTTTATGAATCAAGAAACGACTCTCTTCATCTATAATTGCCTGCATCAAATAATCACTTGTCTCCCGTTCCTTCGAATACTCACTTGAATAACGTTCTTTGATTTTTTCATGACGAATATAATCCAGACACTTGTTTCGAAGAGTTCGATAAATAAAAGCCTGCAATGCCATTTCTGAATCAAACACTTTTAAATGTCGGGACCAAACAATAATGAAAGTTTCCTGCACAATATCTTCCCGTACATACGAATCATCAATAAAACGAGAAGTAAAGGCAAAAAATTTGGGGAAATGCTCTTTAAAAAAGTGCTTAAAAACAAGCACTTCCCCATTCAAAAATCGAATATACTCACCTCGTTCCTCTGTCATTAAACGATCCTTTTTTGATCTTTTACATTTTCAAGGAAGATGTTAAAGTGTGA
>OBWV01001148.1_pt1 | contig 13836 bp, 12 predicted proteins | sample 1495351 | NCBI WGS metagenome assembly OBWV01 (sample SAMEA2580122, study PRJEB22360) | human gut metagenome | biome: human gut; feature: human-associated habitat; material: faeces | place: Denmark | collected 2008/2010 | reverse complement strand
AAAATATCTGTTAGAGATTTACTCCCCAACAGATATTATAGAGCCATAAAAAAAAGAGGTGGAAAACCTCTTTTTAAATCAATTTATTAATTTTTTTCTAAAATTTTTAATGCTATGTCTACATTTTCCTTTGATGCTTGTCGCATTTTTTCTGTATTTTCTCTTAATATTTCTCGTCTTTCTTCTAAGTTGTCTAAGGCTTCTAATATTTTGTCATATAATTCTTCCGCTGTAAAGTTTTCTACATCCACTGCTTCTTTTATGCCAAGTTCTTCAACCATGGCTTCAACCTTTGGGTCATAAATTATGCCCACCATAGGAAGATTTACGCTGGCTGCATAGACTAAGGAGTGAAGACGCATGGCTGCAAGGAGCCTTAGTTTTTTGAAGATGCCCATGAGTTCGCCTGCTGAATAGGTATTTTCTATTAGCATGACTTTTTCCTTGTGACTGCACTTTTCTGCTACTTCTCTTGAATAGACATTGTCCCTTGGTGTATGGAAGGGCACAAGCAAGATGTCGTAGCCAGCTTCTATTAAGAGGTCAATGGTCTTTGCAAATTTTTCTTTTATTGATTCATCTTTTTTGTGATCTCTTATGCAAAATCCTAGGGTCTTTTCTGTTATCTTTATGCCTTCATCTCTCAAGATCTCATCAACCCTATCTTGGTCTGCTGCCTTTAGGGTAAAGACTGGGTCTGCTGTCACTTCTATGTTTTTATTTGTCACTCCCAAATCTCTTACGAAGTCGTAGGATAGTTTGTCACGAAGGGTGATGTAGTCAACTTTATTTAGGACTCTCTTGGTCAAAACCCTATTTTTTCTCTTGTCAATGGGTCCTATGCCGTTGGCGTAGACGCAAACTTTTTTACCCAGCATCTTTGCCAAAATTATCACTGAGAGATAGTAGATTATGCTCCTCGTTGAGGTTATGTCCTGAAGAAGGGAGCCGCCGCCTGATAGGAGGAGGTCTGCATCCTTTAGTGCTGAAATAAGTTCTGGTAATGAAAATCTATTTACTGCATCTATGCCGTAAACTTTTTTTGTCTTCTCAGGATTTTTTGAAAGTGCTGTTATTTTTATTTCAAAATTTTCTCTATTTAGTTTTTTAAAGTCTTCTACCATGGCCTTTAGGATGGCATCGTCGCCAGAGTTGTCAAAGCCAAAGTATCCTGAAACTACAATTTTTTTCATACCATTCATTTTATCACTCTGTTATTGGTTTTCTTTCTACTGTGTTCTTGCTTGCTGTATTTGTATTTTCTACTTCTTCTGAATTTATTTCACTTAGCTTTTTTCTTTCATCTTTTTCTACTTTTATGGCTGTAAATATTATGCCAAGTACAATCCAGAAGGTAAATATTATTCTCGGGATGTAGAGGAAGTGCTCTACAAGTCCATGACCCATGATGCCAATGATGCTGGCAAAGAGTCCTGCTCCAAGGTACTTGAAATACTTGTCCTCTGATTTTACTAGTTTTACATAAGCGTATTTTAGGGTGGATAAAAGTAGCAACATGAAAAAGATAAATCCAATTAAGCCAATTTCTGCTGCCACTTCAAGATAGGTGTTGTGGGCATGGTAGATGGGCATGGTCCTGATGTATCTCTCAAAGGTGTCTTTAAAGGGCATATAGCCAAAGCCAACGCCTGCTATGAGGTTGTCTCTAATTACATCCATGGTGATGTGCCAAATTTTTATCCTGTATAGGTTTGATGTATCCACTGTTGAGCCAATGGAGGTGATCCTGTCTAGGACCTTTTGTGGCAAGAATGCCAGTCCCCCAAGAATTATTGGCACTCCTAGTAGTAGCAATCTCTTATCTACTAAGAGGACAAAGGCAAGGGCTGCAAGGGCAATTCCTACCCAGCCACCTCTTGACAGTGTCATGACTATGCAAAGTAGGAGTATGCCTGTTGAGGCTGCAAAGAGAAATTTTTTCCTCATGGACTTTGTGTACCAAGTCATGCCAACTGCTATTGGCGTAATGAGGACAAGGTATTCTGCCAAAATATTTGGATTGAAAAATACTGAGTAAACTCTAACTGCTATGTCTGTGTTGTTTTCTGTGTCAAGCCACTCTGGTCTCATTTGCACTCCTGTAAAGTATTGAACTACTCCAAGTAGGGCAACTAGGAGGGCTGACAAAAGTAGAGTTGACACAAAGGCATTGAGCTCGCCCTTGGTCTTTATGGAATTTGTCATGGCAAATAAAAAGGATATGCCTGCTGTATTTAGTGCCAAGTCACGAACTGAGCCTGATGGGTCAATGGATGTTATAGTTGAAAAAACTATTATAAAGGCAAATATGAAAAGGGGCACTGTCCTCTCGCCCACTGTGAAACTTTCCTTGTAGAGAAAGGTCCTTAGTAGGACAAAAAATCCCATGGAAAGGAGCATTATTAGTCCCAAGGCATCGGGAACAAAGGGATATAAAAAGGCTGATGCGAAAAGTCCAATTTTTATGTCGTAGATGACTAAAAGGAGTCCACTTACGCCCACAAAGGCTGCCAAAAATAGTTTTGTCCCCAAAAAATAATAGATTAGGCTTAGGAAAAGAGCAGACAAAAGTATAAAATTAATTTTTTTTGATTTTACCACCAGTTTTCACCGCCTTCATCTAATTTAAAGAAAGATGTAAAAAATTCTAGGACCTTGGAACCTTTAAGTATGTCCATGTATTTGCCCTTTAAGAGGGAAAGAATTATCCCAAGTACAATAAAGGCACAGGGCAAAATTATCTTCGCCTTTAAAATTATAGAAATTATTAGGGTGAAAATACCTGTGTAAAACATAATGTTTGATATCATGCCTGCGATTTCGTCAAAATCATCAAGGGACTTAAAGGCTGAGCCAAGGAAAAAAGAATGTTTAATCACTGGCACAAAGATCCTACCCAAAAAATTCATAAATTTTTCTATTAAGTTAAAAAGTCCTCTATAAATTCTATAGATAAAGGATTTTGCAAATAAAACTTTTTCGCCTGCTAGGACTTTTTTAGTCTTTGAATTTGCAAAGTTTTCTGCTAGAGGTTTTCCTATAAAACCCATAATCCTCTTTGTCTGTGAGCTCTCGTAGTAGCCAAAAAAGGATCTATAGATTTTATTTAGAAAGCTTATAGTTATTGAATTAATAGTGATCACCTAGTTCTTTACTTCAACGCCAAGTATTGTCATAAATGTTGTTATGGACTTGTTTTTTATTCTCATCTCTGCACCGATTCTCACTTGTTCAGTTCCAACTTGATAAAAATCTTGTGTTTCCTTGACATCTGCGTCTATCGTAATAATTACTCTGAACTTGCCAGGTACTTCTGCATTGTAAAATTTGCCTTGGTATTCTGTCTTGTCCTTGTATGGTTCAACTTCAGCTGTGGCAATTTTGCCTATTAAAGTTCCCTTGTCGTAGTCGTAGATTGGGTCGCCAACTTTTATGTTATTGGCAGTTACATCTCTTACATCTTTAACTTCTGCAGTGATGACTCCCTTTTTTGTAGTTGCTTCTCCTACTGCTGCCTTGTTGCCAAATCTCTTTACTCCCACCATTACAAGGGCAAGTAATAAAATTATTACCAATAAATCGACTATGTTAATTAGTCCAAAAAGTCTGCCCCTTTTGTCAATTATCTTCATGTTTTCCTCCCATTAATATTTCATCGTAAATTTCTTTTTGTCTCTCTCCCATGGATTCATGAGAATATTTTTCTACTACTTCTTTTTTTATGTTGTCGCCAAGTTCCTTTAGTTTGTCTCTCTTGTCATAGAGGTCCAAGATGTATCTGGAAAGGGACTTGTAATTTCCCACTGGGAATAAGTATCCAGTGTAATCGTCCTTTATGATCTCTGGTATGCCGCCAGTCTTTGTGGAAACTGTAGGCACAGAAAGCATTGCTGCTTCAAGAATTACATAGGGAAAGGACTCAGAAATGCTTGTAAGTACATTTATGTCTATGGCATTAAAGAAGGAATACTTGTCCCTTACAAAGCCAAGGAAGTAAATATTCTTTTCTATGCCAAAGGACTTAGCCATTTCTTCAAGCTTTTTCTTTTCGTCGCCATCTCCTGCTATTAAAAATATTATGTCTGGGTTTACTTCTAGGCTTTCCTTGCAAGCCTTTATAAAGGTTTCGTGGTCCTTAACCTTATCAAGTCTTGCTGCAATTCCCACCAAGAGCTCACCATTGTAGTTGATCTTATATTTTTCCAAGAAAGCAGTCTTTGGGATGTACTCTATTTTTTCTTCTGTGTCTATGCCGTTGTAGAGGACATGAATTTTATCCCTGTCAAAGCCTCTATCCACTAGCATTTTTTTGAAATTGTCACTTACGCAAATGTAGTGATCAAATTTTTTTAAGGACATCTTATTTAAAGTTGTGTAGATTAAATTTTTGTAAAATGAGTCCTTGAAGTCAAGCATGTAATCTGAATGGATAGTTGTGACCATGGGGACTTTTATTTTCTTTTTTAAAAACATACAAATAAAATTAGCTCGCGCTCCATGGGCGTGGACTAAGTCGTACTTGCCATTATTTATTTCGTCACTTAATTTAGAAACGACGGAAAGGTCTGATCTCTTTTCTTGTGGATAGACTTCTATGTCGATGCCTCTCTCCTTTGCTTCGTCATAAAAGGTGTCTTTTATGAAGCAAATGATTTTGGTTTCGACTTTGCCAGATAAGCCTTTCATCAGCGTAAAGATGTGAGTCTTTGCGCCACCTGTGTCGCCGCCACTAATTAAATGGAGAACTTTTGTCATAACTTCTCCTCCTTATCTTTCTTATTATACAATAAATTCTAAATAATTTTAACTCTTTTGTTGGACAATATGAGTGATGAAGATTCTCTACATATTATTCTAAATTTTTGTGAGAAGTTTTATAAATTTTTTCTTAAAAAGTTCTTGCATTTTTTTTGTAAAAGTGATTTAATAATAAAGATAAAAAAATAGAAAATCAGTCCAAGGACTGACGCAGAATCATGTCCTTGTGCATGATTTTTTTTTGAGCAAATTTAATACCTTAAATTTTTTTTGCCCATTTTTAAGAATGTTTGATCTTTTATTTGGAAAAGGAGAAAAAAATGCCAAGAGATAATTCGATTAAGAAGACGCTAGTAATAGGATCTGGTCCCATTGTTATAGGACAAGCTGCTGAGTTTGACTACTCAGGCACACAAGCTTGCGAAACTTTAAAAAAGAATGGTGTGGAAACTGTTCTTGTGAACTCAAACCCTGCTACTATTATGACAGACAAGGGTGTTGCCGATAAAATTTATATCGAGCCAATAACTATTTCCTTTATAGAAAAAATTATTGAAAAGGAAAGACCTGATTCCCTTATTGCAGGCATGGGCGGACAAACTGGTCTTAACATGACCCTAGAACTAGACAAGCGTGGAATTTTAGATAAATACGGAATAAAAATTATAGGCACTGACATTGAAGCTATAAAAAAAGGCGAAGACAGAGATATTTTCAGAAATACAATGAAGGAAATTGGCGAGCCAATTATCCAGTCTGAAATTGCAACTACCCTAGAAGAAGGAAAGGTTCTTGCAGAAAAAATTGGCTACCCTCTAGTTATTAGACCTGCCTACACACTTGGTGGAACTGGCGGCGGCTTTGCCTATGACGAAGAAGAACTTGAAGAAGTTTTATCTCACGGCCTCAGCCTTAGCCCAGTAAATGAATGTCTTCTTGAAAAATCTATTCGTGGCTGGATGGAAATTGAATTTGAAGTTATTAGGGACGCTGCTGGTGAAAAAATTATTGTCTGCGACATGGAAAATGTGGACCCAGTTGGCGTTCACACTGGCGATTCCATTGTAGTTGCTCCTTGCCAAAGCCTTGACAAGGATGTGCTACAAAAATTAAAAAATGCAGCCCTAAATATTGTTGAAAATGTAAATGTCGTTGGCGCTTGCAATGTTCAGCTTGCACTTAATCCTGAAACTTTGGATTACGCAGTTATAGAAATTAACCCTAGAGTTTCTCGTTCCTCTGCCCTTGCATCAAAGGCAACAGGTTATCCAATTGCAAGAATCGCAACAAAGATTGCCCTTGGCTTTAACCTTTCTGAAATCGAAAATGAAACTACTGGCGAAACAATAGAAAACTATGAACCACACTGCAATTATGTAGTTGTTAAAATTCCTAAATGGCCTTTTGACAAATTCAAATTTGCAAATAGAAAACTTGGCACAAAGATGATGGCAACTGGTGAAGTTATGTCAATTGGCTCTTCCTTTGAAGAAGCTCTCATGAAGGGAATTAGGTCTCTTGAAATTTCTAAATTCTCACTTGAATCAAAATTCTCTGAAGAAAGAACTACTGAAGAATTAAAGAAGAGAATTAAATTCCCTGACGACGAAAGACTTTTTGATGTTGCAGAAATTATGAGGCGTGGACTTTCCATTGAACTCATCCACGACATAACTGGCATTGACCTTTACTTCTTGGAAAAAATTGAAAACATAGTTCGTGAAGAAGAAAATCTTAAAAAGTTAAGCCTTGAAACAATGACTCCTGATGAACTTGCTAAACTTAAAAAACTTGGCTTCTCTGACAAGACTATTGCCAAGGCCCTTGGCGTAGAAATGGAAGATGTAATTGAACTTCGTGAAAAAAATAAAATTCTTCCAAATTATAGAAGAGTTGACACATCTCCCTTTAGAAAAAACGGCGCTTACTATTACTCAACTTATGAAAAGACAGACGAAAATATTGTGTCAGACAAGAAAAAAATAATCGTAATTGGATCTGGACCTATAAGGATTGGTCAAGGAATTGAATTTGACTACTGCAGCGTTCACGCAATTAAGGCTCTAATAAAAATGGGCATAGAAACAGTTACTATTAACAACAACCCTGAAACTGTTTCAACAGACTTTGACACATCAGATAAGCTTTACTTCGAGCCACTTACTGAAGAAGAAGTTAAGTCTATAATTGAAATCGAAAAACCTATGGGAGTTATCCTTGCCTTTGGTGGACAAACTGCCATTAAGCTTGCAAAATATCTTCACTCACAAAAAATCAATATCTTGGGAACAGACTTTGAAGACATAGACAGGGCTGAAGACAGAGAAAAATTTGACGAAATGCTTGAAGAGTTAAAAATCAATAGACCAAAGGGACATGGAGTCTTCACTGTTAAAGAAGGACTTGATGCTGCAAAGGAACTTGGCTATCCACTACTTGTAAGACCTTCCTATGTACTTGGCGGTCAAGGAATGCAAATAACTTATGACGAAGAAAGCTTGAAAACTTATTTGCAAAGTGCCTTCGAAAGAGATGCAGTTAACCCAGTTTTAATTGACAAGTATTTAGTTGGTCGTGAAATCGAAGTTGACGCAATTTCAGATGGCGAAGATGTCTTAATTCCTGGCATCATGGAACACCTTGAAAGAGCAGGAGTTCACTCTGGCGACTCAATAACAATTTATCCAAGCCTTCACATCTCTGATTCTATAAAGGCAAAAATCTTAGACTACACAAAGAAAATTGCCAAGGCACTTCATGTAAAGGGCATGATCAACATTCAGTTCATCGAATACAAAAATGACCTATACATCATCGAAGTAAACCCTCGTGCATCAAGAACTGTGCCATACATCTCAAAGGTTTCTGGTGTGCCAATAGTTGATTTAGCAACAAAAACTATGCTTGGCGAAAAACTAAAAGACCTTGGCTATGGAGTAGACATCTACAAAGAGCCTAAGCTTATGGCAGTAAAAGTTCCAGTCTTCTCTATGTCAAAGCTCAACAGAGTAGAAATCTCTCTTGGACCTGAAATGAAATCCACTGGCGAAGTTCTTGGCGTTGGAAAAGATATTGACGAAGCACTTTTCAAAGGCTTCTTGGCATCAGGTTCAGCTATTGAAAATGAAGTTTCAACTGTCCTTGCAACAGTAAATGACAATGACAAGAAAGAATTTATAGAAATCGCAAAGACTATGAAGGACTTGGGCTACAAATTTATAGCAACTAAGGGAACTTGCCAACTTCTCAAAAAAGAAGGTATTGATGCAAGAGAAATTGGAAAGATAAATGACCCAAGACCAAATATATTAGATGTAATAAGAAATGGCGAAATCGACATTGTTGTCAACACTCCAACAAGAGGTGGCGACTCAACAAGAGACGGATTTAAGATAAGAAGAATGGCAACAGAATATGGCATCGATATAGTAACATCACTTGACACCCTTGCAGCAAGAGTAGCCGTAAAAAATAAAAAATTCCACGAAGAAAACATGGATATCTATGATATCTCAGAATTTTAATTTGTAAGTTTGTGAATTTTGAATTTAGAATTTTATTTTCAAACTTTTCTTAGAATTTTGAAATAGAATTGTAAAATTATAGATAAAATAAAAATTTTAAGACAAAAAATAAGCCTTGGTGTAAAAAACATCAAGGCTTTTTCTATTTATTAGTAATTATTTTCTAAAAATAAATAAATGCTCATGGGCTATAAGGAGGAAATTGTACTTGATACTATTTGTCTTCCAAAATCCTGTAGCTTTGCAATTGTGCTGTTCTTTAATTATCATTTCCTTTAGCTTAAATCCAGCATTTTCAAAAACTTGCATTACATAAAAAGACAAAGGAATCATGTGACCATTTTTTCGAGTGTCACCCATTAAGACTGCACAAAATTTATCTTTTTTCAAAACTCGATAACTTTCAGATGCAACTTTTTTCATCTCCTCTAAAAATTCATTTGTTTTTAAATGAGATAAGTCTTCCTCAATATTCTCACTATACTCAATTATGTTAGCATAGGGCGGATGAGTGCAAATTAAATCAATACTGTTATCAGGTATAAAATCTAAACTTCTTGCATCTCCCTTTCGCAAAAAAACTTTGCCATCTGCTCCTTCATGTTGGAAATCAATTTTTTCTTTACAGCGATTAAGGGCAACATCGTTAACATCTATTCCTATTATGTCTCTATTTAATAATTTCGCTTCAACAAGAGTTGTGCCGCCACCTGCAAATTGGTCTAAAATCAAATCTTTTTCCTTTGAATATCTTAAAATTATATTCCTAGGTATGTAGGGTGACCAATTACCTCTCCACTTTGCATCATGCGTTGCCCAATCTCCTCTTTGTGGGAAAGACCAATGAGTTGTCATTTCAAGTTCAAAGTTTTCAGGCTCCCATTTTGTTATTTTATTTGTCATTACTTAAATACCTCATCAATAATATATTTAAGAGCTCTTTTAAAAAATTTAAAAGGTTAAACTATTCTTCTATAATATTTGGAAGTTTAAAAATCCATTTTAACCAAGAACTTACAGAACCTGCTCGTCTACTTATTTGACCTTCATCACATACATTGTACTTTCTCATTAAATACTCTATATCATTTTTCTTTGGTAACTTACCACTAGAGTGAGTTTCAAAAAATAATTCATTAAAAATTTTATGTTTTAATATTAATTTAACAAGTTCTAACTGTCTTGGTTTATAATTCATTTTAGCTATTTCTAAACCTTTTTTTGTCAATCTTATCTTTCTGACTTTATTCCACTGACTAGTTTCTTCATCGAACTCTTCACCATCATATTTTTCAAATATACCTAAGTACTTACCAGCATTAAAATAATATCCCGATTGTCTTATATCAAACTGCATAATATCAGCAATTTTACCTGAAGACATATCTTCTTCCTTTAAACAATCAATGAATGAAATAATCCTTTCAAAACTATCTGCTTGAACAAAAGGAGTCTTGTAAACCTCCATGTTATCATCAATCGTAACTTTTGTGTTTTTGTAGACTTTAAAAAGATCTTCGGTCGTGATTTTTGTATCTTGCAAAGTATAATTCTTCTCTTGAACTAATTCTATTGAAGAATAATTATTTAAGTCATTAAATTTATATTCTAGTAACCTAAATATTTGATTAGAATATATAGAAAAAACTAGTCTTATTGGCTTCTTTACTCTGTTTTTCCACAATCTATATGGATAATACAATTGTCTTACATGAAAGTCTGGATGAATAACATTTTTTGCTTCAATAATTACTACAGAGTTATCATTTTCTAGTCCTGCATCAATTTCACACTGTGCATTTTTAACATCTATGTACAAAGGCTTCTTTGAATTTCTATCTACTGAAAAATTAAATTCTCCAGTACCCATCCTTCCATTAAAAGTCGCAAAATTTTCTCCATCTCTTAAAAAATCTTCGAGAATTGGAGACAGCATTAAAACATTTATTGCATTAGCCTCTGAAGTAATATTCTCAATATTAATGCTTTCTAAATCCCTAATTTCTACCTTTTGCATCTTTGTTACATCTTCAACATATTTTGGTAGATCTTCATAAAGTTTAAAATCACTTAGTATGTAAGAACTTCTTGATGTCGGTAAAATATTTATCTTTTTAGATTTTAAAATGCTAGGCAAAGATTCTGAGCTGTCCCATTTTGCCATAAGCCTTGGCTCTTTAAATTCTTTTATTTGCTCTGCAGTAATATTGTAAAATCCATTGTCATTTACTTCTTTTTCTATATCGTATTTATTGAATAATTCTTTCCAAGCATCATTTGCACTTATCTTTGCCATAGTTTCTCACCAATACTTCGTTTATTTCTCCTCTTTTATTGCCTTTAGAATTAATTGAACGCCTAGCTTTTACCAGAGTAATTTCATAATCTTTGTAAAGTTCCAATATATATGGATGTGCGGAATTAGATAGCATAAAATTTATCCCTCTGTCATTTAACTTATCACATTCTATTTTAAGCTCTTCTTGATCTTTTTCATTAAATCCATTTTCAGTGTATCCAGTAAAACTTGATGATGAGGATATTGGCATATAAGGTGGATCAAAATACACAAAAGCACCTTTTCGTAAATTTTTTAAAGCTTCTCTATAGTCACCTTCCATTATTTTTATGTTATTATCATTAAAATAATTAGACATAGCCAGTATTACTGGTTCATTAACAATGTTAGGATTTTTATATTTTCCATATGGACTATTGAATTGTCCAGCTTGATTCACTCTGAAAAGTCCGTTATAGCAGGTCTTATTAAGATATATTATTCTCGCTGCTTTTTCCAGGTCACTCATGTTTTTATAATTTTCAGACCTATCTAAGGCTCTTATTTCGTAATAATAATCTTCAGAATTATTTTTATCATGTTCTTTTAATATATCCAATAGTTCTTGTGGATTATCTCTTACAATATTATAAACATTTATTAAATCTTTATTAAAATCATTTATGATAGCTTTTTTAGGTTGTAAACTAAATAAAACTGCTCCTCCACCTACAAAAGGTTCCACATAAGTTGTTATCCTTTTAGGTAAAAGAGGATTAATTTCATTTAAAAGTTGCCTTTTGCCGCCAACCCATTTTAATATGGGAGCTAATATTATATTTTTCAATTCCTACACCTCCTTTACCATTTTGTGTTAATTACTCCATATAGTTTAACAACATTATATTCTAAAAAATTTCTTATTACAAATTTTTGATTTAATAAAATAAACCGATGCAATATTTTGCACCGATTATATTTTTCTTTTATCCTTTATTAAATATTTAATTTTTCTCTCAAATCTTTTATGGCTGAGTCAAGTTTTTCCTCGTCCAGCTCCTTATTTTTGTTTTCTATGGCTCTTTCTACTAGGTCCATGAGTTCGTCGTCCTTGTCATCTTCTAGTCTATCTAAGGCAATTTTTACCAGCCCGCCGAGTTCTCTAAATTTTGTGACAACTCTGTGCTCATCTGCTATGTGACCCATTAAAAAGGCAAAGGTCCAGTCTGAATTGGTCTCTGTGAGGACGCATTTGTGATCCACCATTACTCCCTCTTTTTTTAAGGCAATTAAAAAGTCTTGCAAAATGTTTCTGTCGAAGTCAGAAAACACCATTAGTTTATTTTCATCTTCAACAAAATCACTTTCTCTCAAGTCTAAGTTAAAGAGGTCGCCAACTTTTTTGTCTAAATTATTTTTTGTGATTTTATTTATTTCAATGCCAAATTCTCTTGCCACATTTTCTATGATTTTTGTCTTTTCTTCTTCTAATCCGTATAATAAAATTTTTTTCACTTTAACACCTCCCTTTTATTTTACCCAATTTTAATTTATTTATTGGGTATATTATGAATGAGGTGTTTTTATGAGATTAAATAAGGGTGACGAAGTTATATACGAAAGAGTTTTTACTGAAAAAGATTTGAGAGACTACGCAGAGAATGCAAACTTTTGGGGCAAGCATCACGAAAGTCCCAACGATAAGGGTGAGTACCTCTTGCAGGGACTACTTACTGCAAGTCTTACTAATAAAATTGGCGGCGAATACGATATTTTAATGTATCGCATGGAGTTTGATTTTATAAAAAAGGCTTACACTGGAAGAAAAATTAAGTGTGTAAACCTTGTTGAAAATGTAGAAAATAAGCGTGGCAAAAATTTTATCGACATAGCTTCAGATGTCTATGACGAAAATGGCGACCATCTCCTTCACGGATTTTTAAGGGGAATTTTATTAGATTAAGTGTGGGAAGCTTCCCGCACTTTTTCTTTTGCCACTTAGGTAAAATTTTCAACCACTTAGAGAAGTTTTGTTTACTTTTTCTTTTCAAGCTTTATATTATAAGTAAAGGAGGTCAGAAATGGATTTTGAAATTAAGATTGATGAAAATTATAAGTTGCCCAAGGCTCTTGTCTACACTGATAAGGTTACAGAAGAAGTTTTAAGGCTGAAGTCCTTTGTGCTAGAAAATTCTGAAAATTTGTTAATTGGTTTTCTTGATGAGAAGATAAAAATTTTAAAGCCTGCAAAGATTTACAGGATTTACACAGAGGATTCAAGGGTCTTTGCCGAATCTCTTGAGGAAAAATATTTAGTCAAGAAGAGAATTTATCAGCTGGAAGAGATGTTGAAGGCAAAAAATTTTGTTAGGATTTCAAACTCTGAACTCATCAACTTAAACTTAGTTGATAGCTTTGACTTGTCCTACTCTGGAACTATTTCTGTCACTATGAAAAATAAGTCCAAGACCTTCGTATCTCGAAGATATGTGAAAAAAATTAAAACTACTCTAGGTATATGAGGTGATTTTATGAAAAAAATTATTAGTCGAATGGTAAATGGTCTTTTGATTTGTGAATTTGTTTTGCTTGTCATTTCCCTAATTATGTCCTATATTTTTGCTGATGGAGATTTTTCTCTTGCAAACCCAAGCTTAATAGAAAGTTCTAAGTCAGTCTTTGCGGCAAACTTTTTGTCCATCTGTCTTGCCGGATTTCTTGGCATGGTCTTTGGATTTGCCTCTGTAGTTTGGGAAGAAGAAAAACTTTCAATACTTACAAGAACCATCATTCACTTTCTCTTAACTGCTTCCACCATGGTTTTTGTGGGCTACAAGCTCTACTGGTTCCAAAAGTCCTCTTTGTCCCTTGCCATCTTCCTTGGCATTTACCTTTTAATCTATCTTGTAATTTGGTTTGTTGAATACACTCTTGCCAAGAGGGACATAGCAAGATTAAATGAAAAATTAAAAAATAATATGTAAAAAATGCCAGCTTATGAAATAATTTCACAAGCTGGTATTTTTTTGTTTATTTATTTGCGTCGATTATTTTTTGCAATTTTTTTACTTGACTTATAAGATTTTCAGAAATATAATTTTGTTAGAAAGTATGATTTTCTAATAAAGGAGGCTCTCATGTTAGTTGAATTAAAAGCAAAGTCACAAGTAACTATACCCAAGGATATTATTAATTCCATGAAATTAAGTCAAGGCGACCAGTTTGAAATCCTTGAAGACGATGGAAAAATAATACTTGTTCCCGTTGCAATTTATC
>OBWV01001134.1_pt1 | contig 14039 bp, 14 predicted proteins | sample 1495351 | NCBI WGS metagenome assembly OBWV01 (sample SAMEA2580122, study PRJEB22360) | human gut metagenome | biome: human gut; feature: human-associated habitat; material: faeces | place: Denmark | collected 2008/2010 | reverse complement strand
ACGGACAGCGGCGCCTATGTTTTTTATCTACACCCATATAGCTGAAAAAAGTTGACAAAAAAGCTATTATTGCATATTCTGTATACATAGACATCGATCGGATGATAGGAAAAAGGCGATGAACGGAAAGAGTAAGTATGTATTCTGCCGCAGAGAGGGAGTGTCACCGGCTGCAAGCATTCCCGGCAAGGACAGCTGAAAGTGCCTCCGGGAGCTGATCCGGTGAAAGGAAGAAATTCCCTTTAACCGGGTACGTTTACGCACGTTACGCGATATAAGTGCAGGCTGTTATTTTTTATGGCCTGAAGCAGAGTGGAACCGCGGCTTTAACCGTCTCTTAGCAGAGGATGGAAGAAGGCGCGTTTTTTCTTTTTACGTAAGAAGCAAGAGAGAATATGTGAAAACAAGGAGGTTGGTGTCTTCTGTCAATCCTATAGGAAAGAAGGAAGCAAAATGGGCATAATCGGAAATATAAAAGAAGAAATCCGGATTATCAGGGAACGGGATCCGGCCATCCATACTTCCATGGAGGTATTTCTCTATCCCAGTTTTAAGGCGATGCTTCATTACCGCCTCGCGCACAGACTGTATAGATCCGGTCATTTTTTCCTGGCCAGGTGGATCTCCCAGCGGGGCGTGCGCAAAACGGGAATCGAAATACATCCGGGAGCACAGATCGGAAAAGGGTTTTTCATTGATCACGGGAATGGAGTTATCATAGGAGAAACAGCCATAATAGGGGATAACGTAACTCTTTACCAGGGCGTTACCCTGGGCGGAACGGGTAAGGAGCACGGAAAGCGCCATCCTACCGTGGGGGATAATGTCATGATAAGCGCGGGCGCGAAGGTGCTTGGTTCCTTTACCATAGGGGAAAATTCGAAAATCGGAGCGGGCAGCGTTGTCCTTGAAGAAGTCCCCCCCAATTCCACGGTGGTGGGTGTTCCCGGCCGGGTGGTGAAAAGGGGAAACCAGCCGATACCCCGTGATACCATGGATCAGGTGAATTTACCGGATCCGGTAAAAGAGGATATTTCCAATTTACAGCATGCAAACAGCGAATTAATCAACAGACTGCTTGACCTGGAAGCGGAAGTGCGTTACCTTAAAAGAACAGAAGAAAAAGAATGTGAAGACGGCGAATGCTGCTTCCGCCAGGAATGCAGGCAGAAGGAACGGTGCCATGAAACGCTGAAGTGCTGCAAAAAGGGCGCAGGAGACGTTTCCTGTCCTGCCCCGGCGCAGGTGGAAGAATGAAAATAATAAAAAGAACCGGAGTATCTTCACGAAAATAGAGAAAAAGGAGAACCATAAGAAGATGAAAATCTACAATACCCTGTCAAAGAAAAAGGAAGAATTTGTACCCATTACGCCTGGCGAGGTAAAGATGTATGTCTGCGGGCCTACCGTTTATAATTTAATCCATATAGGCAATGCCCGTCCCATGATTGTATTTGATACGGTGCGCCGTTATTTTGAGCATAAAGGCTATAAAGTAAATTATGTGAGCAACTTTACCGATGTGGATGATAAAATTATTAAAAAGGCCATAGAAGAAGGTGTGGATTCCACAGTCATTTCCGAACGTTATATAGCGGAATGCAGGAAGGATATGGAATCCCTCAATGTGAAGCCTGCGACCACTCATCCCCAGGCTACCCAGGAAATCTGCGGAATGCTGGAAATGATCGGGAAGCTGATAGAAGACGGCCATGCTTATGCGGCCGCCGACGGAACCGTGTATTTCCGTGTGAGAAGCTTTAAGGAATACGGCAAGCTTTCCCATAAAAACCTGGATGATCTGGAAGGCGGCAAGCGCTCTCTGCTGGTTTCCGGTGAAGATCAGAAGGAAGATCCCCTGGATTTCGTCCTCTGGAAGCCTAAAAAAGACGGAGAGCCCTATTGGGAATCCCCCTGGTGCAACGGCCGTCCCGGCTGGCATATTGAATGCTCCGTCATGAGCAAAAAATATCTGGGTGATGAAATTGACATCCATGCGGGCGGAGAGGATCTGGTATTCCCTCATCATGAAAATGAGATTGCCCAGTCGGAAGCGGCTAACGGCAAGCCTTTCGCCAGATACTGGATGCATAATGCGTTCCTGAATATTGATAATAAGAAAATGAGCAAGTCGGCCGGAAACTTTTTCACCGTGCGTGACATCGTGGCCAAATACGATCCTCAGGTAGTGCGTTTCTTCATGCTGTCCGCCCATTACAGAAGTCCCCTTAACTTCAGCGATGAACTGATGGAAGCGGCAAAGAACGGCCTGAACAGAATCCGTACTGCGGTAACGAACCTGAATTTCCTTCTGGAAAAAGCGGAAGATAGGGAAAAATCCCAGGAAGAGATAAAGCTTCTGGAGGAAGCGGCAGGCTTTGCCGCCAAATTCGACGAAGCCATGGATGATGATTTGAATACCGCGGATGCTATTGCCGCAATTTTTGAACTGGTAAAATTCATCAACACCAATACCTCTGCCGATAATTCCGCCGCCTATATCAGGGAGCTTCTGAATGAAATCAAGGAGCTTTCCGATGTCTGCGGCCTGATCGTGGAGAAAAAGGAAGAAATGCTGGACAGTTCGGTGGAAGCCTTAATCGAAGAACGCCAGGTTGCCAGAAAAGCAAAGAATTTTGCCAGGGCGGATGAAATCAGGGATGAGCTGCTTGCCAAAGGCATTATCCTGGAGGACACCCGTGAAGGAGTGAAATGGAAGAGAGCATAAGCCTGCTGGCGCAGATAAAAAGAGAATTCGGGCTGGGGGAAGTGGATCTGCGGACCTACTCCCCCCTGACTCTTGCCTTTGTGGGAGACTGCATTTATGATCTGATTATAAGGACCGTAGTGGTGGAATGCCACAATGCTTCCCCAAACAGGCTTCATAAGGAAAAAAGCCGTCTGGTAAAGGCCCAGACACAGGCGCTTATGGGCGATGCTATCCAGAGTTTCCTCACCCCGGAAGAGCAGGCGGTTTTCCGAAGGGGAAGGAATGCCAAATCCTATACCACGGCCAAGAATGCCACGGTGGGGGATTACAGAAAAGCAACCGCACTGGAAGCCCTGTATGGTTATCTTTACCTGGATGACCGCATGGACAGGCTTATGGAGCTGATTAAGATATCCCTGAATGAACTGGATATTCATTTATAAGAAGGAGCTGTTATGAGATACGAAGAACTTACTATTGAAGGGCGTAATGCGGTAATCGAAGCATTCCGTTCCGGCAAGACTATCGACAGGGTTTTTATTCTGGATAACTGTCAGGACGGCCCGATTATGACCATTAAGAGGGAGGCCAAAAAGACGGACTGCCTCATAAAATATGTTTCCAGGGAACGCCTGGATCAGATGTCGGAAACCGGAAAGCATCAGGGAGTGATTGCCTATGCAGCCGCTTATGAGTATGCCCAGGTGGAGGATATACTGAAGCTGGCGGAGGAAAAACAGGAGCCTCCTTTTCTGATTTTGCTGGATAATATTGAAGATCCCCATAACCTGGGAGCCATTATCCGTACCGCCAACCTGGCGGGTGCCCATGGTGTGATCATTCCCAAAAACCGGGCGGTAGGGCTTACGGCTGCTGTGGCGCGTACTTCTGCGGGGGCACTGAATTATACGCCGGTTGCCAAGGTCACCAACCTGGTTAAAACCATGGAGGAACTGAAAAAGAAAGGGATGTGGTTTGTCTGTGCGGATATGGACGGGACGAGGATGTATGATCTGAACCTCACAGGCTCTATCGGACTGGTTATCGGAAATGAAGGGGAGGGCGTGGGCCGCCTGGTGAAGGAAAACTGCGATTTTATCGCTTCTATTCCTATGAAAGGAAATATCGATTCCCTGAACGCTTCTGTCGCAGCAGGTGTTCTGGCATATGAAATCGTAAGGCAGCGTCTGTTATAATGAAAAAGTTTGGTTTCCTTAAAATAACGGGGAGCAGTCTTCTGGCAGTATTCCTGTTATCATTTGCGGCAGCCTGTACTCCGAAAGAAGAGCCTTCCGATGTCCCGGCGGTGCAGGCGGACAGCGTTCTTGTACAGAATGTGGAGACGCTTGCGCAGGACGGCACGGCGGAGAGCGGGGAGCAGGCGGCTGCAGCAGAAGAGAAGGGCGGACAAACCGAAGAAGATACGGGAGAAGAAGCAGGGGAAAAGGATTCCGGCGTATCTCAGAATTCCGCAGGGGAAAACGTGAGCGGCAATCAGGTATCCGGTGACGGGATCCCGGATGAAGACGGTTCCGGGGAGGAAACGGAAGGACAGGATGTGTCCGGCAACAAAATACCGGCAAGGGAGCTGCTGAGGCCCTGCGGGGATGATGTGTCCGGAAACAGCGTATCCGGAAATTCGGTTTCGGGAAATTCGGTATCCGGTAATTCGATATCCGGCAATTCCGTGTCGGATAATTCGGTCTCGGGAAACGATACGTCGGAAAAAGTTGAAGCCGAAAAGGATACTGCCGACGAAGAGGAAGAAGAAGGCGAAGTGTCCGGAAACAGTGTATCCGGGAATGACGTGTCCGGAAATGACATATCCGGAAATAATGTGTCCGGCAATGGTGTTTCGGATAATGATATTTCAGGCAATACGGTTTCCGGCAGCGATATCGTTTACCGGAGAGGGAAAAATGAATCCAGGCTGGAAAATCCTTTCGGAAAGAAGCGTTATACCCTGGCACAGCGTCAGGCTGTGCGAAGCTCCCATAAGGAAACCCTGCTGGTGAACGAACAGGATAAAAGGACCATCTCGGAAAATAACATTGATTTTACCGATATTAAAATAACCTGTCTGGGAGACAGCATCACCCAGGCGGTCAATCTGGACAGTATAGAAAATTATCAGGATCTTGCATATCCCCACGTGCTGGGGGAAGCTCTGGATGCCAGACAGGTGTATAACCTGGGTATCGGCGGTTCTTCCATAGGCAGGTACTGGGCGGATGCCTTTGTGGATCGGTACGAAAATATTCCCAAAGACACCGATATCATCCTTGTGATGGGAGGAACGAATGACGAATTCTGTGCCAGCCTTGTGGAGTTCGGAAACTCCGCAGAGAGGAAGAAACGGACCTTCTGGGGAGATCTGGATGAACTGATGGACGGGCTTAAGGAAAATTATCCCCATGCGGAGGTGATTTTCATGACCCCTCTGCCCAACAGTCTTCAGGATTATCTGAAAACACAGCATCCCTACCTGATTTCCCAGGATAAGTTTGCGGATGTGATCAGCCAGCTGGCGCAGGAACACGGAATGGAAGTAATTGATCTGTATAATTCCAACATCCTGGACGGACATGACAAGGATAATGTGCTTCATTTTATGCCGGACGGAGTCCATCCCAATGCGGATGGCTATCAGATCCTGGGAGAGCATGTGGCGGCGGATTTAATCCGTATTCTGCAGTCGAGGCAGCAAAAGACGGAACAGTAAGACTGCGGGCCGGAGACACGGGGCCTGATTGAACCGGAAATATCAGAAAGGAATGATTTCCCAATGAAAGATTCCTACGGGGAATACAGTGATGAAGAATTGATTGTGCTTCTTCGTGACGGCGAGAATGACATCACTGATTACATCATGGAAAAATATAAAGGGATGGTCAAGACAAAAGCCAAATCCATGTATCTTCTGGGCGGGGACAGCAACGATCTGATCCAGGAGGGGATGATAGGGCTGTTCAAGGCCATCCGGGATTATGACAGCGGCAGAGACGCCAGCTTCAGCACCTTTGCGGATCTGTGCGTATCCAGACAGATGTATACCGCGGTGCAGGCATCTTCCCGGAAAAAGCACATGCCCCTGAATACCTATATCTCCCTTTATGGGGGAGACGGAAGCCAGGACGGGGACGGTAATGAAGAAAACAATCTCATGAATGCCATACCGGCCGCTTTGGAGATGAGCCCTGAGGAGCTTTTTATCGATCGGGAAAATGTGGAGGTGCTGGAGCAGGCGATTGATAAGGAATTGAGCACCTTTGAAAAGCAGGTGCTGGATCTTTATATTACCGGAATGAGCTATAATCAGATTGCAAGGGTTCTGGGCAAGGACGGCAAAAGTACGGATAATGCGCTGCAGAGGATTAAAAGCAAGATCCGCAGGGCAATATCAGGGGATTGAACGCAGTCCGCGAAGAAACGTCTGCCCGCACGGATAGCTGCCTCCTTTATGGAACCGGGATCGGCAGCTGCATACAGGAAGGAAGAAACAAAGGATGAAGGACAATGAGAAAGAAAAGGAGAAAGGTATGATTAAACTGAACTTTGCGGGAATACGGTCCAGGGAGGAAATGTACCGTTATCTGCAGGGAAAGCTGAATCTTCCGGAATCCAGAGGAGAAAATCTGGACAATATATACGCCATGCTGTCGGAGGCATCCGGCAGAATACATATTATAGTGGAAGGCCTGGATAAAAGCCGGAAACGTCTGGGCAGCAATCTGGACGGTGTGCTGAAGACGCTGCGGGATGCGGAGGCAGTGACGGAAAACCTTACGATAGAGGTAAGGGAACAAATCGATGCCGGTAAGGAATGGATGGACAACCCGGGCGTGGTGGAACAGTCCTGTGCATACAGCAGGCCGGTGCTTGTGGAGACAAATGAAAAGCCGGTGCCCCACAATTCCCAGGAGGGACTGATGTACAGAGCGGAGGGAAGGCCTTATGTGCGTCTGCGTTATCCCAATGCCATGAATGTGCAGCTGCAGATAGGCGATATGATGTATCCTTTTCTTGAGACGGAAAAAGATGTGTGGACGGTTACCCTCCCGCTGGAACCCGGCTTCTATTACACGAATCTGTACGTGGATAACTGCCTGGTGCTCAATCCTTTTCTCCCTATCGGCTATGGGTTTTCCAGACCGGTTAACTATATTGAAATCGGGCCGGTGCCCGACTTTTTCCAGATGAAGGATGTACCTCACGGGGATATCCGTCATGAGTATTACAATTCTTCTGTGACAGGAAGGACAGAGACCTGTATCGTTTATGTGCCGCCGGGCTACGAGGAGAACCGTGGTTCCTATCCGGTCCTTTATCTTCAGCATGGGTTTGGAGAGAATGAACGGGGCTGGGTATGGCAGGGAAAGGTAAATCATATTATGGATAACCTGCTTGCCCAAGGAAAAGCTGTCCCTATGCTCATTGTCATGGCAAACGGCATGGTGATGGATGAAACGGCAGAGGGTGAGACTATCTTAAGGCATAATCTGTTCCCGGAGGAGCTGGTGGAGGATATTATTCCTTTTATCGAAAAGAAATACCGGGTAAAGGCGGACAGAGATTTCCGGGCTATGGCGGGGCTTTCCATGGGTTCCATGCAGACCAGCATGACGGTCTGCCGGTATGGGGAGCTGTTTGGCTGGGAAGGGCTTTTCAGCGGCTTCATGCACGACTGCATGGGGGAAAACCAGGATAACAGTTTCCTGGAAATCATGAAGGACGAAAACTTCCAAAAGGGGCTGCACCTGTTTTTCCGCGCCATGGGCAGGCAGGATGAATTTTGGGATCGCTTCGCTGAGGATGACACATTCTGTGAAGAAAATAAAATTCCCTGTATCCGCAAAGAATATGAGGGAGGCCATGACTGGAACGTATGGCGTCAGTGTATCCGGGACTTTCTCCCCTTGCTTTTTCAGGATAAGGAACCGTTGGCATAGCAGGCAGCCTTTCTGAGGCGCACGCTGGAAAGAAGCAGGTTTATATATGGATGAGATGAACATAAAGGAATGTGAGGCGGCGGTGGAAGCGGTCAGGAAATGTGAATCGGAGGAAGAACTGGGAACGCTTCTGTGGAATGTGGTAGAGCTTAATGCAGGCAGTACGTTTTATACCAGCAAGAAGCTGCCTTTTACATACAGAGTGAAGGGGCGGGAGCTCTTTTGTGACAGGAAGGAAAAGTCCATTACCCAGGCTACGGTTCTCCGGGCATATAAGAAAATCCGGGAAGCAAGAGAGGCAGGAGAGCCTATCCGCGGCCCTAAAAAGCTGAGTATGTTCGGTGCCCCTTATATCTGGGGGATCCTGAAGGGAACCGGCCTTGCCGGGGAAGAGGCGGAAACGGAAAAAAAGGAAGAGTCAGAAGCGGCGGAAATGCCGGAGAAAAGCGGAGAGGAATCGTAAACGGATGTTATATATCAGCAGAGAATATGTTCAGGACAGTCTCGATAAGTCAGTCGCCCCCGCGGCTGTGTGTGATAGCGGGGAAACTGTGGTATTCCAGACCAGGGACTGCTACGATGACAGCGTGACCTGTGGGGAAAGGCCCCTGGGAGACCGCAGGGATGCGCTGGGAAATCCGGCCACAGGCCCTTTGTATATCCATGGCGCCCGGCCGGGGGATATCCTGAAGGTGGAAATCCTTAAAATAGAGCTTCGAAGCTGGGGAGTCATGTGCTCCTCTTTTTCTTATGGAGCTTTTGCAGGCAGGTTTCCGGATCCGAAGGCAGTGATCTTTGAAATCATTGATAATAAAATCCGTTTTGACGAGAAACTGACGCTGGACTGCTGTCCCATGATCGGGGTTATAGGTACGGCTCCCGTAGGGGAGGGAATCGGCACGGAGACGCCTGGCGGTCATGGAGGAAACATGGATTGCCGTAAAATCGGTGAAGGCTCCGTCCTGTATCTGCCGGTCGCCGTGCCGGGTGCGCTGCTGTCCATGGGAGATCTCCATGCTCTGATGGGGGATGGCGAGGTGTTTATCTGCGGGTTGGAGACGGCGGGTGAAGTGACTGTGCGGGTGAGTGTGCTGAAGGACTGCCGTATGCCGGCCCCGTTTCTTGTGACAGTGGATAAGGTGATGACAATCCAGTCGGCGGACACGACGGATGAGGCGGGAAAGAAAGCCGTATTGCTGATGGAAGAATATATCCGGGAAACCGCCGGAATAGACGAATTGAAAGCAGGAATGCTGATGTCCCTGGCAGCGGATATGTGTATATGTCAAATTGTAGATCCCCAGATGACAGTTCGCGTGGAATTTCCCAGGCAAATACTGGAGAAGTACGGGTGGAAACCCATGTAAAATTGTTTTGGGAAAAGGCGCTAGACAGTGAACCTTCAGGTGATTCCTGTCAGGCCTGTTTGTTCCATGAATTCCCGGATGGTTTTGGCTTTGACTGCCTCTGAAAACCATTTTTTCAGAATCGTAAGATCGGTTTCCGAAAGGATTCTCTCCCGCAGCCCGTCTGGTATTTCTCCCAGATTCTCAAGCAGATCCAGTACAAACTCCGCTTTGCCTTCTGCTTTGCCTTCCTCTTTCCCGGTTTCCCTGCCTACACTGAATTCATCGGCACGGATTTTTTTCATTTCTTCTTCTTCGTTGTATTCAAATATCGACATCGCTATAACCTCCGCTCTCTGCGCGGATAAAAAATCCGCCAGTATGTCATTTCGGATACATTCCGTCACCGCACGCTCTACTGCTTCCGCTATATCCATCTGTGCCGCATATCTTCGGATACATTCCACAAACATACAGTATTCCCTGAGCGTTTTACATTTTTCCATCAGCTCTCGGTTTTTCCCAAGATTGATGTTAAGCATCGTTACCGTTACTTCCAGTTCGGGGGAGGACACCTTTTTTTCAAAGGCATCGGACAGCCTTAACATCCTTCTTTCCGGCTGTTCCTGCGTTCCATTATAAAATACCACGAAACGGGGAACCGGGATTTGCACCAGCTTACTGGAATAGAGGGTCTTCCCTGTCACATACTTTTGCAATTGTCTGGCAATGTAAAAGAGATCCCGAAGCGGCATATTCGGGTTAAAGGACGACTGATGCTCATATAAACACATTTCCGAATCAAACAAGAATGATACATCATTCTTAAATCCCATATAGATTGCGTTTTCCAGCGTACAGATTTCCAGATCGCCGGTGTCTTCATAAACAGTTCCGTTAAGAGCGTTGTATAATTCCAGGAGTTTCTCCCTGTCATTATACAGCATACGGAAAACCGTATCCTTGTGTTTTTTTACCACATGAAGTTCTTTTTCTTCCATAGACTGTGTTTTTTCTATGGATGGCTTTTCTTCCATGAAATTCTTCGCTTCCATGGAATGCTTTGCTTCCATAGACTGCTCCTTTCTGCAATTGTGTGCAGGAAGCCGTCTGATAGAATAAGGGCATAATCACCTTCCGTTCAGCAGCTCCTGCCTGTTTAAAATGGATTGTAAGCATAGAGTTTCTGAATAGAATATAGAAAGTAGATGGCGTATAAGCCCGGATTCATAGAAAATTATGCTTGCATTTACTTTAACATGTTATTATCCATATTGCAACAATAAATTGACTTCCGAATTGTTCCGAATTGTCCCCCTTTTTGACTGCTGAAAGAAAATAATAATAAAAAGTACTTGCATTTTTTCCGGAGTCTGCATATAATAGCATTAAACATATGAATGATTGTTCATATGTTTGAATGAATAATAAAGGGTAACAGAAATGGAGGGTTCTTTCTATGAAGAGAAGTCACGAACACGCCGAAAGCTGTGAATATATCCATGTACATGAGGATATCGTGGAAAAAGTAAATGACAGAATGCCGGCTGAAGACGACCTGGATGATCTGGCCGATTTTTTTAAGATTTTCGGAGATACTACCAGGATTAAGATATTGTACGTACTGCTTTGTTCGGAGATGTGCGTCTGTGATCTGGCGCAGATACTGAACATGACGCAGTCGGCCATTTCCCATCAGCTGCGGGTATTAAAGCAGATGGATCTGGTGAAGAGCAGACGGGAAGGAAAAACAATTTTTTATTCTCTTGCAGACGGACATATTACTACTATTTTGAGTCAGGGACTTGATCATATTCAGGAGGATGAAGTGAGATGACAAGGAAGATAAAGAAAAGAATGCAGCGTATTCTTATCGGTGCCGCTTGTTTTGCGGCGGCGGTATTGCTTGAAAATCTGGCGCCGGGCCTGCCCTGGTACGTACTGCTTGCCGCATTCCTGGTTTCCTATGTGATAATCGGAGGTGATGTGGTAAAGAGAGCGGTTTCGAATATTGGAAAGGGGCAGGTGTTTGACGAGAATTTCCTGATGACTATCGCTACCGTGGGAGCCTTTTTTGTAGGAGATTATAAGGAAGCTGTTACGGTTATGCTTTTTTATCAGGTGGGCGAACTGTTCCAGACCTATGCGGTGAACCGTTCCAGGAAAAATATTACGGAACTGATGGATATCCGGCCTGATTTCGCCAATGTACGCAGAAACGGCGTGGAAGAGGAAGTGGATCCGGATGAAGTGGCGGTTGGCGAGCTCATCGTTGTGAAGCCTGGTGAGAGGATTCCTCTTGACGGCGTTATTGTAAAAGGCAATTCCAGCCTGGATACCATGGCGCTCACCGGGGAAAGCGTACCCAGAGAGGTACTTTGCGGAGAAGAGGTAATCAGCGGCTGTATCAACCTTACGGGAGTCCTGGAGGTGGAGGTTTCCAAACCCTTCGGGGAATCCACTGTTTCCAAAATACTTGATCTGGTGGAAAATGCCAGCAGCAAAAAGGCGGAGGCAGAGAACTTTATCACGAAATTTGCCAGATACTATACTCCGATCGTGGTTATATGCGCTGCGGCGCTTGCCATCATCCCGCCCCTGTTTCTGGGCGGCTGGTCGGACTGGATTTACAGAGGGCTGACCTTCCTGGTGGTTTCCTGTCCGTGCGCTGTGGTTATCAGCGTGCCCTTAAGCTTTTTCGGAGGTCTTGGCGGAGCCAGTAAGGCGGGTGTGTTGATAAAAGGAAGCAATTACCTGGAAGCCCTTGCCGAAACGGAAATTGTAGTCATGGATAAAACAGGTACTCTGACAAAGGGAACCTTTAAGGTAAAAGAAGTGCAGCCGGCCATGGAAGAGTCCCGGGAAGTGATCTCCAAAGAGGAATTACTGGAAATCACCGCCTATGCGGAAAGCTATTCCAACCACCCCATTTCCCTTTCCATACAGAAGGAATACGGAAAAGAACTGGATAAGAGCAGGCTGGAAAGCACGCAGGAGCTTGCCGGACACGGTGTTCATGCGGTGATTGACGGAGCCGATATTTATGCCGGCAATGAAAAATTAATGCAGCAGCAGAAAATAAGCTTTACTCATGCCGCTCAGATTGGTACAATTGTGCATGTAGCCAGAGATAACCAGTATCTGGGATATATACTTATAGCGGATGAAGTGAAGGACGATGCGGCGGCCTGTATCAGCGGGCTGAAAGCGGAAGGGGTGAAGCGGATTGTCATGCTTACCGGCGACCGCAGGGAAACAGCGGAATATGTAGCGTCCCAAATCGGCCTGACGGAAGTGCATTCCGGACTTCTGCCCGGGGATAAGGTGGATGAGGTGGAAAAACTCATTCAGTCCAAATCACCTAAGGGTAAGCTGGTATTTGTAGGGGACGGTATCAATGACGCGCCGGTCCTCGCAAGAGCGGATATCGGAATCGCCATGGGAGGCCTGGGGAGCGACGCGGCAATTGAAGCGGCGGATGTGGTCATCATGACCGATGAACCCTCCAGGATTGCCACAGCCATGAAAATATCCCGAAAGACACTGGGCATTGTGAAACAGAATATTGTCTTCGCCCTGGGAGTGAAAATCCTGGTGCTGATATTGGCGGCCATAGGCATGGCCAATATGTGGCTGGCCGTATTTGCCGATGTGGGCGTGGCTGTGCTTGCCATACTGAATGCCATGCGCGCTCTGCAGGGAATCCCCTGCAAGCAGGGGAAGGAGATTGACTGAATAAAACAGGAAAACCCAAATGGAAAAAATACAGCTGGAAATCAGCTTATCAGATGATGAATTAAAGACAGCAATGAGTCGGTATCACTATGAGGATGCCGACTTCTTGTTGTTTTCTCAGGTTTATGGGGAAATTATGGAACGGCTGCGGCCGGTGGGGATGTATGTATATGGTCCCTTCCGGCAGGAGTTTCCGGAAGCGGATGAAGAGACGGAAGAAAAGGGCTGTCAGGTCATTGTGAGCCTTGGCATCTGGCCAGACCGCCTTCAGGAGAAGGATACGTCCCGGGGAATGCTTACCGAGAGTTTTATGGCGGAATGTATCTGCACGGAGCTTTTGCTGCAGGCCTATGAGGATATGAACAGGAAAATCCGGGAAAAATATGGATTATGGGTGAAGAAAATGCTTTTCCCCGGCGAGGAGCTCCCCTTTGAGGTCATGGAGAAAATATTCCGGAATGTCGGTCAGGAAGAGGTTCATTATAACCAGTGTTATGTGCTGTCTCCGAAAAAAAGTGTGGCCTACCTTGCCGTGCTTACAGGAAATAAGGATGAAATATGCGCCGGTATCTGCGCTTCCTGCGCCCGAACGGATTGTCCGAACAGACAGATAGGGACAGGAAAAGGAACCGCCGGCAATATGGAAAAAGAGCGGCGCCGGGAACCGATGTGGCCGGATATGTCAGGTGTGCCTCTGCCTTATGGTTATCAGCGTATATTTCACAGGAATACAGCCGAAAAGGAAAGCGTAAGAGGAAAAAAAGATGAATAAAGGACTGATACATTTATATACCGGAGAAGGAAAAGGAAAAACGACAGCAGCCATGGGGCTTGCCCTGCGTGCGGCAGGAGCCGGGAAAAAAGTGCTTATCCTGCAGTTTATGAAAGGCCGGGATACCGGGGAACTGCACAGCATTGCACATATACCTGCAATCCGTATCCTGCGCAGTGAAAAGGATTTCGGCTTTTTTTCGTCTATGTCACAGGCGGATAAGGAAGCCCTTACCAAGATTCATAACCGCCTGCTGGACGAAGCGGTAAGACAGGCGTCCGCAGGGGAAGCGGAGCTGCTTATTCTGGATGAAGTGACTTATCCTGTGAATTGGGGACTGCTGGATGTGGACAAGCTGAAGGATTTTCTGAAGGAAAAGCCGGAGGAGCTGGAGCTTGTCTGTACAGGCAGGGATGCGGCGGATTTTATTGTGGACGCCGCTGATTATATTACGGAGATGCGGTGCATAAGGCATCCGTTTGAGAAGGGGATTCCCGCACGAAAGGGAGTGGAGTTCTGAGGTGGGG
>OBWV01001108.1_pt1 | contig 14409 bp, 14 predicted proteins | sample 1495351 | NCBI WGS metagenome assembly OBWV01 (sample SAMEA2580122, study PRJEB22360) | human gut metagenome | biome: human gut; feature: human-associated habitat; material: faeces | place: Denmark | collected 2008/2010 | reverse complement strand
CTTCTTCTTTGTCTTCTCTGTCTTCACTGACTTCTTTATCTTTCTTTTCACTTTCCTTTTTGCTAATTATTTGGCGAGCTTCTTCAGAAAGATCAGTGACCTTTATGGAGTCGTCAATGTCTATAGACTCTTCTTCCAATTTTTCTCCATTAAAGATCTTTTCAAAGTCATTGGCATAAATTGTTTCCTTTTCCAAAAGTGCATCGGAAAGTGCCAAAAGCTTGTCTAGGTTATCGCTTAAAAGTTCCTTACACTTTGAGTAGCCTTCATTTATAATTCTTGCAACTTCTTCATCGATTTCTGCAGCAGTTCTTTCAGAATAATCCTTTGACCTGCCAAGGTCACGACCGATGAAGACTTCATTTTCAGATGAATCATAATTTATGGTGCCAAGTCTGTCGCTCATTCCGTATTGAGTTACCATGGCACGGGCAATTTTTGTAGCCCTCTCAATGTCATTTGATGCGCCAGTGGATATGTCATCAAGGGCAAGGGACTCTGCAACTCTTCCTCCAAGTAAAGATACAATGGAAGCTTCCATTTTTTTCTTTGTCATAAAGGAAACATCATCTTCTGGAAGATAGGCAGTGAAGCCGCCAGCCATTCCCCTTGGAATAATTGTTATCATGTGAACTGGGTCTTCTTCTGGCAGAAGCCTTGACACAATTGCGTGTCCTGACTCATGAACTGCAGTTAGCTTTCTTTCCTTTTCTGAAACTACACGAGATTTTTTTGCAGGACCTGCTTGCACCTTAATTGATGCTTCGTCAACATCTTCCATGGAAATTTCGCTGTCATTTCTTCTTGCAGCAAGTAGGGCAGATTCGTTCATCAAGTTTTCAAGATCTGCTGGAGTAAAGCCAGGAGTTCTCTTGGCAATTACTTCAAGGTCAACATCTCTTGCAAGTTTTTTGCCCCTTGAGTGAATTTCAAGTATTGCCTTTCTGGCACGGACATCAGGCTTTCCTACATAGACAGTTCTGTCAAATCTGCCTGGTCTTAAAATGGCAGGGTCAAGTATGTCTGCCCTATTTGTTGCAGCCATTACTATTACGCCTTCGTTAGTGCCAAAGCCGTCCATTTCAACTAAAAGTTGGTTTAAGGTTTGTTCTCTTTCGTCATGTCCGCCGCCGAGGCCTGCCCCTCTTCTTCTTCCAACAGCGTCAATTTCATCTATAAAAATTATACATGGTGCATTTTTCTTTGCGTTTTCAAATAAATCTCTTACTCTTGATGCACCAACGCCCACAAACATTTCTACAAAGTCAGATCCACTCATGATGAAGAAGGGAACGCCTGCTTCGCCTGCAACTGCCTTAGATAGATAAGTCTTACCAGTTCCTGGAGGTCCCACCAAGAGAACTCCCTTAGGTATTCTTGCCCCCATATTTATAAATTTCTTAGGATTTTTTAAGAAATCAACAATTTCTCCAAGTTCTTCCTTCTCTTCTTCAAGACCTGCAACATCTTTAAACTTTACAAGATTTTTTGAATCTTCCTTATTTATGAGTTTAGCCTTGCTCTTGCCAAAGGAATTCATCTTTCCTCCGCCACCGCCAGCTTGTTGCATCATCTTGTACCAGAAGAAAATCAGTACTCCCAACATCAATAGAGTTGGAATCCATTCAACAAGAAAAGAAGTTTGCTTAGTTGGTGTAGAAATTACATTTATCTCGCCAGCATCAGATTTTTCCTTTAAATAATCCTTATAAAAAGTATCTGATGCCTCCTTAGGTATTACAGTCCTAAAGGATTCATCGCTTTTTAATTTAACGCTGGCAATGGAGTCCATTCCATTTTGTAGGGTTACACTCTTTACATTTCCCTTGTCCAGTTCTGTGACAAACTCAGTAAAACTTTTTTCATCCACTGTATTTACTGGTGGGCTGAAAAATTTTATTGTAAGCACTAATACTAAAATTAGTACAATATAAAAACCTGCTCCTCCAATTTTTTTATTCAACTATATCACCCCTCATTATTTTGAATATACAGACTCATCTAGTATTCCAATATAAGGAAGAGCCCTGTATTTTTCGTCATAATCCATTCCATATCCTATTACAAAATGATCTTCAATTTCATATCCATTGTATTTAACAGGTAAGTCAATTTTTCTTCTACTTGGCTTTGAAAGCATAGTGACAATTTCAATGGAATTTGCACCTCTTGACTTTAACACCTTTGTTAAGTAAGAAAGTGTGATGCCAGTGTCAATTATGTCTTCCACAATTAAAATATCCTTGCCAACAATTGAAGTAGATATGTCCTTTAAAATTCTAACTTCACCCATGGATCTTGTGCCTTGGTAGCTGGACACATCCATAAAATCATATTCAAGGTCTAGGTCTATTTTTCTCATAATATCTGCCATAAAAGGAACAGCGCCCTTTAGTATGCCAAGTAAAAATAAATCCTTGTCCCTGTAATCTTCAGTTATTTTTTCTCCAAGTTCCTTAACCTTATTTTGAATTTCTTCTTCAGTAATAAGAACTTCTTTAATATCTGACATTTTTAACCTCCAAAACGAGTTTATTTAAAGTATTTTCATCTATCTTGACATCTTCAGAAATATCCATGCCAAGAACGTAGATAATCTTTTCATCATCGCAAATAAGACCTATTTCATCCCTCTTTAACCTGTCAACTTTTCTGTCTATAAAATAGTCCTTTAACTTTTTATTATTTTTCATGCCAAGAGGCTTAAACCTGTCGCCCCTTTGTCTCCTTCTAATAAAAAGGCTTCCCTTAATTTTATCACAGTCTATAGTTTTTATAAAGGAGTCTCCCTTAGAAATTGCCCCATCTTTTGAAATAAAAATTTCACTAAAGTCTGTGTAATTATTACCCAATTTTAAGCTTGCTTCTCTCTTAACTGATTCACTTTTTTCCTCTTCAACAAAAACTTTGTCGTAGGATTTTCTGGCAGAGATCTTGCTGCCAAGGTTGATGACTCTTCCGCTTTCACCCAAGATCAAGTCGTAGATACCTAAAATATTGTCCCTACTTAAAATATTTTCACTGTAAAAGTTTTTTGCCAAGTATGATTTAATAATTTCGCAAGCTAGGAATTTGTTAAGCTCTTTCATTTCATCTACAAGAAAATAATTATCCCTGATGCACTTACTATAATTTTCTTCTACAAGTTCTTCTATAAAATCAGAGGCGTCAGAAGCATTTTCTGAAAGTCTGAGAAGGGCGTCAATAATATTTGGATTGAGTTCACTTAATTTTGGTATGAGGCTAAGCCTAATTTTATTTCTCGTGTAAATTTCTTCAAAGTTTGTCTCGTCCTCAACATAGGGCAAATTATTTTTATGTAAATAGTCCTCTATGTCACACCTTTTTATGTCAATGAGAGGCCTGTAAATGTCCTCATTAACCTCACTTATTCCAACTAGACCCCTAATACCTGTTCCCCTAATAATGTTAAATAGGAGAGTTTCTGCACGGTCATTGGCATTGTGGGCAGTTAAAATTTTTCTCCCAAAAGAATTTTCCCTAAAAAATTCATACCTTAAAATTCTTCCAGCTTCTTCTGATGAAAGCTTATTAAGTCTTGCATATTCATCCATGTTCACAGTCTTTGTAAGACATTTTACCCCATAGTCCCTGCAAATATTTTTTACAAAGTCTTCATCTCTTTTGGCAGTCTCGCGAATGCCATGGTTTAAATGACAGACTATTATGTCTAAATCAAAGTCATCTCTTAAATCCATAAAATTGTAAAAAAGATACATGGAATCGGCTCCACCAGAGACTGCAAGACAGAGCTTGTCCCCTTTTTTTATAATATTTAATTTTTTTAAATTTTCAAAAAATAACTTGTCCATAATAAAAAAAGTGGTAGAACTATCAAAAGATAGTCAACCACTTGCTAATTTCTAGAATTCCTCTTCTTTGTCTTTTGATTATATCTAGCTCTCGCTTCATCAAGTTTAGTATTGCTTTCCTTTAAGAATTTGCTCAAAATATCTTCAAATCTTTCATCAACTTTTTCATCCTTAGGCTCTTCCTTTTTTTCAAGGGCATCCTTAATTGATAGGGCAATTTTTCCCTTTTCGTCAATGCTAAGAACCTTGACCTTGACTTCGTCACCTTCTTTGATGTGATCCTCAATATTTTTAACAAAAGTATCTGCAATCTCTGAAATATGTACTAAACCACTTTTGCCTTCCTTTAAATCAACAAAGGCTCCAAATTTAGTTACCTTGCTAACTACACCTTCAACAATATCGCCTGGCGATAAATCCATAACTTCCTCCTATTTATTTAAATCTTTATTTTTATTATTAGAAACTTTTTCTTCGCTGACAAATTTATCTTTATTTGAAACTTTTTCCTTGTCTTTGTCTACATAGATAACCTCTCTAGGTTTAACCATGCCCAATTCTTCCCTGGCAACTTTTTCTACAAAATCTGCAGAAGAAGAATTTTCAAGTTCTGAATTTAAATTATCTATTTCAAGTTTTTGGTTTCTAATGGAAATTGATTTGCCGATTTTCACAGAACCATAAACAACAGAAAATAAAATTATAAGGGCAAGAGCCACTGGGAATTTTTTTCTTTTAACCTTCATAAATTCTCTCCAATTTAAATCCAATTACCTTCAGTCAATTCTATCGTAAAGAGTTTCTGCATCCTTTTTGCTGTTCACATCAGAAATATCCTTAACCTTGACTTTGATTTCTCTTTCGCCAAGTTTTAAAGAAAGAATGTCGTCTACATTGACATCATCTGCTGGCTTGGCAACTTTGTCATTGATTTTGACAAGTCCCTTTTCGCAAGCTTCCTTTGCGATAGTCCTTCTCTTAATCAGTCTTGAGTTTTTTAAAAATTTATCTAATCTCATAATTCACTCCACTATGAATATATCAAAAAAACTAGAAAAATTCAATACTTATAAGAAATTTGAGTATAAAAAAAGAAGGCCTCGCCTTCTCTTTTATTACTTATTAACAGCTTCTTTAAGAGCTTTACCTGATCTGAAAACTGGTGCTTTAGATGCAGGAATTTTAATAACTTCTTCTGGATTTCTAGGGTTTCTTCCTTCTCTAGCTTTTCTTTGTCTAACTTCGAAAGTTCCAAATCCAACTAATTGAACTTTTTCTCCCTTAGCAAGAGCTTCTTGAACTGAAGAAATAAATCCGTTTAAAGCTAGTTCAGCGTCCTTTTTAGTAAGACCTGATTTTTCAGCAATGTTTGCTACTAATTCTGATTTGTTCATTTTATATCCTCCTTGAAGATTTTTTATAATCTTTTCTTAGAATTGCAATGTTTCAGAAAACATTAGGCACTTATTTGGCGCGCAAACCTAAGACTGTTACAATTATAACTCATGTTGCGTTTATTTTCTACATTTATTTTAAAAAAATCGCTATTTTATCCAATTTTTTATATATTTCTTCATAAATTTGTCGTAAATCTATTAGACCATCCCTGTCCTTTAACAAAATTAAGAAAAATAAGAGGGATAAAAGATCTTTTTCCTCTTCATAGTCCATGGAAATCGACTTAGATTTTTCTAAAATTTCTTTTTTTATACTTTCAAAATTTTCATCATCTAAATAAATATCTTTTTCACTAATAATAGAAGAAATTTTATTTAAAATCATATTAAAATTTTTGCCACAACTTCTTGGAATGTAGACACAGGACTGATGGTTGTAGTCATCAAGTCTTGGAAGCTCATAAATTTTTACCTCTCTTAGGATCTCCTCTGGGAGACCTGCATTGGTAATAACATAGGCTAAATCCTCTTCATCATAAACTTCTTGCAACAAGAGAGATAAATCTGATGCAATTCTCTTGTTGTAAACTTGAGTGATTAGGGTGTCCCTTCTTGTGTCAAAGTCAAACTTATCTGCATCTGAATCTAAAAACAAAAGTCCATCTACTGCATCCCTTCCCACTGCTGCCAGAACCGGCTCAATAAAAGAAATGCCATTAACTATATTTATTTCAACTTCTCTTTCTATTAGGAACTTCACAGTTTTTTCTGCAACAAGAGGAGTACCGGGCACAAAATAATTTATGTCTTGATCTTTAGATTTTTCAATTAAAATTTCTACGATTTTATTGTAAACTTCATCGAAACTTTCCATTTCATCGTAGAGATAGTCAAAGGACTCATAATTTATCTTATTTTCTTCAAAAAAAGAAAGAGAGTCATGCCTTTCTGTCCTCAAAAAATTTTTATTTCCATTTTTCATAATTTTTACTGCCTCAAGAGTGAGATCTTTGGCAGAAGTAGACCCAAGTCCAACAACATTTATCATTTTTATCACCTCTTATATTATAGCAACTAAGCTTAAAAAAATCTTTTATTGTCTACAATTTTAGGCATAAAAAAGAGAGGTCGCCCCCTCTTTAAATCTTTTATAAAATTTTCTTCAATAAATTTAAAAATTAATCAAAGCCAAATTTTTTTCTCATTATTTCAAGTTCTTCGTCAGTTAAGTCGCTTTCGTCTACAACTTTTTCTTGTTCTTCTTCAGCCATTTGTTTTTTTCTTTCTTCAACAATTTTGTCGTGTTCAGCAATTACGCTGGCAACAACATCTTGTGGAATGTCAATTGATTTCTTTTCTACTTCAGAAAGTTCAACTTCTCCACCTACACAAAGCTTTTTGCCGTCTTCAAATTCGTAGACAAAGACTTCAAGTTCACCTGCTGGGTTCTTAATGGAAATTTTATAGTCTTCATCAAGACCATCTATATCATCTTCAAGATAATTTACAGTGGCAACTGTGCCTGAACCGCAAGAAGATTCTCTAAATAAGGTGTCTGAACCTTCTACATATACAAAGGGTACAAGTTCTAGCTTTTCCTTGTCAAAGAAAATTACTCCATAGGCCTCGTCCTTGTAATCTTTTTTAAGAACTTCAATGGCATCTTGGACAAATTTTTCATCTTCCTCACCTTCAACAATTAGATGACTTATTCCAGGTAGTTGAATAAGTTTGTAGTCCCCACCCTTAACTTTTACAGTCTTCTTTGCAAGTGGTGCATCCATTGCAACATAAGCCTTTTGATTTTTCACATCAGCTATTACATCAGTAGTTCCTTCGTGACCACTTACATAGACTTCAATGTCAACAAGTCCATCAGTGTCATAGAAGCCTGCAGAATAAAGTCCATAGGCCCTAGTTGCGTTGGCACAAAATTCTCCACCCATCATGTCCATTCTAAGTGGTGCGCCTTCATAGGCTGGTGAAATAAATCCAACTTGTTCAACATCCTTATCTATTTGTTCAATTATACACTTTGTATAAGCTTTTCTATAGCCTGGATAAACTGGTGCTACTACAAAGCCGGTAATATTACCACAAGGGTTAGCCCTAAAATATTTAAAACTTTTCTTCATAATCATCCTCTTCTCGAATCTAAACTTTAACTTACATTTTTATTATAAAATACTAAGTTAGTGTTTTTTACTCAACAAGCTTTTTGTACCCGATTTTTTCTTTTTAACTCACTTATTTATTTTAAATATTTTTTTAAATCTTCTGCCCTGTCTGTCTTTTCCCATGGAAGATCTAGGTCTTCTCTTCCAAAGTGACCATAGGCTGCAGTTTGTCTGTAAATTGGTCTTAGAAGGTCAAGGTCGCGAATTATTGCAGCTGGTCTCATGTCGAAGTTTTCCATAATAATTTTTTCGATTTCTTCGTCAGATAATTTGCCAGTGCCAAAAGTTTCTACATAGACAGAAGTTGGTCTGGCAATACCAATTGCATAGGCAAGTCCAATTTCAACCTTGTCTGCAAGTCCTGCTGCCACAAGATTTTTTGCAATGTATCTTGCGTAGTAGGCTCCAGATCTATCTACCTTAGTTGGATCTTTACCTGAGAAAGCTCCTCCTCCATGTCTTCCAAAGCCACCGTAAGTGTCTACGATAATTTTTCTGCCAGTAAGTCCAGCATCTGCCATTGGTCCACCAATTACAAATCTGCCTGTTGGGTTGATGAAAAATTCTGTGTCCTTGTCAATTAAGCCTTCAGGCACAACTTTTTCTACAACTTCTCTTATTATATCTTCTCTAATTTGTTCCATTGGAACTTCTGGTGCGTGTTGTGAAGATACTACAACATTTTTAAGTCTTAGAGGCTTGTCGTCTTCGTATTCAACAGTTACTTGAGTCTTGCCATCTGGTCTCAAATAGTCCAGTGTGCCATTTTTTCTCACTTCAGTAAGTCTTAGTGCAAGCTTGTGGGCAAGAGAAATTGGAAGAGGCATTAACTCTTCAGTTTCGTTGCAAGCAAAGCCAAACATGATACCTTGGTCTCCTGCTCCAAAGGCGTCAAGTTCATCAACTCCAGCTTCCTTAAATCTGTCAACGCCCATAGCAATGTCAGAAGATTGTTCTTTAATTGCAGATAAAACTGCACAAGTTCTTCCGTCAAAGCCATACTTAGCTCTGTTGTAACCAATATCTTCTAGGACTTCTCTTGCTGTCTTTTCAAAGTCAACATAAGTGTCTGTTGAGATTTCTCCAGTTATAACTATCATTCCAGTGGATGCCATAGTTTCGCAAGCCACTCTCGCCTTTTTATCTTCTGCTAAAATTTTATCTAATATAGCATCAGATATTTGGTCGCAAACTTTGTCAGGATGTCCTTCAGTAACGGACTCTGAACTAAATTGCCATTTTTTCATTTTTAATTCCTCCATTTTAAATACCTTTGATTTAATGTATGAATTAATTTTTTGCCTTTATATTTATTTTGAAATACTAATCCATAAAAAAATCCTCACGCAAAAAGTGAGGACCATTAAACCTCATCTTTCAGATAAAAATCTGTGGGATTTAGCACCAACTAGGTTGCCGGGTTTCAAAGTGCCCATTCACTCCACCACTCTCAATAAGGTATTATTTTTAGTTGTAGCTTGATTATAACATCAACATTTACTTAGTGCAATAGATTAAAATAATTCATTAAAGAAATTCCTACAGGATAGGTAATAATACTCATGATAAAACTTAAAGTTATTACCTTTGAGGCAAATTCATAGTCAGATTTCATTTGTTTTGTGAAAATAAAACAGTTTGCTGCACAAGGTGTCGCCCAAAAGACATAGGCTATGCCCAGTTCCATATTTGTAAAGCCAAGCTTAACTCCAATTGGTATAAGCAGTGCCGGAGCTATAACTGTCTTTATAAAGGCAGAGATAAACATGAGCTTAAAGTCAGACTTTGAAGATTCAAAGTTTAAACTTGCCCCAATTAAGATTAGAGACATAGGCGTAGAAATTTTTGCCACCATCTCTATTGCCTTGTCCACTCCTTGATAGACAGGAAGCTGCAAGAAATTAAAAATTGCACCCACAACAACGCCGGCAATCATTGGATTTTTTAAAATTTTTATAAAAATATCAATAAAGGAAATGCTCTTGTCCTCCGCTTCACTGTAATAAGTTAAGAGAATTATGGCAGATATGTTATAAAGGGTTAGGCCAAAGGCAATTATGACTATCATGTGCTCCATGGAAGGCGCACCATTATAAATTATGTCTAAGATTGGAAATCCAACATAGACAAAGTTTGAGCGATAGGCACAGTGGACAAAGGCAGATAATTTTTTCTTGTCCTTAATTTTTAAAGCCTTGGCAATAATTATTGAAATAAAAATTACAAAAATTACTCCCAAAAGTATATATGCCACATACTTTGGATGCAAGGAGACAATCCTTGCATTTTTTATGTCGTAAAATAATTTAAAGGGCAGGGCTAGGTAAAAGACTATCCATGTACCCTTGTCTACAAAGTTGTTATCTATGTATCCCCTTTTTTTTGCGAAGTAGCCCAGGAGCAATACAAAAAAAACAGGTGATACTATATTAAATCCCATTAATAAGTTTTCCATTTCATCACCACTATAAATTATAGGTTAAATATTTTCTCTTGTCGAGAGCCATCTTTTAAAATACAATAGACTTGGGAGGTAATAATATGAAAAAAATTCTAGGTCTTGTAGCTTCATCACTTATTTTATTTTCAAGCATAAATGTCTTTGCTGGCGCAAAAGTTTCAAGCCAAAGCATTGTGCTTGACGGCAAAGACACTGGCGTTAAGGGCTACAATATTGAGGACAACAATTATTTTAAACTAAGAGATGTTGCTGCACTTCTTGATGGAAAAGATGCTGAGTTTAGCGTAAGCTACGACCAAGAGAGGTCAAGCGTCATCATAAACAGCAAGTCCGACTACACAAAAACTGATTCTGATTTAAGTCCCCTAAAGGATAGCGACAGCGAAGTAAAAAAATCCTTTCACAATATTATTGTAAATGGAGTTAGACATTCACTTAATGTCTACACTATTGACGGTTACAATTATTTTAAACTTAGAGAGTTGGGACAAACTATTGGCTTTGTAGTTGACTACGACCAAAAAAACAACAAGGTGACAATTGACTCAAGGGCAATTGAACCCAAAGCCATTTTAAACAATCAAGTTAAAATAAAAATTCTTGATTATAGGGCAAGCTATGAAGATAAGAGTCTGGACATCTTAAAGGATCCAATCTTAGATATTGATAAATTTTTAGGAAACATCAATAATAGTATCCTAGCTACCAAGGACGAAGGACAAGTTAACGGAGAGGCGAAATATATTAAATCAGAAAACATTGTTGAAGTTCTTCCAACTTCAACTAAGTACAATGGCAAATTCACTTACAAGCCTTATATTCAAGTGACTCAAGGCGAAAAATCTGAAGTCTTCCCTTATACTTCTAAGTTTGAAGTTGCAAAAACTTTGGCAGCAAAGGGCTTTGATTCTACAAGTGAATTTGAAATCTCTCTCGGTGGAAAGACTGAAGATAATTTTATTAAATACTCATCTTTTAAATATAAATAAGATTGGGTATAATCTAATAGGAGGTGTTTACATTGGAAATTAAAAAAGAAATGTTAATTGGAGAAATTCTTTCAAAAAAACCAGAATCAATTGGCACTTTAATGAGTTTCGGCATGGGCTGCATTATGTGCCCATCTTCTCAAATGGAAACTCTTGAAGAAGCTGCCATGGTTCATGGTATAGATCCTAATATGCTTGTAGCTGCACTTAATAAAGATAGCAAAGAAGAAGCAGAAGCTTAATTTAAGCTAAGTTGAAGGGGCAGATGCCTCTTCTATTTTTTACATAGATACTTTAAAACTTTAATAAGGAGAAAAATATGAATAAGAAATTAATTTTAGCTAGCACTTTACTTTTACTTACAAGTACAAGTTATGCCAGTGTAAATAGAGACCTTGCAGTAAATGAGGGCTCCAAATATATTGAAACAGATGAGGCAGTGACCCTTGAAGTGACTGAGGCTGAAAAGAAAAAAGTTGAAGAAATTAAAAAGATTTTTAAGATCACTGGAGATTATGAAAGCTTTACTATTTCAAGTGACCCAATGAATAGTGATTCTGGAAGTGATTACTTAAACAAGCTCATAAAAAATAAGTCCATCACAACTTACAGGTGGTCTGACGAAAAGCTAGGCGAGCTCAGCGTATCCTACACTAGCGATGGTGAATTTATTTCCTATAATAATAATAAGTGGAGAAATTCTAGTGATGAGAAAAATAATAAGGAAAAATATTCAAAGGATGAGGCTTTAAAGGCAGCAGAAAATATTTTATCTAAAGCAATAAAGGATTTTGACAAGAAATATATTTTATCTGACTACAGCATCTATCCTGGCAGCAAAGATATAGAGTTTTCTTACCAAAGACTTTTATCTGGCATCCCTCTTGCTGATAATTATTTAAATGTCAGTTTTTCAACTGAAACTGGCGAAATAAGTGACATTATGCTCATGGGTTATAATGCCTATGCAAGTACATTTTTAAAGGACAAGGACTTTAAGGAGAAGGCAAAAATTAGCCCTGAAGAGGCTGAAAAAATATTTTTAGAAAAATCACCTCTCACTCTCTCCTACAAGGTAAGTAGGGACGGCAAGTCTGTAGAAAAAGTTTTTTCAAGTGAAGTAGTTGATATTGACGCTTTTACTGGCAAAGTTTTTAAAAATGATTTTGTGGATATCTATGTGCCTTATGCCACTGAAGAGGCAAAGGATTCAGCTGGCTTAAGTGAAGTTGAAGTGAAAAAAATTGATGGTCTTAAGGATTTAAAGAAAAAGTCCGAAGCAAAAAGTAAGGCTCTTGAAATTGTGGGCAAGTCTTTTAAGGTTGAAAACATTTCCCTAACTTCTGACAAGGACAATTATTATTACAGAATAAATCTTGAAAAGGAAAAAAATAATGGCAGCCTTGTGTTAAATGCTAAGACTTTAAAATTAGTCAGCTTAGATATTTGGACTGACAAAAAAGATGTCAAGACTAAGGTCACTGACGAAGAAGCTAAAAAAATTACCCTAAACTTCTTAGAAAAGTATGGCGACAAGACTGAACTTAATTTAGATAAAATTGATGTAAAGAAATTTGACTACACTACCATTCTTAACATACCAAGGTATGTGAACTCTCTTCCAGTCCTAGATGAAGGCTTAACTATTGCCGTTGATGACGAGAAAAATGTTGTAACTTATCAAAAAGATTTTTCAAGTGCAGATTTTAGCAAGGCAAAAGATATAGCTCTTACAAAGGATGAGGCAAATAAAATTTATCTAAATTCTAAAAACTTTGGTCTCAAGTATGAAATGACTGAAAAGGGTCCTAAGCTTCTCTACGGAAAAATTAAAAATGTTGTGCCAATAATTGGCGATGATAAAATTTTGCGAGACAAGTTTGGAAACATTATAAACTTTAAGGAGCAAATATCCTATGAAGACTTTGATAAGGCAAGGGATAAGGATGCAATTAATTCTTTAAAGGACATGGAAATCGGAACAATTGGCAAAAAATTATCTGACAAAATAACCTACAAGGAATTTTTAGGTCTCCTCAATGGAAGATATCAAGGCGACTATTTCGACTTTGACCGCTATGATTTAGATGAGGATAAGGTTAAAGACAAGAAAATTCCTGAAAAAGATGCCATAAAAATTTTAATAATAGACATGGGCTATGAATACTTCACAAAGGCAAAGGGAATTTTTAAGGAGGACATCTTTAAAAATCAAAAATCCTTAGGCGACTATGAAAATTATTATATAGTGGCAAAGGGCCTTGGCTACATTGATAGTGAAATAAATCCAGATGAAGAACCAAGTCTTGAAGAAATTTTATACCTCATCTATAACTCAATAAAGTAATTGTAATTCTTTTGTAATTGCAAGTTGCCTCCCACTGATGTATATTATCAGTGGGAGGTTTTTTATGACCCAAACAAATTATGATGAAAAAACTTATGCAAATAAAAATTCAAATTATGATAAGAGAAAAAAATTAAGAAGGCAAAAGGCTAGAAGGCGAAAGAGAATAAGACAGACCATTTCTATTTCAATTTTTGCCCTAATCCTTATTTTTATATTTTCAAAGATTTTTTCTGCAATAAAGAAACCAAAGGATGAAATTTCTCCTGGCCTTATGTGGTACTATGCCAACGAAATTAACAAGGACAGACCAAGAAAATACTATTACGATCCAGAATATATATCAAATGTTGCACTGGATCCCCTCCTTCGCATGGAAGATGAATTTATAGTCAAGGGATCCAACCACTTAAAAAAAGCTGACAAGTATGCCTATGATACAAAGGAAATTCGCCACTACATTACGAAAAATAATTATGGCGGCGACAAAAAAATTGTATTCTTAACCTTTGACGATGGACCAAATAATTCTATAACTCCACAAGTTTTGGACATCCTAAAAAAAGAAAATGCTCGCGCAACTTTCTTCTTAGTAGGCAAGTCCATAGGAGATAAAACTGCAGGTCAAGTTCGCCAAATTTTAAGAAATGGAAATTCCATTGCCACTCACTCCTTTAGTCACGACTACGACTATCTTTATCCAGGAAGAGTGGTTAGCCCTGAAAGAGTTTATGAAGAAATCACAAAAACAAATGAAAGGCTAAAAAATATTCTTGGACCTGATTTTCACTCTAGCGTCTTTAGGTATCCTGGCGGTCAAATGTCTTGGCAAAACACAGAGGCAAGTAACGCCCTCTTGGAATCCAAGGGCATTCACTGGATTGACTGGAACTGCCTTGTTGGCGATGCAGAAAAAAAATCTGTGAGACCAACTACTGTAAATGGTTTCGTATCTTATCTTGATAAAAGTCTTAATGAAAATAAAAATACAAAGATTGCTGTTGTCCTTGCCCACGACGCAAGAAATAAACAGCTAACTGCTGACTCACTAACTTCTGTAATAAAATATTTCAAAGACAGAGGCTATGAGTTTGGAGTTTTAAAATAGTTTCAAGCTTATACAGAAACTTCATAAAAAATAAGAGGACTGATTTTATTTTCAGTCCTCATTTTTTATTTCTCTTAAATTTTATCTATCTCAAATT
>OBWV01001100.1_pt1 | contig 14531 bp, 14 predicted proteins | sample 1495351 | NCBI WGS metagenome assembly OBWV01 (sample SAMEA2580122, study PRJEB22360) | human gut metagenome | biome: human gut; feature: human-associated habitat; material: faeces | place: Denmark | collected 2008/2010 | reverse complement strand
GGCGGTCTGATGCCGGAAGCTCCATCTCCACTTCATCCCCTCTGTGGATACGCCCGTCTTTCACAACCTCGGCAAACACGCCCTCTCTTGGCATGATGCAGTCCCCCATCTTCTTATATATTTCGCAGTGGCTGTGGCATTCCTTGCCGATCTGGGTCAGCTCAAGGACCGCCTCCCCGATGTGGAAGCGGGTGCCCACCGGCAGGTTTTTCTGTGATGGGACGATCAAGTTCTCCCCGAAGGCTCCAAAGTCCACATCTGCGCCCTTGGCCCGGAAGTCTTCAATCTTTTCAAAAGACAAAAGGCTCACTTGGCGATGCCAGTTTCCTGCATGGGCGTCCCCCTCGATACCCCAGTTTTCCTTGAGTACAGCTTCCTCTACTTCCTTTTTCTGCGTACCCCTTCTCTCGCTGATACAGATTCCCAGCACTCTTCCCATCACATCCTCCTACTCTTCCCTACAGGACATATGCGCCCTGCATTTGGGATCCTTTTCTACCTCGATTTTGTCAAATTCGCAGCTTAATCCATCATACTGCAGTATAGTCCCCAGAAGAAGTCCCCTACCTCCCAGGATCCTTTTCACTGCTTCTACCGCCTGCAGGCATCCGATCACTCCCACCACAGCGCCAAGCGCCGGCACCAACGCAGGGCTTTTTCCAAGGTGATACCCGATACATTCCAGACAGGCCGTCTCCCGGGAAATATCCATCACATATCCGTAAAATCCATGCACAGCGCCTTCTACAAGAAAAATGTCCTGTGCAAGGCAATATCTTTCAACAAGAATCCGCGTCTCAACACTGTCTACACAGTCCACGACAATATCCGAACTGCCCAGAATCTGATCTACATTTTCTTCTGTCAAATAACATGAAAGGGGCTCCACACAAATCTGTGGATTCATCTTTTTCAGCTTTTTCGCTGCCAAGTCTGCTTTTTTCTTTCCGATATCTTCTTCCCAGTAAAGAAACTGTCGGTTCAGATTTGATTCAGAAACCATGTCTCCGTCCACCATGCGGATTGTTCCCACGCCGGCTTCAGCAAGATAGACAAGGGCTGGCGCCCCCAGGCCGCCGCATCCTACCACGGTCACCACAGAGTTTCCCAGCTTTTTCTGCCCTTCAATTCCAATCTCCGCCATCAGGATTTGCCTGTCATATCTCATACGCCTTCTCTCCTGTCTTTATATCAGAATAATCTTTCCGGTATTCTCCGTGCCGTATCCTTCTTCACTCTTTCATGGAACTGTTCTGACCGGAGAGTGTGGATAAAATCCTGAATAAAAGGCAGTGCCAGATTCTTTCTATCTATGGCGAAATCATATTCTTCTTCCCCCACCTGGATAAATGAGAGATCCATGGTCTTTGCCGCCGCATAAATGCCCATGGCTGCATCAACACCTCCATCTTTCACCAAAGCCGCAGCCGCCATATGGGTCGCTGCCTCCAACTCATATCCCTCGATCTGTTCCGGACGGATACCCGCTTTTTTCAGCAGATAGTCCAAAAGCACACGGGTACCCGCTCCCCGCTGACGGTTAGCATACCTACATTCCGGAAGGTCTTCTATACCGCGTATTCCCTTCGGATTTCCCTTTTTTACCATCAGTCCCTGGATTCTGCTCACTCCTTTGATAAGAGCCATCTCCTGGTCCGGAAAGATGCGTTTCAGATAGGCAGTATTATAGACTCCAGTCTCCTCATCCAGAAGATGGGTGGGGGCAATGTGGGATTCGCCCCGTTTCAGCGCCATCAGTCCCGCCATACTGCCCACATGAGTACTGGACAGATGCATGCCGGGAAAAAGCGTCGGCAGAAGGTCGGCCAGAAAATCCATGATCATATCATGGCTTCCTACGGAAACAATGGTATGCCGGATTTCATCTCTGGGCCGCCACAGCTCAACCTGTACCGTCTCTCCTGCTTCGTACCCCTCCAGGTTCTGGTCTATAACACACACGCCATCTGCTTTTACCAGGCTGGTAGCTGCAGCCGCACCTCTTGCCAGAGGGGAGGCCACAAGCCTCCCGTTCACTTCCCCTACTTTAACACGCACATATTCTTTGTGCTTCAGTGATGAGACAAGACGTTTAGAGACCACTGCCTCCTCCATCGGTTGAGCATCGGAAACAGCACCAGTAAGCATTTCCATGACCGGCTTTACAAAGGTCGCAAAATCAATGTAGGCCGAAACAGGATATCCTGGAAGTCCGATCACCGGTTTATTGTCCGCAATCGCCAAAATCACCGGTTTCCCCGGCTTGATGGCAACACCGTGAATCAAAACGGTTCCCAGTTCCCGCAGGACATGAACCGTATAATCCTCTGTACCAGCACTTGAGCCGGCGTTGACGATTACTATGTCATCTTTTTCCAGAGCCCTGCTGACTGCCCCTTTGATCTTCTCATAGTCATCTTCAATGATGGGGCTCACATCCGGCTCCCCGCCATACTGCTGCACAAGTGCGGCAAACATGCCGGAATTGGAATCGATGATTTCTCCTTCTCTGGGCGTCTGTCCCGGAGCTATCATCTCCGTGCCGGTAGGGATGATTCCTACTCGAGGACGGGCGGTCACCATACCCTTGCAAATCCCGCCCCCCAGCAGGACGCCGATATCCACCGGCCTGATCCTGTGATGTCCCGGCAGGAGCATTTCACCGGCCACAATATCCTCCCCAATCGGGCGGATATGACTCCAAGGTGAGACCGCAGCAATAATCTGAACCGTATCCTCGTCTACCTCCAGAAGATCTTCTGCCATGATGACTGCATTATAGGGCTCCCGGACCGGATCCCCAGTATCCACCACCTTAAAATCCTTCCCTCTCTTCAGCGTGAGGGGATGCTCCTCGCTGGCTCCTGCCGTGCGTGCTGCGTTCACCATAATTCCGTCCATTGCAGACGCATTGAAAAGCGGCGAACACAAGACGGCGTGAACCGCCTCCGCTGTAATCCGTCCCAGGCTGTCCTGTACAGGTACCTCCTCTTTTCGAACCGACACACACTTCTTAATTTCTTTATTATATAGTTCTTTTGCTTCATCCACCGGCGTGGTGTGCAGATACAAATTCCTTTTTTCCATATGTCTGCTCCGTCCTCCTTCTAAATCAGGAATACGTCCACTGTCTCTCCCTTTTTCAAGCCTTCCTGATTTTCCGGAATCATGATATATCCATCCGCTTTTGTCAGGATGCTTATCAAACCTGATCTTCCAAACACAGGCACTGCCTTTCTCCTGCCATCTTCATCTCTTACAAGCTGTACCGTCTGACAGACAGCCCGCCCCGGTGCTGCAGGGATATTCACTGTCAGTTCCGCAGGAATCGGCCAGGACTTTTTCTGACCGCTTCTGTCTTCCCAAAGCCAGCCGATCAAAAGCTGAAACACGATCATAGCCGCAGAAGGGTGACCCGGAAGTCCCAGAAGGATTGTCTCCGTCGACGCATCGTACCCCAGGATTGTGGGTTTTCCTGGCTTAAGGGCAAGTCCCTGGGTTAGAAGTTCCCCATCTGCAAGTTCGCCGATCACGGATGCCGTCTCATCTTTACGCCCCTTGGAACTCCCCCCAGACACCGCTACGATATCACTTTCCCTCATTGCTTCCCATATCGTTTCTTTCAGCAGATTCCTCTCGTCTTTCAGTACATGGCAGCCGCAGACCTCTAGTCCGGTCTTTTTCGCACCCGCCTGCAGGGCGTACGTATTGATATCCCGCACCTTTCCAGGGTTCATTTCCCCACCAGGCGGTATCAGTTCATCTCCTGTGGAGATGATGGTAATCTCCCAGGGCTTTACAACCTGGACCCTCTGTTTTCCCAGTGCCGCCAAAAGTCCGATTTCCTGGGGCCTCAGAACAGTCCCTTTCGCAAGGGCGACCCTGCCGGAGTGCAGGTCGTCACCTCTGTAGACAATATTTCCGCCGGAAGGCACGGATGCATACACTGCTATCTCCATATCTGAAAAAAGTTCGCAGTATTCCACCATGACAACGGCATCAGCACCCGGGGGAAGCATGCCTCCAGTTGGAATATACATACATTCTCCCGGCCCGATGCCGTGCGTTGGTGCACAGCCCATCTCCACTTCCCCGGTAACCTGCAGGATTGTGGGAAGGTTTTCCGATGCACCAGATGTATCGGCGCTCCTCACAGCATAGCCATCTACCGTTGACCGATCAAATCCAGGCACATCCTCCTCTGCATGCACATCCTCCGCCATTACTTTTCCGAGGGCATCTTCCACAGGAAGCTCCTGCACTTTCACTTCAAGCCCCTGTATGGCCTTTTTCAATTTCTCTCTGGCCTGAGCCACGGTATCTACCTGCAATAGTTTCATTTTTTATCACGCTTCCTTTTTCCATGTAATGAATGGTCTCACATAGCTGATGCACTGCCTCCAGCTGGTGGCTCACAATAATCCAGGTGATAGGCTCCTTTTTCTGTATTTCCCTGATCATCTCTATAAAAAGAGTCTCACTCTCCGTATCTAAATTAGAAAATGTCTCATCGATCATGACCAGTTTCGGCTGGAAGATCACAGCCCTCAGAAATGAGAGCTTCTGTCTCTCCCCGCTGGACAGAGATCTGGCGTACTGCCTCTTCTGCCCCAGAAGCCCCGCCTTCCTAAGGAGTTCATCTGTCTTATTCTCATCAGGATGGATATGCCGTATCTGCAAAGGATAGATGAGGTTTTTGTACACAGATGCGTCCATCAGGTAAGGTCGCTGAGACAGCATGGTGATTTCCCGAAAGCCAATCCCTTCGTAATCAATAATGCCACTGTCAGGTGTATAGATGCCCGCCAAAATCTTAAGAAGGACTGTTTTCCCGCAGCCATTTGGTCCGATGATTCCATGTATCCGACCTGGTTCTATATCAAGATGATCGATCTGAAGGCAGAAATTTCCAATTTTCTTTTCCAGATCAGTAATTTTCATTTTCACTTTCCTCTCTCTGCAATATGTCGCAAATCCACTGAAGGATAAAAGCCATTACAAGAAGCAATATGCCCAGCGCCACACCTTCTGTAAAGATTCCCTGGCTTTTCAGAAGGGAAATCGTTGTCGTCATGGTCCGGGTCCGGCCTCTGATGTTACCTCCCACGAGCATGACGGCCCCTACCTCACTAATGGAGCGACCGAACCCGGTCACCATGCAAAAATAGATTTCTCTTCTCAGCTCCCGGATAATAAGCCCGGTCGTCTGCCACCTTGTTGCTCCCATAGTCACCGCAAACTCACGGATGGAAGGGGCTGATCTTCGGAGGTAGGAGTAGATCATGCCACAGATGATCGGGGTGATGATCAGCGTCTGGGCAATCACCATTCCTTGTATCGTAAATAAAAGCGACAGAGAGCCAAGAGGCCCCCTGCGCATCAGTAACAGATATACGATCAAACCGACTACCACAGGCGGTGAACCCATAAGCGTGCGGTTAAATCGGATCATAATCTTTTTACCCGGGAACTGGAAACGTTCCAGCAAAAGACCAAATATGATTCCCAATACGGAAGCAATACCGGTGGAGCAGACTGCCATGGTAAACGTTACTCTCACAGCACTCAGTATATCCGGATCAGAAACAACGCTTTTCAGCCACTCCAGCATCCTTCACTTCCTCCTTTTATGCGTCTGTCCCCGCATTCGGTGTAAACAGTGCCTGTCCATACTCTTCGACCCCGTATTCACCGATCAATTCCTGTACTTTGTCAGAACAGATCCATTCGATAAAGTCATCCGCGCCTTCCTTGTTGACTTCCGGATACTTTTCCGGATTGACAGCGATCACACCGTACTGGTTCAGCAGGCTGTCATCCCCCTCACAGATAATATCCAGCTGGTAATCCAGCGTTGCGTCCTGGCTCTGCTTCAGCCATGTACCACGATCTGTCAGGCAGTATGCCTGCTGCTCGTCCGCCATGGTGATAGTAGCTCCCATTCCCTGTCCGGATTCCACATAATTTGGATCTGTCGTCGGATCGATCCCCAACTCTTCCCAGATTCCTTTCTCCTTCTTATCTGTACCGGAGTCATCGCCTCTGGAAACAAACGGGAGTTGGTCATTGACAATCTGTGTAAATACTGCATTGATATCCTCTGTCTTTTCGATGGGCTCAGAAGGGCCTACCACGATAAAGTCATTATACATCACAGGGAACCTCTCAACCCCATATCCCTCTGCCACAAATTCTTCCTCGCTGGATTTCGCATGTACCAAAACAATATCCACGTCCCCGTTCTCGCCCATAGCAAGAGCCTCACCAGTTCCGACGGCCGTCCACTCCAGATCCCATCCCGTGTCCTCCTTAAACAGAGGCTGGAGATAGTCCAGAAGGCCGGTATCCTCTGTGCTGGTGGTAGTTGCCATCATCAGCGTACCCTTGCCTTCGGGCGCTGTCTCTTCCGTCTGCTCCTCGCTCTGAGCATCTGTTCCTTCACTTTCCGCAGGCTCCTCTGACTGCCCGCCGCAGGCTGTCAGCCCGATGCACATCACTGTCACAAGAAAAGCTGCTATTAACCTCTTCATAAAATCTCCTCCTTTTCAGTCAGGTATTTCTAAAATTGTTCCATTTTCACAAAAGAAAATGGTCTTTGAAAAAGAAGACCACACAAAAATAACCTGTTCTTTTTGCGGATGTTCTTTTCAAATACGGAAGGCATCCTCTTTTCAAAAGATACCCATTGGCCTGCTGCCCTGGTCCCCGTTGACTTTAGGCATACAGGCTCGAATTCCTGCAAACTATATAAAATTGTATATATTGCCTTCAAGCTGCCATCTCTTATTCTACCCTCCTTATTTGTTCTTGACTCCTATCCACCGATCCGAAACATCTTTTTATGCTCGAATTCCGCTGAATCGTCCACTTCAAAATGATGGCATGCTGGTTTGTAATAAATAGTCCTATTTATCGCCCGGATCAGTTCTTCCTCCGAAGCACCGTTCCGTATCATCTCTCTTAAATCCTCTCCGGACGCATATTGGAGACAGGGCTTTAAAAAACCTTCTGCCGTCATACGAATCCGGTTGCATTCAGAGCAAAACTTGTGGGAAAGGGCGCTGATAAAACCAATCTTTCCCGCAAACCCGTTAAAGTGTACATATGTGGCAGGGCCATTTCCAAAATTTCCGTCAAGGTACTGTTCGGGGCCAAAGGTCTCCCGCAGTCGCTCTAATACTTCTTTCTGGGAGCTCCCCTGAAAATCTCTTCCAAGCCCCATCGGCATCATCTCGATAAACCGCACATCGATTGGTCTTTCTCTGGCTATCTGCGCCAGCCTGACCCACTCTTCCTCGTTCAGCCCCTTAAGTGGAACACAATTGATCTTTACTTTCAGTCCAGGGCAGGACACTGCAGCCTCCATGCCTTCCAAAACCGCAGCCAGCGCATCCTTTCTCGCTATGGACGCATACATGTCCGGATTCAGTGAATCCACACTGATATTAACGGCACTGATCCCAGCTTTTGCCAGCTTCCCGATCTGTTCTTTTAAAAGGATTCCGTTTGTTGTAACTGTTACTTCCTCGATTCCCGGAACTGCTCTTAAAGCTTCGACAAGTCCGGCCAGGTTTTTCCTGACAAGGGGTTCCCCCCCTGTCAGTTTGATTCTGGTGATTCCGACTGCTGCTGCTGCATTTACGATCTGCACGATTTCATCATAGGTGAGGATATCCTGATGGGACACCTGCTTAATGCCCTCCTCAGGCATACAGTATATGCAACGAAGGTTGCAACGATCCGTGACCGATACCCTCATGTAATTTATCTGTCTTCCGTATTGGTCTTTCATGAGCCGGTATACTTTCTCCTCCTTAAATCATATCTCTATTTTACACAATTCCATAGGTATGTGCCATTGTATCTGTCATTTTTTTCTTCCGGCATTCCGGACATAGTTCTTCCGTCTCTTCCCCTGTTCTTTTAGCTACAAGCTCCAGCTCCTCTTTTGTCCCGATAGGAACGCCGCACTTACGGCAATGGGCGATTTCAAAGGTCCGTCCCCATACCTCCCGCGTCTGCCCGTCATCTTTATAAGAAATGGCATCAGTGGGACAAATACTGACACAACTTAAGCAGCCCACACAATCTTTGGACGGCTCATCGTAGGGCGTGGAAATCTTCTTTGAAGTCCCCCGCAGCACTGTTGAAATTGCTCCCGTCCCCATCTTTGCGCAGGCTCCTACACAAAGGCCGCACATGATACACTTTTCTCCGTCAATCTGTATAAACCTGCTACCATCCGCCGCGCCGTAAGCGCTACACAGCACATCGATCAAATCACTTTCCGGCGCCCTCTCCTTGAGTAGCATGAGCACCACCGCCCTGTCTTCCTTCACCCGTTCACTGTCGGTATAGACCTCGCAGGGACGTTCCACCGGATACACACAGGACACTACGATCTTGCTCCTGCCTTTTTCCACAACTTCCACAAGACAGACTCTGCAACAGGCCTGTCCGGGAATTGCGGGGTGATGGCAAAGTGTGGGAATGTAAAACCCGTTCCGCCTCGCTACATCCAGAAGATACTCTCCTTTTTCGCAGATACATGTTTTCCCGTTAATGGTGATCTCTATCATGCTTCCTGCCTCCTTCCCACTGCTTTTACCGCATCGAATCTGCATGCTTCTCTGCAGCTTCCGCAGGAAATGCATTTCGAAAAGTCAATCTTATGAGGCATTTTTTTGTCTCCGCTGATTGCTCCCACCGGACATCCTTTCGCACACATGTCGCAGCCGATACATTTTTCTCCATCAATCTCGAACCGGGTCAGATTCTTGCAGACGCCCGCCGGACATCTCTTTTCCCGGATATGAGCCTCATACTCATCCCTGAAATACTTGATCGTTGTGAGTATTGGGTTGGGTGCGCTCTTTCCCAGGCTGCAGAGGGAAGAGTCCTGCACCGCATGGCCAATCCGCTCCAACAGTTCAATGTCTCCTTCTCTTCCCCTGCCCTCGCAGATATCTGTCAAGATTTCCAGCATACGCCGAAGGCCCTCCCTACAGGGCGTACACTTCCCGCAGCTCTCCTCACAAAGAAAATTTGTATAGTATCTGGCCACTTCTACCATGCAGCTTCTGTCATCCATGACAATCATGCCGCCGGATCCCATCATGGCGCCGTACTTTGCCAAAGAGTCAAAATCCACTCTCAGGTCCAGCATACTCTCTGGAATACAGCCTCCGGAAGGTCCACCTGTCTGTACCGCTTTAAAAGGCCTGTCGCCAATGATGCCGCCACCGATGTCAAAGATCAGATGCCTGAGAGATGCGCCCATAGGCACCTCCACAAGGCCGGTCCTTTTTACTTTACCCACAAGTGCAAACACCTTAGTCCCTGTACTCGTCTCCGTGCCAATCTGCGCGAATTTTTTCCCGCCGTCCCGGATGATCAGGGGGATATTGGCCAACGTCTCCACATTGTTCAGAACTGTAGGCTGATTCCAAAGTCCTTTCTGGACGGAGCGTATATATTTTGCCCGTGGTTCACCGACCCTTCCTTCAATCGAGGCCATCAGCGCAGTGGATTCCCCGCAGACAAAGGCACCGCCACCACGGACCACGGACATGTGAAGTTTCTTTGACGTACCCATGACAGAGTCACCGATGATTCCCCTCGCCTCTGCGTCTTCCAGGGCCTTTCTCACATGCTTGACCGCCAGATCATACTCATCACGTATGTAGAAAAATCCCTCCTCTGCTCCAATGGCGATAGCCGCGATGGCAAGTCCCTCGATTACTGCATGGGGATCTCCCTCCAGAATAGACCGGTCCATGAAAGCTCCCGGATCTCCCTCGTCACCGTTGCACGACACATACTTCGGAAAATTGTCGTAGGAGGCTGCTGTCCTCCATTTCCTCCCTGTCGGGAACCCGGCACCGCCGCGTCCGCGAAGCCCCGACTCCTCCACTTCTGCGATCACTTCATCAGGCGTCATCTGCAGAGCTTTTCTGAGCGCCTCATAGCCGCCCTGTTCCAGATAGTCGTCAATATTTTCCGGATCGATCTTCCCGATATGGCGCAAAGTCAGCTTCTGCTGGTGAGCATAGAATGGATTCTCTTCCTGAGAGCGCACCCGGTTTCCCTCATTATCCTTATACATAAGGCGGGGAATCTCCTGGTCGCCCAGCACGCTTTTCTCCAAAATCTCCGACACATCCTTTGGCTTTACTCTGTAGTAGACCAGGTTGTCTGGCATGATCTTTACAATCGGCCCATTTTCACAGAATCCATTACACCCCGTTGTCTTAATCTGCGGAATCACATCCACTTCTGCCTGCTTATGTCCTATCTCCTCCCGGAAGGTTTCTACTAAATACATACTGCCATTTGCACGGCACCCGGTACCGCAGCAGATCAAAATCTGTTTTCTCATACTACTAAGCACCGCCTTCCCTGACTGCCTGGAGTATTTCTTTGAGTTTCTCCAATGTAACTTTTCCATAGTAGACGTCATCCACTACCAGAACCGGCGCCAGTGCGCAAGACCCAAGACAGTTGACTGTTTCCAATGAGAACATACCGTCCTGCGTTGTTTCCCCCGGACCAATCTTAAGCTCTCTTTGAATCCCATCGATCAGCGTAGTTGCACCTCGGATATGACAGGCTGTCCCGTCACAGCATTTGATGATATGTTTTCCCTTCGGCACAAGACTTAGCGCTTTGTAAAAGGTCGCCATGGCATAGAGTGAAGCCACGGGGCAACCAAGTTCTCCCGCAAGTGCCTCCATCCCCTCCCGGGGCACATACTGAAATTCCCGCTGCATATCCTGCATGATCGCAAGGGCATACCTTTGGTCTGGCTGATAGGAATGAATGATCTCCCCAATCCTTTTCTCGGATACTTCCATCGTCTTTCACCACCTTGTTGTTATCCGCCAGCCACCACAGGGAATATAGACACTGTATCTGTCGGGGACAGCTTTGTGTCAATCCCTCCAAGATGCTCCACATGCCGTCCGTTTACCAAGATAATGATTTCTTGTCCGAGCTCCGTTCCGTCCGGTGTCAGCAGCTTTTCGCGGAGTCTGTCCCCGTAGGTCTCGCTTAAGGCAATCGTCAGTTTCCGGACATCCTCCTGATAAGGAAAATCCACCGCCTTACATTTTGTATATTCTCTGAGGTAGGCAAAAAATTTCACTGTCATCTCTTACTCCCGGCAGGCGGACATAGCCGCCTTCCATATTGTCTTTATAATCCAAGTTCCCTGTCCTTCTCCGGTGTGGGGGTTCCTTCTGTATCCCAGCCTCTCACCTGATAGTACTCCTGCAGCATAGTATGCAGTTCATTGACTTTTCCCTTCGCAGGCCCATCAGTCAGCTGTTCTCTTAAAAGTCTTGGCGGAAGCGTATCCTTCTCCACGCCTGCCGCAATGTTAAATTTCTTCTCCAAGTTCCAGATTCTCTCGCCTTTCAGAAGAATATCTGCATCGCTCTCATCGCTGCCTACTGCCTCCCGGTACTGGGAGGCGATTTCCGGCAATCCCAGTGCAAAGGATGTGAACAGGCACACGCCTGCTGAGTCGATAAGAGCCGTTAGATCCTGAAATGTCTTTAGCATGGATGCCTTCCCTTCGGTTACCAGCGGATCCATCTTCACAGGCAGACCCAGGACTTCCGGGGAGGTCATATATCCACGCACATGGCAGCCTCCCCGATTGGATGTAGCATATTCCAGTCCGATCCCTTGCAGGGCGCGGCCGTCGTAAGCCGGCATCTCCTGCTTTTTCACGGACATTGATAGCTCTGGATGTCCATACTTTTCCGCCAGCCGGTATGAACCCATTGCCAGCTGCTTCCCGAATCCCTCGTTCTTGCCTGTCATTTCCGCCAGTTTTACCATAGTCGCCGCATCTCCGAAACGCACCGGAATACCGCCCGTATCTTCCTCTGTTATGTACCCTGCCTCAAATAACTCCATAGCACATGCAATGGTCGCACCAAGAGTGATGGGATCGAAGCCATATTCGTTACAGATAAAGTTCGCCTTGCAGACAGCCTCCAGATCATCAATGCCACAGTCTGCGCCAAAGGACCATCCCGCCTCATATTCCGGCCCCTCTCCTCTGGACTTGAAGGGACCGTTTGGGATATCGACCACACGGCCACAGCCAATACAGCAGCCGAAACATCCCTTGTTCCTGATCAGATACTTTTCTGTCAGTGTCTCGCCGGAAATATTATCCGCCTTATCATATACGGCACCATCTCTTCCATTACGGAGCGGAAGTCCGCCGCTCTCATTGATAATATTTACCAGTATCTCCGTACCATAGGCTGCCAGTCCTGTCCCTGTTACCGGGTGTGCCTTCAGAATCGTTCTCGCATTCTCAATAGCCTCCAGAAACTTCTCCGGTCTTGCCACATAGATGGATTTCGTTCCCTTTACAGCTACTGCTTTCAGCTTCTTACTTCCCATCACGGCACCCAGGCCACCCCGCCCTGCTGCCCGGTGTTTGTCATTCATAACGCCGGCATACAAGCAGAGATTCTCACCGGTAGGTCCGATACAGGATACCCGGAAAGACTGCCCACAGATCCGGTTCAATTCGTCTGTCGTTTCATAGACAGTTCTGCCCCACAGATTGGAGGCATCCCGCAGTTCCACTTCATCATCATTAATGTAGAGATACACCGGGTGATCGCTTACCCCTTCAAAAATAATGCCGTCGTATCCAGCATACTTCAGTTCCGGCCCAAAATGTCCGCCGGAGTTAGCTGCTCCAATAGTCCCGGTCAGTGGTGCTTTTGCCACTACTTCGAATCTTCCGCTGCAAGCTGCCGCCGTGCCGGTCAGCGGTCCTGTCATAAATATTAAGTTATTGTCCGGCCCCAGTGGATCCACATTCGGATCCACCTCATCACAGAAATATTTGGTCCCCAGCCCTCTGGCTCCCACGAAATCCTTTGCAGACTGCATATTCAGGGGCTCTTTGCGAATTGTTCCTGACGAAAGATCAACACGAATGATTTGTCCCATATATCCGTTCATCATGCCTTTGCCTCCTCTCCGAATACGTCTTTAAATCGGTCGGCCACAGCGCGTTTTCTATCCATTCCTTCATCCGGGTCCTCATAAGTGATCGCTCCGGTCGGACAGAATTTTGCGCATTTGGGTTCACCACCGCACAGATCACATTTATGTACCCGCTTTTTTTCCTTATTGAAGCTGATATTCCCCAGCGGACAGGCATTCATGCACATCTTACATCCGATACATTTTGTATGGTCCATGACAACTGCACCAATTTCATCTCTGCTGATTGCTCCCACTGGGCATATCTCCAGACAGCAGGGTTCTTCACACTGCAGGCACATAACAGGAATATTGATCGCCGCTTCTTCGTATGCCATGACTGTCACATTGGCATTTCTCGGATTGAACGCCTGGTCATGACCAAACGAACAGACCAGTTCACAGGTTCTGCATCCGATACATTTTTCAGGCTTGATCATTAATTGTTTTCCCATTCCGTTCCAACCTCCTTTACATAAAAAAATCCATTATCATATCTTCCGATATAATAATGGCTCCTTCGCAATCAGGCAGGCAGCCTCGTTCCCAAGACTACCCATTGGTCCCGCCTTCCCGTAAACAAATCGGCACGCACACGTCGGAAGCACTGGACTCGGAGTTTATATCATGTTTCTTTTATTCATTATAATACAAATCACCTGATTATTCTATATTTTATTTCTTTTTTTCTAATAATTTATAGTTCTATTCGTTATTTTTTTGACGTATTTTTACTCGCTCACCCTCGCAAATGCTCCCACCTGATACACTCACGGCATACCAGCACCCTTCCCGGAGCAGACAGGGCAGGCCCCGCTTCACTCTCTCACATTCTGCAAAGCATCTTCCCTTCCCTTTTTTGATCTCAAGAACTATTCCCTTACATACCAGTTGCATCCCTTTTTTGATCGTTCCCAGTTCGTCCTTGGGAATATCAATCCACATATTGGCCTTAAAACGTCTGAAGCACAGTCCCTGCACGCTCTGTCGCAACATCCATTCTCCAGCGCTGACCGCAGCTATGCTCACTGGAGCATCCACATCTTCAAAGTGGAAATCTCCTCTGACACCTTTCCCTTCCACGATTTCTGCGGTTCTTATCCTCCTTCCTGGTTTCCCTTTCTCCTCGAATATATATAGGGCATCTACCCTGCCGCTGCACTCTCTGCTCATGCTTTCACTCCACTCCTCTTCATAACTCCATCTAAATTAGCGGCGGCCTGCCCTCTACAGAGCCGTCTTTATCCAGAACTAAGTTTAACTGCATACGAAAAAAAAGGCAAGACATGCTTGACATTTCATCTGTCTTATTATATTATTGTACTACATTAATAATACACAAATACAATCCAAAAGAAGGAGGAACACAAATGGAACAAGTGATCTTAAAGACAAATCATCTGACGAAGCGCTACGGTCACCGGGCTGTCGTGGAAAACCTGTCCATGACTATACACCAGGGGGATATCTACGGGTTTATCGGAAAAAACGGAGCCGGAAAGACAACTCTCATC
>OBWV01001098.1_pt1 | contig 14542 bp, 19 predicted proteins | sample 1495351 | NCBI WGS metagenome assembly OBWV01 (sample SAMEA2580122, study PRJEB22360) | human gut metagenome | biome: human gut; feature: human-associated habitat; material: faeces | place: Denmark | collected 2008/2010 | reverse complement strand
AGGCTGCTTTTCGTGCCCAGACACCTTATGAAGATGAAGAGTTTGGCCGTAAGACTAACTGCTATATCTTTGACTTTGCACCAGACCGTGCTTTGAAAGTGATGGCAGCCTCTCGTCAGATGAGCACCGGTGTCGGCAAGTTACAAACTTCTGATCAGCGGGCAAAACTTGGTGAGCTCCTGAACTTCCTCCCAATTATAGGCGAAGAAGGCCAGGGCATGCAGGCGTACCAAGTTGATACCCTCTTGACGCAGCTGAAGAAAGTCTATGCTGAAAAAGCGGTGCAATCTGGTTTTGATGACGATTCTCTGTACAATGATGAGCTGTTGAAATTGACCAATTCTGACCTTGAAATGTTTAACGACATAAAGGCGATTGTCGGCCAGACTAAGGCCAAGAAGAAGCCGGATACGATTGACGTGAACCATCAGGGCTTGGATGACGAACAGTATGAGAAGGCTATTCGAGCTGAGAAGAAACCGAAGAAAGAGCGGACGCCGGAGGAACAGGCTGATATCGATCGCAAGAATACGCTCAAGAAGCAACGTAAGTCGATGATCTCGGTACTTCGTGGTATCTCCATTCGCATTCCGATGATGATTTACGGGATGGATATCGATATTGACCAGAACGTTGACATCAACAAGTTTGTAGATTTGGTTGATGCTCAGTCTTGGTCGGAATTCATGCCTCAAGGGATTACCAAAGATAAATTCCGTCAGATTTCCAAGTATTATGATCCTGAAGTATTCGTCGAGGCAGGACGCATAATTCGCCACCGTGTGAAGGAATTGGATCAGCTGGACCCGATTGAACGGACCTTACAAATTGCCGATGTGTTCAGTACGTTCAAGAACCCAGATAAAGAAACAGTTCTCACGCCGTGGCGAGTGGTTAACATGCAACTGGGTAAGACGATTGGCGGATACTGTTTCTTTGATGACGCATATCAGAATTCGACAAAGGATGGCAAACAGATTGCCGAATGGCGCACAACGGATCTCACTGATCAGATTTTCAACAATGATGCCCATAATCTCGAAATAAACTCAAAGACTGGGTTGTACCCGCTGTATGTGGCGACGTCTTTGTATTACCAAGAATTTCAGAAGTTAAATGAAATTACTGCGGGTAAGTTCTCTGTGCAAGACTTGGAAGATCTGTGGGCCAACATTCTTGATCAAAACGTCTTTGCGGTAGCTAAGACGCCAATGGCAAAGACGATTGCAGAACGTACGTTGACAGGTTATAGAAACCATAAAACGCACGTTGTGTATGTAGATGATATTGTCGAGACAGCACGGCAGAGTATTGATGCTGGCGTGAAGAAGATTAAGGAGGCGTTCAAGTATATGAAGTTTGATGTGGTGATTGGGAACCCGCCGTACCAGCAAGAAGGCAACGGAGACACCGCACGTGCCGAACCAATCTATCATTTGTTTATGGATATGGCCTATGCGTTGGCGCCTAAAGTGGTTTTAATCACACCCGCACGCTTTCTTTTTAATGCTGGTCAGACTCCGAAGGCTTGGAATACTACCATGTTAAGCGACCCGCATCTGAGAGTGGTTGCATATGAGCCGAAAAGTGCAAATATTTTTCCAAACACAGATATCAAAGGTGGATTGGCGATCACATTACGTGACACCGATATGGATTTTGGCGCAATTGAGCAATTTGTCCCGTATTCAGAGGTGAAGTCAATTATTGAACGGGTGAGAAGTCGAACAGACTTTGTTTCGCTTAGCACAATTGTTGCGCCTCGTGGCCAGTATAGATTCTCAGAACTATTTTTTGAGGAAAATCCGAGTGCTAAGAAGATGATTGGCGTGGGGACTGGTAATATGGTTGCGTCAAATGCTTTTGAAAAGCTAGCATTTGCTTTTTTGACAGATGACACGAAGCGGAAACCATATCTTCGTATATTGGGAAGAAAACAGGCTAAGCGAGTGTACAAGCTCATTTTGAGAGGATATTTAATTCCAAATAATTGCATAGATACTTTTAATCTAGCAATTACCGAAGCCAATGGATCGGGTGACTTTGGTGAACGGCTGACAGAGACTGTTGTTCTAAATCCGGGTGAAATTTGTACAGATACCTTTATTAGCATCGGTGCCTTTTCTGACAAGAGTCAGGCACAAAATCTAGCAAAGTACCTTAAGACCAAATTTGCTAGAGCTCTTTTATCGGTAAGGAAGGTTACACAGCATAATCCGAACTCGGTGTGGGCTGAGATTCCCCTACAGGATTTCACCAGTGCCTCCGACGTTGAGTGGAGTGCCTCCGTCGAGGGGATTGATAAGCAACTATATTTAAAGTATGAACTGAGTCAAGCTGAGCAAGAATTCATTAGCAATAATGTCCAGGTGATGAATTGATGTCAAAGGAAAGGTTAATAAAGTCAAACCGTCGGGTTAGAGAACATGGAGAGGTTTTTACGCCGCATCAAGTAGTGATGACGATGCTTGATCAGCCTGAGATAAATGCTGCTTTAAATTCACTTACCGCTATGTTTTTAGAGCCCGCAGCTGGTGAGGGCGCCTTCTTGACGGAGGTACTCTCCCGAAAACTCAATCTAGCAAGCAGCGTGGGTGATTCCATTGAGGATTTTGAACAGAATGCATTGATTGCATTAACCTCACTTTACGGCATTGAGCTTCTCGTAGATAATACTGAGCTATTGGTAATGCACATGTACCGAGTGTTCTATCAGGAGTATCTGCGTCAGATGGGCAAATATCAGGCATCAGAGAACAAGAAGGTTGTTAAGAGCGCATTAACAATTTTGAGTGCTAACCTTGTTCAAGGAGATGCTCTAACCGGCAAGAACAAGAATGGAGATGATATCATCTTCAGTGAATGGACCTTGCTTCCCGTGAAACGGGGAATTCGGAAGATTCAGCGTACTGAGTATACTTTCGATGCGATAAGGACTAACGGACCTTCTGTCGATGGCCAACCAAAAGTACACGGATCTGAAGAATTGACACTGTTTGACTTAGATGAAGAGCCCGTGGAAATATCGCCAAACAAATTTCAACCAGTGCCGTTGTTTGATATTTTCAGAGAAAAACATGTCTCGGAATAAAAGGGATTTTGGAGTGGAGGATTATTATGGCGAGCTATGTTGAAAAGCATAAAGATATACTTCTGCAGTCTTTACGTGAGTGAGATCATTACACGTCGATATCATACAATCACAAAGGCGGGAAATCGAGCTTTTTGGAACTCTGAGAGCGAGAACGAACATTCTCTATATGTCGGTTCGTACGGGCGGAGTACTGCGGTGCAGACGGGTGATGTTGATGTGTTGTACTGTTTGCCCGAGAGTGAGTTTGACCACTTTCAGAAGGCAAGAGGAGATGGACAAGTCCTGTCTGTTACAAGCGTTAAGGGAAGCAATTAATAATAGTTATCCAACGAGCGACATTTGAGCTGATGGTTAGGTTGTGAAAATTCAGTTCTCAGACGGAATAAAGTTTGAGGTTCTCCCGGCTTTTCTCAAAATAGGTTATTTTGGTGAGGAGCAATCAGGCTTTCGTTATCCGGATTCTAACATGGGAGGAAATTGGAAAGCCACTGATCCAAAAGCTGAACAAGAAGCAATAAAAGCAAAAAACAGAGCAAGTAATGGGTTGCTTCAGGCCACATGTCGCCATCTACGTGTGGTTCGTAACGAACGTTTTAGTAGTCTGAAGCTTGCTTGCTGGTATTGCAATTGATAGCTTTGCCTATGAAGCAATCGACGGCTGGAGATATTTGGAACCAGGTCAGCATTCTGAATCGAGTACCGGTGATTTTGAAATGATGTTGAACAATTATTTCAAAGAACATTATTTGTGGTCTGGTAGTCTTTATGCGCCAGGTAGCAATCAAGTAGTTGATCTTGATGCAAGCCGCGATGCATTAGGCAAGGGACTTGAATATATAGTGAAATAGATATGACTTGGGAGAAAATGACAAACACCATCGACGCAATTTGATGGTCCAGCTTCGTGAATCGTATGGAAAATCAACCTACACGTACACTGCCCATAATAAGATGGGCAATCGGTTGGATATCTAGCGGAAAAGGGTTGCAAGAATCAAAATTGTTCTTTCTGCAGTTTCTACTGTTGGTCTTATTAGTGTTTTGGGTGTTAATATTCTGTCTAAAACTTATCACAACCTTATTTTCTGCTGCGTTGCTTGCGCTTACGTTGTATTACAAGGACACGGATGGCATTCAGGTTATTTCCGAACACCGAAAAACGGCTGATGATCTCTGAAGTTACAGAGAGGCATACCTTTCACTGATGACGGATTTCGACAAGTATTCTGATGATGAGCTTTCTGTAAAACGTAACACTTTAACTTCGACGGTTGGCAAAATTTATAGTACAACCCCGCGAATTGACCAGAAAAGTTATCGAGCTACTCAAAGAGCACTAAAGGATGAAGAAGAACAATTCTTTACTCCAGCCGAGATAGACAAGATGTTGCCAGAACACCTCAGAATGGCAAATATCGAACGTATATTGGCGCTCAAAGATGATCTTAGAAAATAACTTACATTCGCTGACCAGGAAATCATAAAGATGAGGAGGCGAGAAGAATGAATCCTACTGAATTGAGCTTTGTGCAGATTCTTGAGAAGTATCGCGATCGAGATGTTCAAATGGTTTTTAAAAATGGGCATACGCAAAGGTTCTATGTCGAAGAAATCGAAAACCAGCTTGACGGTTGGAACGATGTTCTTTTCATGACAATACCATTCAAAAAGGACGGTCCCGGTGAAGTTTGGATGCATGACATTAAGACGATCACAGCCTTAAATTAGCACTCTCATCTTTGGTGTGCTCAAGTTTCTTTTAGTAAGACAGGCGCGCATATTATACCATTGAAACCAAGCTAGAGAGAAGGTGAAGGCATGTTAGTTCAGACCATGAGTTATCAGAAGTTGTTTGACACTTATCGCGAGAAACATGTTTTGTTTACGTTGACAAATGGGCGACAAATTCAGGCAATTGTTCAAGAAATTGAAAACGAGTTAGATGGCTGGGATGAGACTTTGTTCATGATTAAGCCAGATAATCCTTCAGATCCCATTGATCTTGGATTACATGAAATTCGAGCAATTAAATTAATTGAGCCGTAGTGGCGCCGCGTGCGCTATACCAACAGCATGCCAGCCGAAAGCGGCGAATAATTCCAGCCATGACCTGCTGGCCGTCAGAATTATTCGCCGCTATTTTCTATGAAAAAGAACTTATGCGCCTAAACTTGAGTGCAAACCAAATAAAAGGGCTTTCATTCCCTTTTAAAAGCTAGTAAGCTAAAGACAAGCTAGGCTGTAAATGGCGGTTATAAAATGTAGGAAAATGGGGGACAGAAATTGTCGGTTTTCCTACATTTTTTTTGATACCATGAATCACATCCTAACCAGGAGGTTATTGATGTGAGACGTGATATTCGAGAAGGAGTGAAACAATTTATGCATGATGATTTAAAACCCAACTTCGCCGCCATTGTCCGCCAATATGGTGCCGACTACCGAACGGTGAAACAAGCCTTTACCGAGCTTAATCAAGATGCGCAGTGCAAAGGTTCAGCTAAGAAGCATCGTCCCAGTTTGTTGGACAACTATCGTCACGTGATCAAGGCCAAGCTAGAGGACAATTGCTCGGCGATGGCGATCTTCAAATTTATTCAGAAGAAAGGCTTCACAGGAAAATATTCAATCGTTCGTGATTACTGCCGGACGATTAAGCAGAATCGGATTCACAAGGCCACCATTCGCGTTGAACACACTGCTGGTTTATCCGCACAGGTTGAGTTGGAAAGAAGAGCTAACACTTTACAGTCACGAAGGTGTTGCTTATCGCTTTAACATCTTTCTGTATGTTTTGCCTTATTCAAAGCTCAAGTACCTCAGCCTAACGTTTGAACGCAGTCAGGATACGCTCTTTCAGTGCCTGACCGAAGCATTTGAAGCCACTGGCGGTGTCCCTACCGAGGTTTGGTTCGACAACATGAAGCAGGTCGTTGACCACAGTAAATCGACGTTTGGACACCCGGTGTTCAATGGGCGGTTCAGACAATTTAGTCAAGATGCCGGCTATAAACCAATTACCTGCCGGCCATATCGCCCACAGACGAAGGGATCCGTTGAGGCCCTAGCGCGCACCACCAAGTGCCTACGAACTTATAATCATGAATTCTCAGATGGCGTTGATCTGATCCAGATCATTAATGAACTCTGCGACGATCTTAATCACGAAGTTTCCCAAGCAACCGCTGAAGTTCCTTACGTCAAGTGGGAGGACGAAGAAAAAGAGTACCTGCATCCATTGCCAAGCAACCTACTCAAGCCCTATTTCGAAGAAGACATTACGCGTGTCGTCTCGAAGGAATCGATGGTTATCTTCCGCAAATGCAAGTACTCCGTTGATCCGCGCTACATTGGTCGCACAGTTGGCATTGAGCTGACCGATGATGAGCGGCATATCAAAATCTATTATAACGGAGAGTTGATTCGTGCGCACGAAATAACAACACATCAGTTTAATTACGCCCTTGAGGATCAGGTACAAATTCTTAAGTCGGATTTGATGAGAGGACGCCCAGATGAAGACATCACGGCTTACATTACGGAACGCCTTTCACAGTACGATGAGGTGTGAGGTGGCCAAATGACAAGCAGATTTCAAGAACTGATGAACAATCTGGAGCAGTTGCGTTTAACGAAAATGAGTGCTTACTTGCCGGAGTATCTTGACCAGATTAATGGCAAACAACTCTCATTCACAGAAGCAATGCTTAATCTGACCAAAGCTGAGCTTGATTGGCGTCAGGGTGAGCATGTCGACCGGATCATTAAACGAGCGCGTTTCCCGCAGGTTAAACTGCTTAAGGCTTTTGACTTTGATTTTCAACCAAGCGTGAATCGCCAGCTGGTGATGAGCTTTCAAGACTTAGCTTTTCTAGAAAAGCATGAGAACTTGATCTTCATCGGCAGCCCCGGTGTTGGTAAGACACATTTGGCAATCGGGGTCGGAATCGCTGCTTGCCAGCAGAACAAACGAACACTTTTCGTTAACTGTCACGAACTGCTCTTACGCTTAGGGGCAGCCTACAAGAAAGGAACGTTGGACCGTTGTATTCGACGTTATGCCCGTTACGATCTTTTGATCATTGACGAGATCGGTTACTTGCCGATTGACCATGATGAGGCGAATCTTTTGTTTCAGCTCATCAACGCTCGCTATGAAGTGCATTCCACCATCATCACCAGTAACAGTGAACTGTCAACTTGGGTTGAGATCTTCCAAAACCCAACGGTGACCTCTGCTATTCTAGATCGCTTGGTTCATCGTGCCCATGTCATCAAGATTACCGGTAAATCCTATCGACTAAAACAACAAAACTAGCCGCCAAAAACCTACATTTTTAATCGCCATTTTCCGATATTTTTAAACCGCCCTTGACAAACGTACGTTCGTTTTATGGGTGAAAATAAAAGCCTAAAAAATCTAGGCTTATTGAATTTGAAGGTGTGTGTGGTAAAATAAAGATATGCAAAAGAGGTCCGCTTGATGTGTTGAGTCTTTCTGATCGACTAAGTCTAAGGCCTCTTTTTTATGTGTACTGGATAAAATCATAGATTCTAATGAGTCTTCGAATCCCAGTAGTGGTTTGGAATTTTTGAGGATTAGAATTTAAGTGATCTTTTAAAAAATCAAGAAGCAAATGGATATTTTGTTTGTCCCATCTGACTAAAGCAAGACGAGTAAAGTCTTCACCTGGGTGAATAAGTGCATCTTGTGGCCTTATAAACTGGTTTCGTCTTTGTGAGTTTAATCGTATTGATAAAAAATCCCCATATTTAGCGAATCGGTGAAGATTATTTATAACAATTTCTGGAAGCGTTGAGGGGTCTAAGTTTCTAACGTACTTGCGAATAGGTATAAATCCAGAAGACTGTCTTAGGGCAATTGGTAGCGCCTCTTTTACTAGCATTTCAGTGACAAAATGTTGATCGTCAAAAACTATATCCCTGAACAACTCTGTTGAGTCAACAGACTTGTAACCCTTTTCAGCTCTTTCAATAATTCCAAAACCGTACACAAATTCAACATTTTTAAGAGACTCTGGGTTCATATCTTCGTCTGGAACTGATAAAACCACTTTCTTAGATGGTTGAGTTGTTAGAGCAAATTGATATAAGTCGCGTTTTGCATAACGAAGCAACTTAACCGGATATTTGGTTGATGATTTTCCGATGACAGAGTATAGATCATTATAGTCATCAAGCGTAATACGGCCGATAGTTAACGAGTGCCCCTGTTCAAAAGATATGGTGAATGTGGTAACTTCTGGGTCTCGTATTCCCTTTCGCCAACTAACAAAGAAAAGACGTTTTTCGATAATTTCTAACTGTTCAGGTGTTAGTCCCATTTGGATATCGAAGAGTATGTTGCGTATGTCTTCATCTTCCAAAGAATATCCCAAAAAAAAGATGGGGTGTTCAACGAAAATGGTCAAAAGTTTTGCAGAGATATATTTATGCTTTTCGTTAATCTCTTGGTAGTCGCGACTATTTATCATAATGGTCTTGGGGAAGTTAACACTCCCGTGTATTTTATATACTTCGCCTAAATCATATTTTGTATGAAAAAGAAGTTCTTCTTGAGATGAGTAGGTTTCAAACTTAAAAGCACTTTCTATTAAAGTGTCATAGTTTGTTGTAATTACACCTGCAACTGATCGTTCCGCTAAGTTCTTTAAAGCGGAGAACTCATCCTGCCTATCATTAAGAATGTGTGAAGGGTCGAATGATTTAATGTACTTTGCTATTTCAATTTTTAACGGCGGAACTTGTTCGTCTGTAGCTAGTTGTCCAAACTTCTGCCGTGAATCTGCGAATCTAGAATTTGTATACCAAACTTTATCTAAGTCATTGGAAACTAAATCCGTAAGATAAGTCATGTATGCGTTGTAATTTCTAGATTTGTCATAGAGCTTATTTGCTTCATTTTTTGTCGCTGCCAACTGGAACTTATTCCCATATGTCAAGTCAGCAATGTGGTCAATTAGGTTTTCCCATGTGGGTAGTCCCAAGTATCTTTTGGTGAATCCAGAACCAACGAACAAAAAAGGCAGTGCATCCGCTTCCTTAAGAGAAGGCAGAATTTTTTCTTCAATTGTTGTCATTTTTCATCCTCCAAATTGTTAAAAGATACCCGCTTATTATGTCTAGCCTTAGCTTTCCGCGAAAGGTTTTTTGTTTTGCGTGAAAATAAAGGTCCCAAAAGGTTTGTTGTTTGGTGTTAGTTGCACGATGAATGAGCATTTCACAGAAACTAACCCTGTCGTACATAAACAAAGGTTACCTGTTGTTTTGAATTAAGGGTGTATTCGACTTTGTAATCGTGATCAGTTGAATTTGAGTGAAAAGAAAATTCAGTAGACGAAAAATTGCTGGTTTGCGTTGCATCAGATGGCATCCAGTCCGCTGCAAGTTCCTGTAAATGATATGAATCTAAATCAGGATCAGAAGGGGATTTCCGCAAATCAATTTTTACTACTGAGACATTGTCAGAATCGTCAACGCCGGCCCCAACTTTCATAACACCTACTGAACCAAGATAGTAATTGCCACTAGGTTCTTTTATATCAGAGAGATACTCAGATAATTTTGATTTGCTGAAGGGGCCAAACACGTGATTTGTTTCGACATGTTCGGTTGATTTTGTTTTCACTGAAGCCTCGTAGCTTGCCGTAGTATTTTTTGATTCTAGTTCAGCATTAGCTCTCGATTGGCGCTCAGTTTCTTTTGATGCACTCGCGGCTTGCTGAGAGCTTTTCCCTTCAGCAACTACACGCGATTGGCTTTCTGCTTTATTACTTTCAGTGCCATTCTCAATATCTTTGTCCGCTGCCTTGTCGATTTCTTTATCAAGACCCTTGTCCTCGCTAACTTTGCTCTGTTTATTATCCGCATTTGCACTGCGGATAGCGATAAAAGTCCCTGTTCCGAGCAGAAGCATAACTAACCAATCGCCATAACAACCAATTTCGCTTTTTTTCCATTTTACCCCCCATATCTTCTGTATCTATTAATTTGAAGTACCTACTCATCCAGTCTGGAAGACCATAATCGTAGAGGACAGCTTTACGATTCATGGGATTAATCTGACTGTGATTGCCAAACATAAATTGAAACATAAAGTAGTTTGCAATGAATTCAGCGGAATCGACTGCTGCCTCGCTAGCACCTTTATAAAAGTAGTTGGTTCTGGTCTCCCTAGTCAAAAACACATGCCCAAGTTCGTGTGCTAGCACACTATTTGATTCTTTCTCGTCCATTTTCTCGTTTAAATTTACGACAGCTATGCGTCTGGATGTTAGGCTGTATCCCATAATGTCTTCGCCCAAATCGACTGGAACAACTACTGTGTCTGGAAAATGTCGAGCCAATCCCCACGGCACCCGTGTGGCATACAAAGAGACGAGATTTTTAGCTTTAAAAATACTCTATCGGAATCGTATGACATTTGAACTACCCCCTAGTTCTCCGATTCTGAACCTCGAAACTTTTTTGGCGTAAACTTTTTCTTCGCCATCTCGTGAGTAAGCGCTATCGATTGACGAAGTGATACGATTAGGAGCTCTCTGTCTCGCTCCGAAAGTTCAGTGTTGTTTTTCAAAAAACTTACACCGCTTTTATCTGAAAGGCCTTCGACTATTTCTTCCAATTCTTCATCAATAGCCTTCTGGTCTTTTGCCGTCAATTCATAATAGTGACGTTTATTACTTCGACCAAGCAAGTAATCTGTGGACACATCATAAAACTCGGAAAAAAGATTTAATTCTTCCGCTGAAACCTTACGTGTTCTACTCTCGATTTTGCTAATGGCAGTATTGTCCATTCCGATTTGACGAGCTAATTCTGATTGGCTTAAGTTTTTTTCTTCTCTTAAATCAATTAGTCTTTGCCTGAGTAGATCAGTATCCATAAGTTCAGCTCCTTTGCATTTTACGCAATATAAATATAACATCTTTTGCTGTAATCGAAACCAACTCTTCTATTTTCGCAATCTTTTTGTTGATTTTGCTAAAAGCGCAATATGCGACACTTATAATGAGTTGCTTATTTCGCAAATGTGGTGAAGATATGTTGTTTGAAGTTGACTTAGAAAAGATCAGGTTTTCTCGGGGAAAAATGGGTGTCACTAAAACGAAAATGGCTCAGGCGTTGCATTTGTCTGGCACTGAGAAATACACCCGTCGAGAAAGTGGCGAATATAAACTTCAGGCGACTGAAATACCGGTACTTGTACAAGTTTTTCATATGCCTATGGTAAAAATTTTAGCCTTATCGTTACGAAAATCGAAAGAAGAGGCGGCGAAATAAACAAATAACTTGAGCGGCATACCATGCGCATTGTGGAAATATTGCGGGAACAAGGCAATCCATACCAACGTATCGAGATTGAGCAAGACGGTATAAAAATAGTCTCCACCGACGCGTTCACGCCAGTAGAGACCTCGAAAGATTAGACGCTGTTATATGGATGGATCTTGTCTAATCGCGACAGAGCAGAACCTAGGGAGCCAGAGCGAATGAACGCTTGATACTCACTTTCAGACACACCGTGGTATTGGTAGACAGCACCGTCCTTGAACTCTACTTCAAGGGTGTTGTCTGACCAACCAACGCTGCGAATTCGGCCCGATGAAACGAACTGGCGTTGCATCATTAATCACCTCCCTTAATTGAGATGACTTAAGTATAGCAATGATGCAGATTTGGATATTCAGCTTTTAAGCACATTATGTCAGCTAATTGAGGGTATAAAAGCAGGAGTGACCATGAAACTATTTGATGACGAGGAAATACAGACAACCACACATTGTGGACGCCCCATATACACTTTCGAGCAGATTAAATTGTTTGTTTTACTTTGTCATTTTTGAAGATTCGTTTCCTGTAATCTCATCAATCCACGCCTGAAAAGTTTGAATCACAAAATCCGTTGGGTTAGGCGTAACTGATCTCTCGTCTTTGAGGCTATGACTAAACTCAAACGCAATTCGATGCGTACGCGGTGAATCTTTAACTACGAGCTTTCCGGAACTCATCGGAGAATTTCGCGCTGGATAAAAGCCAAGATCCAAGTGCAACCCTCGTGTCAATTTTCGAAGCGCGTCTCCTGCATCGGTCATTTCATTGCCGTTTGGATCGGTAACTTCGACATGAATGGCATCCGGATCAATACCACTATCCTCGATGTTTTGTTCAAAATTCATCTCGGTAAAAAGTGGCGCATAGTCGTCAACTAGCGCTTGCATGCGTTCTTCTGATTCAATTTTGAACTTGTCAGGATCAATAATACAGAAATGGATCTGTGCCTTATAGCGTTCAAAAATGCGCTGTTGAGCAGCGGCTTGAGCTTCGTAACCGACTAACGGATATTCAAATTGTGTCATTGCGATTACCTCGTGCAATCAGCAATGCCGATTGGATGTTGAATCGCATTGATGATATTCTCAACGTCCTTCGACGAAGCTAGTGTGAGATTTGCGTTAACGATCGAGTGGCTTTTGGTTTTTCGCCCAGTTCGTTGCTGAATAACTAAATCAAGGTAGCTTGCTGCTGCTTCTCCATGCAGTGGAAATTGATAATCTTCAAGTTTTTCAATCATATTAATCACCTCGGAATCATTATCGAACATATGTTTGCTTAATGCAAGTGGAAAATGTGAATTGAGTGGAATATATGCAACTGCTTTTAGATTTGACTTGCTTACGTGCTAATAGTGGAATGTATAAAACTGTAAGAAAATGTTTCTAGCCAAAATGCAGACGACTTATCCGCTTTATACTCAACGGATGGTATAATATGAGTACAAAACGGATTTTTCCATGAGGTGATCTAAATGAGTCAACAAGATGAAATCATTAAATACTTGAATGAAAATGGTGGTCAAATTACGTCTAAGGAAGTTAACTCAATGGAAATCTCTCCTAGAGTACTGCGTAATATGTATGCTCATGGTCTGCTTGAAAGATTGGCACCGGGTGTTTATATTGATCCATTTGAGTTTGGTGACGATATTGCTGCATTGCAATACAGTCTGTCTAAAGGGATTTTTTTCAAGGACACAGCTTTATTCCTTTATGGAATGATCGATCGAACACCGAGCATTTACGAAATGAACTTTCCGTTGCCTTACGCGTATAGTACTAAAACAAATGCACCAGTTAAGATATATCGACAGAAAAAGGAACTTTATGAAATTGGTATAGCGTCAACTCAAACTCCAGGGGGACATCTAGTTAAAGTTTATGACATTGAGCGCACTTTGTGTGATATTCTACGAACACGCGATAGGTCTGATGCTGAGACAATTAAACAAGCTATGAATAGTTATGCCCATCAGAAAGAAAAGAATCTCCGTAAGTTGATGGCTTACGCAAGAACATTCAAAGTTGAGGAAGAAATTAGAATGTACATGGAGGTTCTGCTATGAAACTGGGGCTTGTTGACCAAAAGCAGTTTTTGGCTAACATCAGAAAGTTGGCAAAGGAAAGAAGAATTTCGCCACAGATTATGTTACAGGAGATCATTTTAGACGACCTGATTGACCGAACCTCGAATTCTCGTTACAAAGATAATCTGGTTTTAAAGGGCGGATTCTTGATTGCATCACTGATTGGAACTGATACTCGATCAACCCGTGATATGGACACATCAATTGTTGGCTTACCAGTAACGGAAGGAAAAATGAAAAGTGTGTTTCAAGAAATTTGTGATATTAAGTTACCGAACGACATCATTAACTTATCGGTTGTGAAAATCGGGGAGATTAGGAATGATGACGAGTATTCTGGTTACCGGATTCATATTCGTGCTCAACTCTATTCCACGCGAGTTGATGTTAAAATAGATGTGTCGACTGGGGACGTCATTACTGAGCGTGCAATTCAATATGGACACAAAATGATACTTGAAAATCGGACTGTTCCAATCATGGCATATACGGTTGAAACCATTATTGCCGAAAAGTTAGAGACAATCATTAGCCGTGCTGAGACGAATACACGATTGAAGGATTTTTACGATTTATATTTGCTCAATAATCAGGATAAGGCGGAAATAAGGTTTGATGTATTAAGTAAGGCGATACAAGCAACTTCTGCCAAACGAGAAACGACTGATCAATTGGGAACCTATATTTCCGTATTAATAGCACTTAAAACAAGCCAAAGTCTTCAGAAATTATGGATTGCTTATCAAAAGTCTAATAAATATGCGCACGGGATTGAATTCGCAGCTACATGTGATGCGGCGATTGATTTAGTCCGTCGATCAGGTATGAATTAACATAGACAGCGTTTGTAAAGGTGTAGTAGGAACTAGCTGTGCTTTGATGATAATGAATAGCGAATTGATTTGAAACGGCTTTCCATTTTTCATAAAATATATTGTGCCTTCATCGCTAAACCATTAATCACCCTGAACAATCTTCGCAAACCCCAGCCGCAACTCCTGATT
>OBWV01001084.1_pt1 | contig 14705 bp, 13 predicted proteins | sample 1495351 | NCBI WGS metagenome assembly OBWV01 (sample SAMEA2580122, study PRJEB22360) | human gut metagenome | biome: human gut; feature: human-associated habitat; material: faeces | place: Denmark | collected 2008/2010 | reverse complement strand
GCCGTATAAACACGCCGGTCCTTAGGTTGCGTATTTTGCAACCTTAGTACCGCTGCGTGTTTGTCCGAGCGGGAGCGTGCCCTGTAAGGAACCTTACCGAGCCGCAGGACGTCTGGAAGAACAGGAGGGGGAGCCCGGGCAGACGGAGCCGCTCACTCAGTTTTTTTATCTGCTTCGTTCCGATTGACTTTCGCGCTTTAAAGTGCTATATTAATATCTGCATCAGGAATACGTAAAAGGAAAGGAACGAACCCATGATTATTGTAATGAAACCACAGGCCGCGGAATCCAGCATCACGGCGATAAAGGAATATATTGAAAGCAGCGGGCTGAATGCCCATCTTTCCCAGGGTACCGAGGTTACCATCATCGGCGTCGTAGGGGACAAAAGCCGCCTGTCTACCGAAAATCTGATAAGCTTCAAGGATGTTGACCGCATTGTTCCCGTGACGGAAACCTACAAACTTGCAAACCGCAAGTTCCATCCCGATCCCACTACAGTAAAGGCAGGCCCTGCCTCCATCGGCCCTGACAATATGACCATTATGGCAGGCCCCTGCGCTGTGGAAACCGAGGATCAGCTGATGCTCATCGCAAAGGCCGTCAAGGCATCCGGAGCCACGATACTGCGCGGCGGAGCCTACAAACCCAGAACCTCACCCTACTCTTTCCAGGGGCTGGAGGAAGAAGGGCTGCGCTATATGCAGGAGGCCGGAAAGGAAACCGGTCTGGCTACCATCTGCGAGGTAGTGAGCCGGGAAGCCATTGAAGCTGCCGTAAAATATGTGGATATGATACAGATCGGCGCACGGAACATGCAGAATTTCATTCTTCTTAAGGAAGCGGGACGTTCCGGCCTTCCCGTACTGCTGAAAAGAGGGCTCAGCGCAACGATCGAGGAATGGCTGAACGCAGCCGAGTACATCATTGCCGAAGGCAATCCCAATGTGGTATTATGTGAAAGAGGGATACGTACCTTTGAAACCTCCACCCGCAATACCCTGGATTTAAGCGCCGTTCCGGTATTAAAGGAAAGAACCCACCTTCCCGTCATAGTGGATCCGTCCCATGCCACCGGTGTTTACAAATATGTAGCCCCTCTGGCCAAGGCCGCTGTGGCCTGCGGCGCAGACGGACTGATGATAGAGGTACATAATGACCCGGCCCATGCCCTTTCCGACGGTCCGCAGTCTCTCACCTTTGAAAAATTCGAAAAGCTGACCGGGGAGCTTGCCCCTTATATCAGTCTCGCCGGCCGCAGTTTCAAATAAAAGGAGCAACCTATGGAACAACTTACTTTTTCCTTTTTCGGGCTTGGGCTGATCGGCGGTTCCATTGCCAGAGCCATCAGGGCTTCCCATCCGGACTGTTTTATCCGCGCCTGTGATACGGACAGCTCAACGCTCAGGCTCGCTTTAGAGGAAGGCGTCATTGATGAAGCGTCGGAACGTATCGATGAAGAAAACGGAATGGCCTTTACGGATTGTGACTTTCTATTCTTATGTGCCCCGGTCTCCCAGAATGACAGCAATCTGCGTCTGATACGTAAATTTCTGTTATCTGAAGGGCGCACTCATTCCAACTGCATCCTCACAGATGTGGGCAGTGTAAAGAGCACTATCCATGCCAGTATAGAAGAACTGGGGCTGACGTCCTGTTTTATCGGCGGACATCCCATGGCAGGGAGCGAACGGATCGGTTTTCAGAATTCCAAGGCATCTTTACTGGAAAACGCCTATTATATCCTTACCCCCACTCCGGATGTTTCCGGGGAACAGGCGGAACGGTATGCCGCTCTGGTAAAGGCGATGGGGGCAATCCCCCTGATCCTGGATTACCGGCAGCATGATTATGTGACCGCCGCCATAAGCCATCTGCCCCATGTCATTGCCTCCTCCCTTGTGAATCTGGTAAAGGCCAGCGATAACGAGGACGGCATCATGAAGCTGGTGGCTGCAGGAGGATTTAAGGATATTACCCGGATCGCCTCTTCTTCCACCGTCATGTGGCAGCAGATCTGCCTGACGAATAAAGAGAACATTTCACAGCTTCTGGAACGCTATATCAGTTCTCTCGAAAAGGTTAAGGATGAAATCGACAGAAGCGATGCGGCGCAGCTGTACCATTTTTTTGATACCGCAAGAAGCTATCGGGATTCCTTCATTGATGCTTCCAGCGGCCCTATCAAGAGGGTTTACACCATCAATGTGGAAATTCCGGACGAAGCCGGCTCCCTGGCTTCCGTGGCCACTTTGCTGGCGCTGAATCATATCAGCATTAAAAACATCGGAATTGTCCATAACAGGGAATCGGAAGATGGTGTTCTGCGCATCGAATTTTATGAGGAAGCCTCAATTGAAAAAGCAGAAAAGCTGCTGGGCAGCAGAGGCTATATGGTTTTCCTGAAAAAATAATACTGCCTTTCATAAAAAGTGCCGGCTATTGAATGAGCCGGCGCTTTTTATTATATATGGGTGATAATAAACTCCCCTTCTCCTTCAAGAAGGAATTTCTGTCCTCCGGCAGGAATAAAAATGCTGTCTCCGGCCTTTATATCCATTCTTTCCGTTCCTTCCTGGTTTTTCAGCACGGCATTTCCCCCTACACACAATAAGGAATAGAAAGAATTCCCGTCTTCCTCCAGGGAATAGGTGCCATGAAGCGTACAGCTGACACATTCAAAATATTTACACCTGCTCAGGATGCGAAGGAGCACATCCTCCGTTTCTATCGTTTCGCTGTCAAACCGCTGTACTTCGTAACGGCTGTAATCCATGACCGCCAGAGCTTTCTCCATATGAAGCTCCCGGTAATTTCCATACTTATCCTTACGGTTATAATCATATAACCGGTACGTACAGTTGGAGCTTTGCTGGATTTCACAGATCAGGCTGCCTTTTCCGATCGCATGAACCGTGCCGGCCGGAATGAAAAAGGCGTCCCCCTGCTTAATGGGGATACGGTTGAGCAGGGAAAGAATGGTATTCTCTTCCACCGCCTTCTCTACTTCTTCCCTGGTCACATCCCGCTTAAAGCCGCAGTATATACAGGAATCCGGATCACACTGCAGAATATACCACATCTCATTTTTTCCATACTCATTCTCCTTTTCCAGGGCATAAGAATCGTCCGGATGCACCTGGACAGACAGATTTTCTTTTGCATCAATAAGCTTGACCAGAAGCGGAAAACGCTCCAGCGGCTGGCATTTCCAGCCCCATTTCTCTTTTCCGATCCGATCCAGATATTCGGAGAAAAGAAGCCCCTTGTGCCTACCGGAAGCCACGATGCTCTGGCCTTCCTTATGCGCAGACAGCTCCCAGCTCTCGGCAATGATTTCATAATCACATTTTTTGCCGTATATATCACGAAGCCTGGTGCCGCCCCAGAGATAGTCCTTAAAAGCAGGCAGCAGACGGACAAAAGGCTCGACCTGATAACCAAGCTCCGCTTCCGATAAATCCCGGCTGCGTATGGAAATCAAGTCCCTTTCCTCTACCATCGTACCTGTGGAAATCTCCATAAAAACAAGAGGCTCATTCCCGATATTGGAAATCTGGTGGGCGGTATTTTCAGGCACCTCAATGCTGTCATTTGCCCCATACTCCCTTTCGCTGCCTTTCAGGATTATTCTGGCTCTGCCGCATACAATAATCCAGTGCTCGGTACGGTGTGCATGCTGATGGGCATAAATAGTCTTTCCCTCCGTAACCACCACCTTACGGACAACATATCTGGGATTTACATTCAGGAGCTCATAAGTCCCCCACGGCTTATAAATAATCCTTCCCTGATCAAAGTAATGCTGTTCCTCCGGATTTTCCTTCATAATACCCTTAAGCTTCTCAGACTCCCCCGTCCTGCCTACATAAACGGCGTCCTCCGTATTGATTATCGTGATATTCTCCAGATTATTGGCCACCACAAGCTGACGGTCACTCTGATTCAGCACGGTGGTATTGGTGCTTTCATACACGATCTGATTCCGGTCATCCCTCTGAATCCCTGTCATGGACAGATCCTCCAGACTTCCGATATCCTGCCACCGGAAGGAACTGTGAATCACCTTTCCCCTGCCCGTCTTTTCAAACACACTTTTTTCTATGGGAACTGCCTGGATCCCCTCAAGGACCTCCGAAGGATAATACGTGTGCCTGCCTTTTACCTTACGCATATAAAAAGCGGCTTCACAGGAATTATAAAGCCATGGATAAAATTTCCTGATTTCCTGTACGAGAGTCCCTACCCGGAATAGAAACATTCCGCTGTTAATCAGATAATCCCCCGCCTCAAAATAAGAGGCTGCCGTGGCCGCGTCCGGCTTCTCTATAAAAGAAAGTACCTCATCATCATGGCACCGGATATACCCGAACCGGGTTTCAGGTTTGCGGATATCCATCCCGAAGGTGACAAGCCAGCCGTCCCTTGCCAGCTCTGCCGCCCGTGTGACATCGTCTTTATAGGTAGGCCCTTCAATCAGATGATCGCTTGCAACAACAAACATCAGCTCAGACAAAGGGAACTGCAGACAGGAAAGCACGATGGCCGCCGTAGTTTTTCTCCCGACCTCCTCCAGCACAAGCCTGTAGGTAATACCCTGGAAGGCCTTCATCTGGTTTTCCACGATAAACTGATATTCTTTATTAGTAACTATGATAAACTCATCGCAATAGGGAATATTCCTGGCAATCGTCTCCTGAAAAATGGAATGATCCTTCTGGATGCTGATAAACTGCTTCGGATAATTTTTCCTGGACAACGGCCAAAGCCTGTCGCCTCTTCCTCCGGCCAGTACAAGACATTTCATATGCACCTTGCTCCTGTATCTTCTTTATAAGAAATATGCGGTAAAATCCCTGTGAAATAGTTTGTCCGCATATCTAATACTATAGCCGAAACCGGAGGATTTCACAAGAAAAAAGAACGGTGCATGCCGTTCTTTTTTACGCGTGCCCAACGGGCACTCATTCCATCTTCAGTTGTCTTTTCCTATCCGTTTTTCTTTGTGGCTCCCAGCTTACGGGACTTGTCAGCGCCAAGGTAGTCTTTTTCTTTTGAACGTCCCAACAGATAATCCGCTGATACATTATAGTAGTCACAAAGCAACGGGATAAACCTGACCGGCATCGCATTCTGCCCTCGTTCATATCTGGAATAGACTCTCTGGTCAATATTCAGGTATTCGGCCACCTCCCTCTGCTTTACATCGTTGTCCTCTCTTAAGCCACGCATAATAACTACATAATCCATCATCATTTGCACCTTACTTCCAAAATTTACCAAACTTCGTTTTTTTCAGTTTAGCATATTCCATAAGCAAGAATTGCTTTTTCCACTGAACTGTAGTAGTATTTTAGCGTACTTTTTCCATGATGACTATAAACGATAGGATTGGATATATTGAATAGCAAAAGATGTGCCATATATGGCACATCCGACAATACCCACCGGGTCAATCCGTTAATCTGCACAAAAAAAATGAATATCCATTACTGTATAAACCTTAATACAAATAGGCAAGGGTTAAAATACCTTTTCTCTTATTCCCCGAAAAATCGGTATATTCCTAAATAACCAGATAATTCTACGATTAAATCATTTTTTCTTATCTTTTCTCATTCGCTCCGATTACAGACCTCCGGCCCAAAATTAGTACTATTATATCGATAACTTAAAAGAATAAAAGCTTCCCTTTTTTCCGCAAAAAAATGCCCGGTTTCCGATGTTCAGGAATCCGGGCATTTTGAAACCACACAAGTCGATTTTAGAAAATAATTTTAGTGCTGGTCCAGAACTATCAGGTTCTGGGAGATGTTGTTGCCGGAACATCTTCCATATGAGCTCCTTTGGCTACAACAAAAGTTACATTTACAGCGCCGCCGAATGCAGGAAGTGCAACAGCAACCGCACCGTTCTTAATAACAACGGGTACGGCAACCCATGTACCATCTGCTCTCTGGTATAATGCCTGAAGAGTTTCCCCTTCACCCAGAGCAGCTGCTCCGAGAATATCTGACAGCGCAAACGCTGCAGATACGGAACCATTCTGTGCAACAGCTTCGCCGGAAGCGGTCTGCAGGCCAATTACCATGTTGTTAACAACATTCAAATTGCCATTAGCGTCTGTCAGAGACAGTCCGCTTCTTCCGGTAAAGTTAACTACCTGCATTTTGCTGGAAGCCAGTGCTGCTGCTAAAGATGCTGCAGAAGCCTGTGCCTGTTCAGCGGAAGCAGGTGCGATAACCATTGCTACAGCAGACGGATCCACAATCTGACCGCTAGCGGTCTTGAATGTGGTTCCGGGAAGGACTGCAGACTTATCGCTGGAAACACTTACAGCCTGTGTGGTAACAGTATTATTGGTACCAACAGAAGGGCTTACAACGACCTGAGCTACAGGCTCCTTCTGGATGGACGGACTGGGAGCCGCCATCGCAGTCATGCCCATAGAGCATGCGAGAATTGCTGAAAGAACAATTGCCATTTTCTTTTTCATGTCAATCATCCCCCTTTCTTATAGTGTGTGTGGCTTCTTTATATCAACGGCCGGTTACCCGTCCGCTAATACCATATTCAGGCTGTCAAAAACAGCGTTATGGCGTTACTTCATCATAAAAGACCTGAAGTATCAATTCGTACAGAGCCGTGTCATCCTGATAAAATTCCTCAAAAATTTCTCCCATCTCCACGTGCCCTTCCATTGTATATATGTCATTCTGGTCAAAACTATAGGATAAAGCCTGTCCTGCCAGATAAACTGCTTCGTCTGCGGAAATATCCGTTACCATATAAGGGGAAACCTGTGTGTACAGCTTCAGCGGCAGAGTCATATCCTGTTTCATCGCTGTCTTTGCCTGCCCGATAAATCCCTGCAGATATTCTTTCTGACGGGACAGACGGGCTTCCGCACTCTGCGCCTCCCTGGTATCACGGTATTTTATGTATACATAGGCTTCTTCACCCTCCAAATGGACACGGTCTCCCGGCTTCCATTCGGAACCATACCACCTGCCGCCAATCTTCATACCGCCCTTGGCCACAGATTCTGGTATTGTGACTTCCACCCCGCCTACCGCATCATTGATTGTGCTTATGATGCTCATATTCAGCGCGCAATAGCCATGAATGGGCAGGCCATAGAACAAATTGGAAACAGCCTCCACCGTATTCTCACAACTTTCTTCCAGCCCTTCCCCATAAGCGTGGGCAAGCGCTATCTGCGCGACCTCTTTCCCCGCATAAAGCCCGTTGGGGTCATAGGTTTTAATTTCTGTCATCGTATCCCGGTTAATACCGATTACACTTATTTTTTTATCCTCCGGATCCAATACGGCCAGGAACAGGGCATCAGCCTGACCGCCTCTGTATAAATCAGAAGAGGCCTTCACCTCTCCGGTTTTATCAATTCCCATACATAAAAAGGTCAAAATATCCTTTTTATAGGCATATGTCTTCCCATTATAGCGAAGCGTACCCGCTTCCAATGCTTTTCCTGCATCATTCTCCGATACGGAAAAATCCTGCATCTGTTCCGGGACAGCCTCCTGTTTTTGAGCGAAGGCGCTCCGGCCATGACTGTCCATCCAAAAATATCCGATTACCAGCAAAAGAAGAAATAAAAGTATCACCGACAGCAGAACTGCTGAAAATATCCCGACTTTTTGAGCCGCAGACCGCCTTTTCTTTTTCCTTCTCCTCTTTCTCTTCTGTTCCATCCCTCATCCGCCTTTCAGGGCCTATTCCGACACAAGCACAGCCTGTACCAGATAACGCTTATCATCTTCTCCTGTCACCCCTGTGGATAAGGTAATGATCTTATCCTCCGCCGTTACTTCCACGGAGTCATCTATAAAAGCGTCCATCGCCCGGATTGCAAAGATATCCTCCAGATACGTGGAATAAACTGCTTTATCCCAGAAATCATAGGTTGCAATCAAATGACGGTCATCGTAGGTGTATGCTGCAAATATCTGATAAGTAAACACTTTGTCTTCCGTACTGATCTTTACTTCCCTGTGGGAATCAAAAAAGTCCCTGTCCTTATATTGATGAAGCCTGCCGAATCGTTCTTCCCTGTTGCGTCCGTAAATTACGGTATTGGGATCTCCAAAATCCTTATTGTTGTAATATTCCGTATAAATGCAGCCATTCTCATCCTCGTCCCCATATATGTTATGGCTCAGATAAAAGTACTCGTCCTCTGCGGGCTGCAGGATGGGAAAGCTGATATCCGTACCGGTAATTTCCAGCCATGCATAGGCTTCTGCGTTTATCGCCTGAAGCGCCTGAATATCCGCCGTGCCGTCTTCCTTAAGGAATTCTGCTGCTGATGGTTCCGTCTGTTCTTCTGCCTGTACATCAGACTGTGTCTCCCCTCGCTCTTCCCCTTTGCTGCCGCAGCCGGTCAGAAGAATGGCGAACGTAAGCAAAATATAAAGTGAGGAACTGTGAAGCAGGGATTTATGTTTTTTTTGTTTCATTTTCTTTTCCTTCTGATAATTTTCATAGTTTGGCATAACCTGTCCGGAACATGCCGGCCCCGGGAAGCATACAGAGCACATAAAGATAACACTTTTGATGCGAAACGCTTTACGCCGGCTGCTGCAGAATCCCTCCGGTCCATAACCGGAAACGGAACCTGCCTGTATATGGAAACAGGCTGCCTCCCCTCTTAATGATTCTTGTATGGCTTCCCTTATTAACGCCAGAGGCGGTAACAGCTACTGTTGTACTTCTTCATAGAAAATATCTATAACCATCTGATGAAGGGCATCTTCATCCGGATAAAATTCCTCATATACATCACCCATCTTTGTCTCTCCATCCAGCAGATAGATCTCTCCGCTGAATTCATAAGACGCCGCGGTTGTAGCCAGATAAGTAACCTCATCCGCCTTGATATCCGTAGTCATATAAGGACTTAATTTCTGAAAAAGAGTGAGCGGCAGCGTAACATCTTTCCTGAAAGCTGCTCTGGCCTGCTCGATAAAGCCCTGTAGATACTGCGCCTGCCGTTCCAGCCTGTGCCTGTTGCTTTCAAATACATCGGTGTCCCGGTACTTCACATACCAAAAAGCTGTCTCTCCTTCCAGTCTCACGTTCTCTCCCGCGCCAAGGGCAGGATCCGCCGCCGTCAAATCCTCGATACATTCCACCTCAACGCCGCCTATGGTGTCATTGATCGTGGGGATTCCATCCATATTGACCGCCAAATAGCCATGAATGGGAAGCTGATACATAAGCGCGGAAACCGCTTTCTCCATCAGTTTGGCACTTTTATCTTTTCCGTCTCCATAAGCATGCTGCAGGGCAATCTGGGCCTTTACCGTACCGGAATAGGCGCCTGACTGGCCATAGACCTCCACATCCGCCATCGTATCCCTGTTAATCGCTATCAAATCCACCTTTTTATCATGAGGATTCATAACAACAAGAAAAATGGCATCTGCCTGTCCTTTCTGCCCCCCGTTCTCCACGGTTTCCAGCCTGTCCTTTTTATCGATTCCCATAATCAGGAAGGTCATGATATCATCGTTGTACTCATAGATCTTATCCTTGTACCCGATCCACCCCTCCTGCCATTGTTCCACCTTATCCATTACGTTTATGTCTGTGGAAATCGAAGGCTCCTGACCGCCGCCCTTACTCATAATGCTGCTCTTTCCCATGGCCCGGACTACCATAAAACCAGTCGTACAGACCACACAAAACACACACAATACAGTTATAACTGCCATCAAACGCGCCCTGCGCCTCATTTGTCTTCTTTTTTCTGCTTTTTCCGGATTTAATATCGCTTCCTTTTCCAAATCCGCCTTGCTTAACTTTTCCATCCTGTATTTCCTGCTTTCTTTTATCCTGTTTTGTTAATGATAGTTCCTTATTACTTTATCGGCTTTTTTAAAAGTAAATTAATATACGTTTAAAACAGGAGTTTTGGGCATAAAAAAATCACCTGGCACCGCTTTCCGAAAAAACAGCCAGAAATGTTTTAATTAAAATTTTAAGATCAAGGCTGACCGACCAGTTATCAATATACTCCACATCCAGCCTGACAATTTCCTCAAAATCCGTAATATCGCTTCTGCCGCTCACCTGCCACATACCGGTAAGACCCGGACGGAAGCTAAGCCTCTTTTTGTGATAAGACTTGTAATGCTCGAATTCATCCAATGTGGGCGGCCTGGTACCAACCAGACTCATATCCCCCTTCAGTATATTTATAAACTGGGGGAACTCGTCCAAACTCGTTTTACGCAAGAATTTCCCCACCCTGGTGATGCGGGGATCATCTTCCATTTTAAACATCAGCCCATCCATTTCATTCTGGGCCATCAGCTCTTTTTTCCGTTCTTCTGCATCTATATACATGGAACGAAACTTATACATCTTGAATATACGGCCGTTCCGCCCCACACGCTTCTGCGCAAAGAATACCGGGCCGGGGGAATCCAGCTTAATGACAGGCGCCAGGAATATGGTAAGAATGAAAAGAATCAGACTACCGACAACAGCACCTGCTATATCGATAAGGCGCTTCAGCATCAGCTGGCCGAAGGGCGCCACTTTATTTGCATAAGTAATGGTATGGAACTGTCCAAACTGAGACAGAATACGCTGAGGAGCTTCCGTGAGTTCCAGGACAGGAACCTCCAAATGGATAGTCAGGCCCATCGCAGCCAGATTTTCCAAATCATCTTTTCTGTCTTCCTGCGTCTGCCTGTCCGTACAGAAAATCACTTCATCCAGAGGCGCTGAGAGGCAATACTCAATCAGATCCTTTCCCGAAGCCACTACCGGGATTCCTCCCACCTCTTTTTCATCGCCGTCCAACAGGATGATGCCTTTTATCTGATAGCTGTAATCCTTAATGTTCTTCATCTCAGTTACCAGAGCAGGCGCTTCCTTTGCAGTGGCCACAAGAAGCAGCTGACGGGCATTTCCCGCAACCCGGTAAAATACCGGAAGGTACCTTTTATACAGCTGATGGACAAGGAACATCAGTAAAACATCTATGAATACAAAATAAAGGAGCACTTTTCTGGAATATTCGTCGATTACCCTTGTAAAATATAAAGCAAATGTAGCGCCGGCCAGAGTCACCAGATTCATCTTGATGATTTCCAGCAGTTCCTGAAAGGGTCCCCGGAGCAGCATTTGCTTGTACCAGTTCTTAAACAGGTTGATTACAAGAAACACCACCAAAAAAATAGCAATCAGAACTTTCATATCCGTAGGATTATTCAATCCTTTGAAGAACTTCTGATGCCTGAGGTAGTTAGCAATACCGAGACTGAGAATAAGGACAAGGCAGTCTAACGATATGATTATTAAATTTTGCAGATTAGACTTCTTCTGGTACATATTCCTCCGGTAAAGCAGAAAACCATTACGCTTCTGCTCCTGCGTTTTTCTTGATTCTATCTTTATGATGTGCAGTCAGGTACAGTATCATACCGATACACAGATATCCCAGCATGCCGAAGAAGAAACCTTCCAGGCATTGGGGGAAGGAATAGTGTCTTCCTTCTATAAAGAGCTTCATAAATTCTGTAAAAAAGGCTATGATGAACAGCATGGATGCTGTGGATAGTATGCGAATCTTTGTTGTGACTTTGCGGAAGGTGAGGATGATTGCCCAGCTTCCGGTGAATCCTAATGCGAAGAAAAGGATGGCCCTGCCGGCTTGGCGCAGATAGTAGGTGATGGTTAGTATCTGTTCCTGGGTAGGGGTGCTTTTCAGGGTGCCTGTTACCTGGGTTACCAAGGGCTTTTCAAGGGCTTTGGTGGCTGGGCCGCTTTGGAAGGACAGGTATAGGGTTATTAGTAGTATGAATGTAAACATGGTCCATAGGATATATGGAAGCCATGGTTTGGGGCGAGGCAATTGATTCATTTATGAAATCCTTATGTAGGTGAACCGGTGAAACGGGCTATTTGTATTTTTTAAGTATAATATGTTAAATTCTGTTATGTCAATAGCTTTAGTAGATATTAAGTGGCAGGCTTTATCATAGATGATATGCTACGATGTTACAGTCTAAGTTATTCAGGCTTTTAAAACTGGTATTTTATCTACGTTTAATGCTCCATCTTGCATACTATAGCATAAATGTCCGGAATTTTCTAGTGGTATTTGGGAAATCAGAGAAAAATTTGAGAATTCCTTAACCTAGAAAGGATAGGAATTTCACCGAATTTTATTTGCATCCACCCATTCAATGCCCTTCTATCGCTATTATTCCATCCGATTTATATCGGCATTTTTAATCTTTCTTAATAGAATATGCTTCCAACTCTCCGTTACCGCAGACTAGGACTATACGTTCAAAACCATTCATTCTGACCTCAGTATAGATTTCACAACGGCCATAATCATTTTTTTAACAGTTCGTTCGTATCCAAGGACTTCCGTATGCAGTATATTGAATATGATAAATTCAATATACTGCATAACATGGGGAATTAATTATTCTAATACTTTTTTAACAGAAGCTACTAATTATGGATAACTAATTAAAATATCGAGATAAATTTTTGTCGAGATAAATTCTGACCATGGAGGACGCTCTGTAAAGAACACATCTTCCAACCCAGAATCCTTTTACTCAAAAAATAGTTGTATTTTATCCTGTATTTCCCGAAAAAGCTTCTGGATGTTCCTTTGAGAATTATCAAAAATGTTCAGCTGTGCTTCTTCACGGGCGGAACTGTCAAAATCAACGGAACATTCCTCTTTTAAAATATGGCCATCAGCGTCGAAATCTCCATTCATCTCTCCTGCATCCTGCGCCGTGTTATAGAAATAACTTTCAAAACCTGAATACGGTACTTCTTCTTTCATAAATCTTCTATTATATGTATTGTTGAATTCCCCCTGTTCCCGGCTCTGGTGCAGCCTGCTTTCCACACCTGTAGTGCCTGGTTGCCAATACTGCTTCCTGTTTTCAGGGAATATCCCCGCCAAAAGAGAAGCCAGCCTCTTCCTGCAGGCACATATGGCGGCTGGTTATATATCGTACTCTTAACCCATTTAAGATTTTCCTGTAGTTCACTGTTTTCCCCCAGAAGATAACTGTTCTGATCCTGCAAAGGTTCAGCATGATTATGCTGAAATTTCAAGATAATCATACTACTATAATAGCAACTTTTGAAGACTTTATTGTAACGTTTATGTTATTTTCGATGACCTGTATTCCCAATATGCTCCTGATACAATTTGCAAAAGGCGCAACATACTGGATTCAAAACTTTCCGACCCTGAAATAATCACAATTGGCATCTGTGGGAAATTGGTCGGAATGGACTCCTAAAACGCCTGGTTTTCCTTTGTTAAGAGGAATTACAGGCACTTGTTTCCTAAGCTTTGCAACTGCACACATTTTAACAGAACCCACAGATTACCCCTTCAGGTAACAGAGCTTATCCGGCAAAAACTGCTTTCTATTTTTTCAATACCATGCAGCCTATATTTTGTGATAGACAACTTTCCTTTGGCTGTATGTAAATTCGGAAGGACACGGGTACTGCCAGTCCTTTCGTCAGAACAGCGCCGACTATGAAAAATGTCCATCTAAAAAAGGATATCTACTTTGGCTATAAAGTACATGCCCTGATTACTTTGGAGGATTTTATAACTGCTTTTGAAATCACTCCGGTATCCATGGATGACAGGTAAGGGCTCAGAGACCTGGTGATGTAGCAATCGCCCCTTACGATTCTTAGAGACAAAGGATATATAGGTGAAGCACTTAGCAGGGAAATGAGGGAACAGGGCATCTGCCTGATGGCGTTGAAGTGGTCCAACAGTAAAATGGACTGGCCAAAACCTGTACGACTGTTGATATTTCGACTGCGCAGACGTGTTGAGACAGTATTTTTCCAGCTAAGCGAGCAGTTAAATGCTGAAAGAGTACATGCCAAAAACTTTCAAGGACTATGCTGCACCCGGTTGGTAAACAAAGTACTGGCATACAATCTATGTCTGGCATTGAATTACATGCTCGATGAGAACCGTGAAATAGGCAAAATAAAAACAGCTCATCTTCTGATTCAATACAGTCATAAAACAACAAGGGGGCTTTTGAACTTTTAGCAACTTGCAGGTCTTTCAATTAAAAGTAGCACAACAAGTTAACTTAATTTCAATATATTTCCCAACTTTGCATCCCACTCTTTCGGTTCAAAGGGCATCAAACCGCTGCAAGGGTGAAATGTCATCTCAGAAAAAAAGATTCGATTATCTACCTGATATAAATCTACTCGCAGGAACTGATGTCCTGCTGCCAATCTCGATGCCAAGACTTTCATATTCTCAAACTGTGACGGTTTAGATGGAAGTTCAGAAAATGGCATATAATCACTGCGACCAAACGGCGCAAATTCCCAGTCGAGTGTTAAAAAACTAATCGACGCAATTGAATGGTTTTCCAATCCTGTGGATACATAAAGGTATTCAGGTTTACCTCCAAAGCAATAGAACTTGTAGTCTGTCAACATATCTTTCCGTTTTGTTGGCTTAACACATACCTTTTGCAGTTGTAGTTTGTAGTCAACAGTTTCCGGCAGGTGACCATTATTTATAAGTATACCCCCCCCGCTTCAGATAGGCAAATCAACTCTCCAAGTTTCTTATCCCATTCTTCTGGCACAAAATTAGCAAATCCACAGTCCGAGAAGAAAGTATATTCCGAAAAATATACTTC
>OBWV01001083.1_pt1 | contig 14713 bp, 12 predicted proteins | sample 1495351 | NCBI WGS metagenome assembly OBWV01 (sample SAMEA2580122, study PRJEB22360) | human gut metagenome | biome: human gut; feature: human-associated habitat; material: faeces | place: Denmark | collected 2008/2010 | reverse complement strand
AAGTGCCTTCAGGAAGAAGAAGGCGATAACCGTTTAACTCCATAAGCTATGAATTTGGAGACAAAGATAACAATTTATAAATTTACCCCTCAGGTTTTTACATTGACCCATAAGAGATTCTATATATTTTCTTTTCCAACCGGAATAAGTTCTATCCATCTGATAAATACTGTAAGGCTCAGCATACTTACTGTTATTCAGTTGTTGCTGCTGTCAAAACCAAATCTCTGTTATTGAATAACTCATTTAATTTGGTCATAGTATGATAAACTTCTCCATTTACCGTATAATGCAGTTCCACATTGTCTATATACCAATCGAAATTATATTCCTTACGCAAACGTAACTCATACCGGCCGTCCTCCCGAATGGTCATGACACCAATACGGCTGCCGTTCACCTCACGTTCAAAAGATACAAAAGCTCCCTTAGGCACAGGTTTAGTCTCCCCGTTAGCAATATAGCGGATGGTTCCGGTAATGGATTCATTGGTTACTTTAAATGTCTTTTCAAAGAATACCACCTGCCTATTATTCGAACTGACGACAATATCCCCGGCACTTACCGCTGATTTGGTTTTGAAAGGAAGCTTTTTCCGTTCTCCCTCTTGACTTCCTGCACCAGCGGCATCGTCCTTTTGCAAGGCTTCACCTACTCCATACCGTCTTTCATCCTCCCGATTAGCCTCTACCGTATAAATAAAGCGTCCTTCTGTGCTCGGATCGGCTTTCAGCTTGTTTTTATCTAAGTTGAATTCCTTCAGGCGTGCATCATCTATTTCCAGCATAGGCGCATCAATATAGATTTCGAACTCTTCTCCAAACGGATCGACAGACTTTCCGTCTGAACCGGTAAAACTGGTTACATCAAAGCTAATATCCACTTCCTGTTCAGGTTCATAAGTCCATGTCAGCGGTGTTTCCTCCTCTGCCGCATTGCCCGAAGCATCAGTACCTATATCACCCACCCGTGCGGCAAAGCGGAAAGGATGGTAATTGGCAAGCTCAAAAGTAACGGAGCGATAGGTATTTCCGTATACTCGGCTCCATTATTCGACGGCAACCCTGAGGGAGAACCATGCTGGTTAGATGCCATACGCACTACTTCCGCACTCCGTGCAACATTAGTCTTCATGTAAATGGAGTAACGTCCTGTTTCTTCCGGATTTCCGGCATCAATCGGCTTAAACATATATACACGTCCTCCTGAGCCCCATTCACTCTTGTCCACTTCATAAAAAGTACAATCAAAAGTTACTCCATCAGGCTCTTCTCCGTCCTTTATATGATCCAAATATTGGGAATAAAGTAAAAACTCATCCTTATCACCTGCATTTATAGCCGTTACACCATCTTTCAACAACATATCAAACTGCACTAAGGCTCCTTTCTTCTGCGGCACCAAACGGTAAAGGATTTTCTCATCATCCGCAAAGTCTCCTCCGCCTTCTGCTCCATTATACTCTCCCAGTCCCACCACTGTTATCGATTTTTGTGAAGAGCCTGCAAAAGTAAAGACACGATGCATGGTGTTGAAGTGTTCGGCTTCGATACTGATATCCTTGGTTGCCCCATCCTCCTCATTCAGAATATTCCTGAAATAAACACGTTGTACACCAGGTTCCGTCACAGTATACACATATTTATATTTCCATTCCGGCATCTCCGTTCCATAACCTTCTTCGCCTTCACGCACCAGCGGCAATACCATACCCGATTCATGGCGCACATCCAAAGCCTCTACTGCAAGCAGTACCCTGAGCGGAAAGAGCTCTGTCGGACAATCTTCCGGAATAGTAAACATTATAGTAGCGTGCGCACCGCCATCATCCATATTGCCATAAATTTCCGTAGATGCCCATGCCGGCGTAAAATTCTGCTTCTTCACCATAATCACCTTGATTTTACGTTGCAGGCGGTCTTTTTTCACCAACAATGTACCTTCCAGTTTCTGGTTATTATTCATTGGCAGGAGATTAATGATAATCTTTCCTTCACCTTCCCCGTTACTGTTTATGGTAAAAGCTTCCGTTATCGTATTGGCTGCCACGGTATTTCCGTCAAGCCATGTTACAACCGGCTTGTCTGCTTCGGTAATTACAGTGCCGTTCTTGCCCGACAGTGTATATTTCAGTTCGGCAGTCTTACCCGCTCTTTCATCATTATACACGACACTCGTTTGGTTCACGGCCAATATATAGTTGTTATCTTCCACCGACTCAACTTCGTCCGAAATGGAAAGCCATACATTGTTCGTGGCAGCCGCTGTAAGTGCTGCTTCAAAGGTAGGCTGTCCATAAGAAAGCGCTCCTGCAATATGGAATGTGTAATGATGGTTCCTTCGTATCAATTCCTGCTCACCATTCTCTTTAATCAGCATCACCCGATAATAAAGTTCTTCGCTCTCACCGGGCAGATGTCCGCGAATGATGACACTGACCGGGTCTTCCGAGCTGTTTTCGCATTCGAACACATACAATTCCGGATTTAGGCTGATATCCTGCACATCCTGAATATCGCTCAACTTGGCATCATTGGCAGGCAATGTAACGAAAGGCTCAACGTCTGCATTCGAAGACCATACCCACCCTTTCGTAGGATGATAAGGAGCCACAGTACCAAAAGCATTCGTATTATAGGCTGTAAAACCGGTAACTACCAGATAACCGTTTCCTGTCGGATTGTCTATTGTAATTTTAGCCTGATTACGAATCATTATTATATTAGGATTCTTGGCCAATTGTTGGTCAATCGGTTCTTCGTTGTTAGCATCGCATGCAAAACGAGCCCAATAAATCATCATACCGGACGAACCTTCCAGCAGAGCTATCACATCTGCCTCCGATTTATTTCTGAATTCATCTTCCTGGAAATCAGTCATATTCTGATTGGCAATAAAATGAATACGACGTGTATTCTTAGGTATGGTTGCTGTAAATTCTCCCGACTCTTCCCCGTGGGAAGTGATTGTTGCCGGCGTAGTTGTTATAAATAATCCGTATCTGTCGAAACAAAACAGCTGCATACTATTTACCCCTTTACCATCCGGGTCTACAGAGCGGGTAGTCACCACCGGCATAGCCGGTATTTCCGTTTCGAAATGTATATTAACATAACCTTCGGGAGCTTCCTTTTCTTGAAAAGCAGTCCACTCATCCGTCTGGCAGGCGGTGAATGAGACCAACAGTCCCAACACAATAAGTACTGTATGCTTTATTGCTTTTGCCATATCTTTCTGTTTTTTATTCTTCTCTATTTCTGGGTATCAAAGGCATCACGGATGCAGCGGACAGAAGTGCCACGCGAATTGCCTTTTTCATTTCTTACAGGACCGCTTGCACTAAAATAATAATATGCATTCAGCAGATAATCAATGGCATCTGCCTCCTCACCCGGCCCACCTTGAAATTTCATGATAATCTTCAATTCCGCCTCTGTTGGCAGCCGCCAGTCATCCAACACAACTTTCCGGTCATTCACATCTTTATATACTTCCACATAATTAGCACAATGTTCCCGTACGATTCTTAAACTCTCATCGTCGTCCTCCAATGAAACACCTCCATTGCCCGTGTTGACAAAACCTAATCGAGAAGCAATCATAAAAGAGGGAGATACCAATTTTTTATTATCCGCTCCTTTATCTGTAACCATAAGTCCCGGATTATGTCCATCCTCAATAAGCCGGGGCCTTCCTAAAGTATAGTCTTTAGACGAAGCAGAGATTCTTACATGATACATACGGGCATTTCCATTTCTTTCTGCCAAAGATGACGCAGGAGTATTTCTACTACCATAATAATAAGAATTGATATTAGATTTTCCATTACTTGTAGGTACGGCTACTTTAGAATACCAAAAGCCCCTCTGTGAAGATGTTTCATAATGATACTCCCCTGTCCATTCCCCCCACCATCCTGTTGTTTCAAGACTGACTCCTACTATCCCATCTCCTTTATATTCATAAGTTGTAGGTCGGGAATCATTCCTCTTAAAATCTTTTCTATACGAATACCACCCTTGAATATTCGTAATATACTCCAACGGATATTGGGCAACCGTTACTTTACGAGCCTCTACTCCATCCTCATTGGTTATTTCCAATTCTATGTACCGTATCGTATTGTTGGTAGGCAACGGGCTGTGTATATTGATATTTCCGTTCAATCCTTTATCCGGTACTACCTTAATACCCATCCCGGCAATCTCCTTTTCACTGGTTGTAGCCTGTGTTTGCCCAAATTTATCAATGTAATAAACCCGCGTCACCTTAACCGAGACTTCCGATGAAGAAGCAAATTCCAGCGTTGTGTTATCATCCGCGATATTATACATTTCCATTTCTTCCTCATTTACCGTTAAATATTTCGGCCGGTCGGTTTCTCCTCCAACATTAATTACTGTCTCGTCCCATGGTTGCACGGTATAATTGACAGGTCCGAGTTCTTTGGGTTTTAAAATTTCTGTTGCACCCGGCGCATTTACCTCTACCGTTACTTCGTAATAAGTATTCCGTTTCAAAACCTTCTCTTTGCTGATAGGAATCTGATAATAATTATCTCCGCGCAAATCCGTTTCTGTCTTATAATAGAGCGGAATATTCACCACCAGACGCGTTTCTCTTTCCAAAGGCTTATCCTTCCAATTATAACTGTAAGCATAAGCCGTAACAGTTATTTCATTTTCCGTCCATGCAAAATATTTACTCGCAGAACGATCGGGCGTCCACAATTTTACATTATCATTCGCATCTGGATTTGGAATAAGGGTTGTGCTATAAGGCATGTTTCGCAGATAATAACCCGCTCTATAGGCTTCCGGTGAATTATCAAAGGTAACATCTTCCCCTTTCTTTATCTTCACAACAATTTTGGCAGCAGCGCGTCGCAATGTAACGGCCAATTCTGTTTTATCCGAAAGATTGCCATTGTAAAGCACTACTTTTCCAGGCGTTTCCGGTTCGTTTGTTCCAGCGGGATAGGCTATACCGTCCATAAGAAAAATCATCGGTATTTCAGGGTCAGTACCGGCGCCGGTCATGTGTATATTAGGCTGTTCTTCCATCAACCCGCGTAATTTTCCCAAATCGGCTACCTCTCGAAATTTGTCTTCACCCAATGTACTATTGGCTATCAGATATACCCAATATGATTCATTAGCTTTAAAATCTTTCCGCTGTGCTTTTGCCAATGTAATTTTACCGCTCTTTTGACTGTCGGCTACCACCTGCACCCGTTCATAATGTGCCAAGCTTTTATTATCCGTATCATCAAATATCAATACATCAACATAACTTACCGTCACTTCCGCACCCGTTGCGCCTGCACGGGTCACCGGCGTCGTTGCAGACGAAATGTCGAGTACAATACTATTGTTGTCCGCTTCCGGCTGTACAAAATCCGTTTCATTGCTACAGGCAGCGCAACCTAACACTGCCAACCAACAAGCCATATGGTAGAATATCCGTTTCATCTGCTCATCATTTTTGAATTTCTGATACTTGTCTAATTGTAATCACATCTGCTCTGCCGCCACTTTCCGGCCATGCAATAGCACCTTCTGTTCCATTAATCATTAACAGACTGGGCCTTCCCGAATCCCAAATAGGAGAATAAGTAATGCCAAAATTAACAGTCTGCCCTACAGCATCGGGATTCCGTGCAATCACCTTGATTGTAAACGAATTGGGAGAAGCTAGATAAGGTGCATCTACCAACTTTCCATTTTGGTAAACCTTACAGACAAAATTTCCGACACCATTAAGCAAAGTAGGAGTCCATTCTTGATTTTCCGGTGCAGTCATCTTAAACAGAACAGAAAAAGCTCCCTCCTCCTCTATGGACGAACCCTCATCGCCTGTGTAGCAAACCACAGGAGGAGTATTCGGTTTATCGCCATCAAGCGGCAATACCGGATTGCTATATGTAGGATATTCAAAAGTCAAATCATTCCATGCACCGGCATCGTCCCAGTCGGCCACCATATAATCCACCGTTATCACATCGTCCGGACCGATACGGTTAAGCACCACACAATACGTGTTGCGCTTCACTTGCGGCAAATAAATATCTTTCACCGATTGGTTCCCGTTAATACTGTAAGTAACCCTGACCACAAAACCTTTATGTTCCGTATCTGCCGTTCCCCAACTATTCGGATTACCGGAACCATAATAGTTTTCAAACATATAAACCGGAACGGAAAAAAAGTCATTAAACCCTTTCTTTATACTTTCCGGATCTTTTTTATCAAGCAACTCATAATCAGCATCTGTCATTACCTTTGTCACCGGAGAAGAGGTGGTCAGTAATCCGAATGGGCTGTCCAAAGGAGGAACTTCTTTCCACACTGCATCTTCCGGATGGAACAGATAATTATATTGAAGCACTCCCAAAAAATCAATACGTTCGATACTTAAGTTCATGCCAGCTTCCTTAGCGGCAAAATACATGCCCAGCTTACCTACAACCCGTTCCAGTTCAAATTCCACTGTTCCATTCCACATCAGATGTCCGTTATGCGAACCGCCTGCCGTACTTTCCTTCAGATTATTCGGGTCTATTTTCTGAGACTGCCTGGCCACCATCGGAACCGCACCATAGCCACGAGCTTTGATTTCTTCAAAATAAAACTTCTCCAATTCATCGCGTGTCATATTCTCCTGAAGAGTTGCAGATGGTCTCAGTATTGCCTTCTCATTCGCCACCAGGTAGAACCATACATCCTGTACAAGTGCAGAATAAGGCGGTAATTCCAAATCCATCCAAAAAGAGATTTTACCTCCTGCATCCGGATTTAAACCGGTAGTTCCACGATAATACCCAATTTGTTTCTGTCCGATAAAAGCATATACGCGCAAGCTCTTTACGGCATTCTCCATTTCAGCCTGTATGTCGGAACCGCTACGGGCATTTACATTCATTTTCACACTGATATTCCCGCCTTCTCCCGTACCGGATACTTTTTCCTCGACACATCCCGCAAGTGCCAGCACACATGCAGCCAACATCAGCCATAGATATATTGTATTTAATGTCTTCATCGTTTTCTCTTTTTAAAATTCCGGTTTCACGTCTACTATGTACCAGTCGGGAACTGTGACCACCGCACCTATAGACTTAAACTCAATGCGGATAGGTATCAGCGCTTCATGTCTGGTCAGGTCTACTACAGGGTTGGCAGCCAGGAAATCGGCCAGATTTACATGAGCAAGGTTCACTCCATTAGCGTCAGTGAGGTCTAAATTCACATTTTCATGATTAGTATGCCTCATTATATTAAAACGTGCCAGCATGGTATGCTTTTCCGCATTATTTTCAGTTTCAGGGTAATAGGTAACAATATTGCCGCATGCCTTATTGTCGAAACCGGTCATAGAAGACAATCCGCTCATGCTCAGCAACGGCCATACCGGAGTGCGGGTAGCGGACTCTACAGGTCCCGTTCCTACTACTTCCACATGGACTTTGTAGTGCGAACTGGCAAAATCCATCTGTTCTTTTATCTGTTGTGCATCACCGGGGATGCTGATTTCTTTGTAAGCATAATACAGAGAGTCATTTCCGACAATCCGTTCGCCGCTTATACAGTTTTTATCACAGAATTGGGCAGTTGCCAGACTTTGCCCGTTGCTGACCTCCGTATGATAGGTGTTGCCCACTGTCACAATCCGGTAGTTTCCTATAGGCAGCTTCAACTCTGTGGCTCTTGTTTTTATATCAGCTTCGCTTATCGGATGAGAAGACAGCAACGCACCGTCACTATCAAAAACATACATGTCCACTTTATGAATCTTATCTTGAAAGATTTGGGTTGTACCGTCGCCTACATAACAGAACTCCAGCAGGCAGTTGCCCGGACAGTCACTCATATCTTCTTTGATGCACCCGTTGAGCGAAGCTAAAAACATCAAGGATAGTATGTATTTGGTGTATTTCATATTTTATGTATGTTTCTTAGAATTAGTTGAAAGAGAGAGATGGAAGGGATGTATCAAAACCGGGAACAGTTCCTGTCTCAGCACCTTGTTTTGATACAATCCCTCCGATTGAAAAAATTAGTAGAGATTATTTGCCATATTCAGGTTCTACCGGTACAATTTCCCAGTCCTTTACAGTTACAGTAGCGGTAACACAGATAGTAGGTTCTCCCGGATCCAAATCGGTCAAGTGTTCTTCTGTAAATTCCAGGTCTGTAATCTGATAGATTTTACCGGCTTCCATGGTTACTTTACCACCTTCCGCTGTTTTCAGACCTGTAATCTTTAAGTAGGCAGGATCATAAACGATAAATCCTTCGGCTACAGGGCTCTTGAATTCAGTATCGAACTTAAGAAGCATTTCTTTAGGCTGACCCAGTACATTATAGCCATAACCTGCCACTAAAGCCGTTTCAGCAGTAGTAGTGATTTCAGGACCGGATGTTTCATCATAAAAACATGCAGGTACACTTACCGGGTATCCTCCTTGGTTGGTCTTATCATATAATTCATCACCAGCCTGTTCTCCACCCAATGTAAACTGTTGATGTACTCCATTAAGACCGATGTGGGTCAATGCTAACTTGCTATATGCACTAACACCCAAGTTGGTACATGTAAGATTACCTCTCAACTCAATACGGGAAAGCATGGTCGCCAGTTCAACTGTTGCCGTATACATCGTATTGCCATCTGCTGCATCAGTACCATTAGGAACCAAATCAGCTACTTTGCTTGCTAAAGGTGCTGTGGATGCAGCTCCATATTTGTTTATATTCAAAGTTGCTTTCAAAATATCATTATCCCAGTTTCCTTCAACAGGAAGTGGGGTATCTTCGTTAAAATTGGCAACAGCCGCAATTTTAGTAACTTCAGGACTTACATTGTGATAGACATTGTCACTACCGACCTGTGCATCTTTTACCTCAACAATATTACCATCTGCTTTCAACAGGTAAAGTTTGATATTCTGAGGATTAATAGCTTTATCAGTATCCTCTGTCCACCCGCTTCCGGCTTTTGTCTGTCCATAGTTTCCGGCAGAAATCGTCACGGAAATCTGTTTGGTACCTTTCGTCAAGATATCATTACCTTCATCTTCGTTGCTACATGCTGCGAAAGCCAATCCTGCCAATCCCAGCATAAAATACTTGTTTAACTTCATAAGTTGATAGATTAATTAAATAAAATAGTATTAATAACTCGTTCTATTTGTGTATTCTGTTATATGTTGCTACAAACATGTATCCTGTGGTATACTATAAATCAGCTACCACTCCCGCCAACTGCTCCAGATTTTTTTGCGCCTCCATGCTTCCCGCCTTCAAGGCACGCTCCAGTATTTCTTTCGCCTTGTCATATTGTTTGTCCCTGGCACAGGCAACACCCAGCGCATTCAGAACCGAAGCATCATCCTTCACCTCACAACCCTCCAGCAGGTCTATCGCACCTTTCACGTCACCCTGCTCCATCTTCACACAAGCACCGTTCACCACAGCAGCGGCATTGGCCGGATATGTACGGGCAGCAGTCAGCATAGCCTCATCATATTCCGCACTGCCCTTCCCATACGAATCTGCCACCATATAGATTTCCTCGACGCTCAGCAGGTCGGGACGGGTTTTCAACAGGTTCTTTGCCTCTTCCAGATTAAAGTTTCTCACATTATATTCTATGCGGTACTCATTACGGCGTAACGGACCATACATTTCGTTCAGCAAACGTTGGTAAATCTCGGGAGGCACAAGATCGCGGATACGTTGTTCACAAAGGTCCTTATCGCCATCACACTCATCGATAATCCTCAGCACGTCGTCAATCTTCAGTAACTGCGGATGTTTCTCCACTTCCTTGCGCAAACCTTCCCAGTCCTCACCCACACCGGTCACATGCCACAGCGAAGCATCCACTTCCGTATCTTTCTGCGCATACGCAGCCAATGCTTCCGCACGATTCTTCGACAGCTTCAGGTTATACTCCACCGTACCCTCCGGAGAAGCATATCCGGTAATATAAATTCCGGTTATGGTCAAATCGGGATTTGTCTTTACCACCTCGACAGAGCTGCTTACCGTGGCAAGTTCCGATTCATTGTTCTTGAACTTCGGGTCTATGTTGTAACTATCCTGACGGAACTGCAAACGTGCCACACGCACCTCGTTGCGCACCTTCACAGTCTCTTTCCCGGGCTGCACGAAGGCTGTAGCGTACTGCGGCCGGAACAATTGCAGGAACGTGTTTTTTACCGGCGTTTCCTCCATGCCGGACTGTGCACACTCCAGACATCCCGTCACCTGTTCGCGCAGCACCAGGCGGCTCTGAGCCATCCAAGGCTCATAGGGCAGAGTCACTGCATATTCCACCTGCTGCGCCTCTCCGTTTTTACGACGCAACGCTATATAAGCGCCGTCGGTCTTTGCAAACCCGGTCAGCGCCTTCTCACGGCGGTGTACTTTATCGCGGACACGACCGTCCAACACCACAGAAACTGATATTACCACCCTCTTTCGCCACCACCACCGGATAAAGACGCACGCTCTCCTGACGCTTCACATGCATCTCCTCTATATCAAGTATAAAGTTCACATGAACCTCACGGCCGTTCTTCTTTATTTCATCATTGACTACGCGTACGCCTGAAAGATGCCCCGTCTGCGCGGAAGCAGGAAGACACGTTCCAAGCAAGAACAACGCACTGCATATCAGTTTGCCATATATCCATTCTTTTCTCATAATGTACTTCCTCCTTTATTTAATAACATATATCAATGATACCGCGGCTTTGGTGACGCTGAAGTACCCTTTGTCATTCTTCTCTTTCCACTCACCGCATTTGGGACAGTCATACTTATCGTAATGGTTCTGCACGTAACCTACACCGATGCTCGCTTCCAGGCTCCAGCGGTTGCCCAATATCCACTGATAGCCGTAGGACAAGCCGGCGCCGTAATAATATCCCTCATACCGATAGTCCTTGGTAGTAGGATAAATGCCTAAAGGGAATTTCACGTTGCCCACGTTAAATTGCCCTCCAAGCAGGTGCAAACCAAAGAAGTGTCCGTTAAACGCCTCACACAGCCAATACCGTGCTTCGGGCTGTGCCATCCAGTGTTTCCACTTCTTACTGTCTGAAAATGTAAAAGGATTATAGTTCGCGGAAACATCCAGCGTCCATTTCGGAGCCAGCCGGAATTCGGCACCAAGGTTGAAAGTAGTACTGATGTCATACAGAAGATTCGTCTTCAACGAAATGTCCTGTGCTGACAAAGAAATGCCGATAAACAGGAAAATAATGCAAAGGCTCTTTTTCATGCTCTCCATTTTTATTAAGATATAACTTATCTGTCTATATATTTTATCAGGTTAACATTTCCGTTACTTTGTAGGTAACGGGAAAACAGGAACAAACACACTGCAAGAGACATCTTGCATCAACATAATTAACTGTTGCGGATTATTGGAGAGAGCGAAAAAATACGAGCAGATTTTCTGTGTTAATTTAATATAATACAGACATGAAAGTATTATGCATTTTCCACCAAAGGAAAACACTGTCATTCAAGTCAGTCCGTCTTGTAAGCATATCAAAGGACGGCTTTACTTATTTTTTGGAAAAAAATCTTTTCTTTTCTTGTTTAATACAAATCTTTTGTTGATATTTGTTGCAATATATAACTCTCCGTTACCTACAAAGTAACGGATAATATTTGTAGTATTATCAAAACATTAATAGACTTAATGTTTTTTATTCAGGCAAATACAAATCATTGTTTATCAAATATATAAGATAATATCTCCTTATTCATATCCCATATTTTATCATCCGAGTGCCTTCTAAAGTAAGTTTCTGTCACTTTAACGGAGGAATGTCCCATTGCATTACTAATGAGTTCCTGTTGATAATTCCGATAATTGGCAATGGTAGCCCAACTATGCCTTGCGGTATAACTTGTCAGTCCTGCAACGCCTTTTATACGTTCTCCTAATCTCTTTAAATGATAATTGAAACTACGCAGAGCATTCTGATATTGCCGGTACTCATCCTTTCCCGGATGATGAATGAGAGGAAATAAATAGGGAGAAGTCTTATCGGTATTTCTGAGATTGCGTATAATCTTCATTGCTTCAGCTTCTACGCGTACAGTAAGCCATGCACCCGTCTTTTTACGACGGTACACTATCACATTGCCACGCAAATCACAGTTCCGCAGAAAAGCAATATCTACAAACGGCATTCCGCGAAGCATAAAAAGCAATAAAAAAAGCAAGCGCGTAAACTCCAGGCTCTCATCCGCCACAGGTGCATTGAGCTGCCGGAACACATCTTCATCCACAGCACGTTTCACAGTTACCTTTGTTCCCGTATATACTCCCTTGAACAGCCTGGGCTGATAAGGAGCCAGCCCATCGTCTACGGCACGGAAATAAGTGGCACGCAACATCCTCATATACGTGGAAATTGTATTCCAATGAAGCTGACGCTCCAGCAGATACTCTTGAAATGCTTTCAACCACACTGGGGTGACCTCTTCAAAACTGATGGAGTCCTGCTCCATAAAATCCTTGATACGATTCAACGTACTTTGATACACATGCGCCGTACCCATGCGCTGTTCTTCTTTCAACTGAGAGACAGTCATAGCCATATAGGCTGACAAATTTGTTTTATTCATATAGTTTCTACTTTAAAAGTGAGCCATATAAATGCCTAAAGAACAAATTAGTTCAAACGACTATTCTGTTAAAAAAGTACACAGATTACAAACTTTAATACATATCCGGAAGCTTCCCGTTCTTCCGAAATACCGGATTTTATCAAAAATTCGCAACAGCAAGCGTCAGCACGCTGATACGTACACCTTCTACGTCCCGAAACACATCGGCACACGTAGTAATGGTAGCTCCGGTAGTTAGTACGTCGTCCACCAACAAGATATGCTTTCCGACAAAACGTTCGGGATAGCGAAGATGAAAGATGCCGTTCACATTCTTCCACCGTTCATAGGCAGATTTGCTTGTCTGCGTTTCCGTATGTTTCTTGCGCACTACGGAAGCAGCATCCAAAGGAATACCCGTAACCGCCGCAACTCCTTTGGCCACACATTCGCTCTGGTTATATCCGCGCATCCGTTGCTTGCGGGGATGCAAAGGAACGGGAACTATGACATCCACATCGCAAAAGAACTCCGAAACAGCCAATTCCGCTGCCATAAAACGCCCCATTGTCTCTCCCAAGTCCTTACGGCCGCCATATTTCAATTGATGCAGTATCCGGCGGAAATCACTGCCCTTATGATAAAAGAAGTAAGAGGTAGCGCGTTCCAAAGGAAGTTTTCCCCAGAACATACGTTCCACCGGATTATCCGCACAAAGATGATAATCCGTACGGGGCAAATCCATATTGCATTTCAGACAAATAGCCTCCTCCCCTTCCTGCAGAGGTGTGCCGCACACAACACACTGCTGGGGAAAGAATAAATGAAGAAAAGATAAAAGCCAGGCTTTAAGCGTATTTTCCATAAATTTGGTTTTCATGCCCAAAGGTAGGGACAAATCACCTATAAAAAAGTCTCTCTCCCGATATCAAGGTTTCAAATAGACCACCGTTTTACCGCTACCATACTTACGTATCATCCCCTCCGCAAGGTATCGGTTCAGGTCGGACACCGCCCGATGCTTCACCAAACCCGTTATCGATTCATAATCCGCCCGTGTGATGCATCCGTATTTATCCAAATGCAGCAATAGTTTTTCTTTCCTCTCCTCCTCGCCCATCAAGGAACGGGATACGTACGGTGACGCTTTGCGTTCCAGCTCCATCGTATTGAAACGGTTACGGAATTTGCTCCCGAGACGCAGGTTCACATTCTGAAAATGTACCGACGGCGAACGGATTTCTTTCTTGTCGGTAACCTGACGGTCGCATTTCAGCGATACGGAGAAATAGCCCAACTCGCCCACTTCCACCGTCCAACCCTCGGACAGCCAACTGTATAGTTCGTCCGTAACAGCCTGCAAAGTTCCGTCGAGAATGGCGGGACTGAAACCGGTGGCCTTAGCCACCAACTCACGGAATTTATCGGCGGAGATTGTTCCCCGTGGCAGGATACGGGCATGCAAACAAACGCTTTCACCATTTTCATCCGGCGGACTTTGATACAAATCATAATAAGCACTCATATAGGTAAACTATTAATCAGTTAATGCCAACCGGTGTATGTACCATAGATAAATAGCCGGATTACGGTAGATAATTCGTTAGACCCGGGTTATCCTTTCGTCAGACCTTGGTCTCCCTTTCGTTAAACCCTGGTCTAACGAAAGGGAAACCAAGGTTTAACGAATTATCATTCGCAGTCAAAGATACTAATAAATATAAGAGAAACGAATAAATCCTGCAATTATTCTGCCTGATTTATCCTACATAACGGATAATTCAGAAAGCACACAATATTAATAATGTCCCAGCATATATCATTTATGTTCAAAAATGGGGGCACTGAGGCTTTTTGCCTATTCAAAGCCTATAAAGATAACTATTTTTGCCTTACATTTACAGAGGATTAAGCACGGTCCGCCTCTCCAAAACGAAACGGGAAACAACTACTTATTAATATACCAAACAAAAAACATGAAAAAAAGTATCCTATTTATCACGAGTTTTTTCCTCTGTGTTTTCTGTCTGAAAAGTAATGCGCAACCAAGCAGGCCAGAGGTTACCTGGGAGAATATGGAA
>OBWV01001081.1_pt1 | contig 14738 bp, 11 predicted proteins | sample 1495351 | NCBI WGS metagenome assembly OBWV01 (sample SAMEA2580122, study PRJEB22360) | human gut metagenome | biome: human gut; feature: human-associated habitat; material: faeces | place: Denmark | collected 2008/2010 | reverse complement strand
TAAAATATAGGTCATGTTTAAAAAGCCCCGGAATAATTTTTAAACTATTTAGGAGGAAAATTCATTGAAAAGCTACATGGCTAAAGCAAATGAAGTTGAAAGAAAATGGTATGTAATAGATGCTGAAGGCAAAGTCCTTGGTAGATTAGCATCTGAAATTGCAAGTGTTTTAAGAGGAAAGAGAAAACCTATCTTTACACCACATGTGGACTGTGGAGATTTTGTCATCGTAATTAACGCAGACAAAGTTGTATTGACAGGCGATAAACTAAACCAAAAAATTCACGCATATCACACTGGATATCCAGGCGGAAGAAAAGAAGTTGTCTATGCTGAAATGATGGCGAAGAGACCAGAAAAAGTTATTGAATTAGCTGTTAAGGGTATGCTTCCAAAATCAAGACTAGGCAGACAAATGATTAAGAAACTAAAGGTTTATGCAGGAGCTGAACATCCACACGCTGCACAAGCACCTGAAGTATATGAATTTTAATTGGAGGTAAGAATGGATACAATACAATACAGAGGTACTGGAAGAAGAAAAAAATCCATCGCTCAAGTTAGACTTCTACCTGGCAATGGAAAATTTACAGTTAACGGAAAAGATATCGAAGAATACTTTGATTATGAAACTCTAAGAACAGTTGCAAAAGAACCACTTGAACTAACTGATACAGAAGCATCCTTTGATGTAATCGTAAAAGTTGTTGGTGGCGGATACTCAGGACAAGCTGGCGCTGTTAGACATGGCGTTGCAAGAGCACTTCTTGAAGTTGACCCTGAATACAGATCAGTTCTTAAAAAAGCAGGTTTCTTAACAAGAGATCCGAGAATGAAGGAAAGAAAGAAATACGGTCTTAAAAAAGCCAGAAGATCTCCACAATTCTCAAAAAGATAATTATATATTATTTTTACAAGAGCCTTGGCAACAGGGCTCTATTATTTTGCCTAAAAAAGTTTGCGAAGAAATTTGTGGTAGGTCAGCGGCAACCATATACCAAAGAGAAGAAGCGAAGCGAACTTCGATTCGTAGCAAATGTCTGCTCTTGCCTAACTTAGTGTACGAATAAATTAATGGTAGGTCAAGCAGGTCTGCCATTGACCTAAATCGACATGCAAAGCAAGCTATGTAAGTTAAATAAAAAAATTTTTATAATAATATAAGCTTAATCTTAGAGACTCATTTTTGGGTCTTTTTTTTCTTACTTCTACACTTTACTTTATATTTGATGTATAATATGGAAAACTAAAAGGGAGGAAAACATGAAAAAGTTTAAGAGAATTTTAGTAGCAAATCGTGGGGAAATTGCCATTAGAATATTTAGAGCAGCTAGAGAGTTGGGGATTCGCTCTGTTGCAATTTATTCTGAAGAAGATAGACTTGCCCTTTTTAGGACTAAGGCAGACGAGTCTTATCTAATTGGCGTGGGCAAATCGCCTCTTGATGCCTATCTTGATATTGACGAAATAATTAGCCTTGCAAAGAAAAAGGGCGTAGATGCAATTCATCCAGGCTATGGATTTTTGTCTGAAAATCCAGAATTTGCAAGAAAGTGTGAAGAAGAGGGAATAACATTTATTGGTCCCAAGTCTGAAGTCATGGAAAAGCTTGGCGACAAAATAACTTCAAAGATTGTAGCAAAGGAAGCTGGTGTTGCCACTATTCCTGGTATTGAAAAGCCAATAAAAAATGAAGAAGAGGCTCTTTTATTTGCAAAATCTTGCGGCTATCCTGTAATGATTAAGGCTGCAGCTGGCGGCGGCGGCAGAGGAATGAGAATTGCCCAGAGTGAAGATGAACTTTTGGAAAAGTTTGAATCTGCAAAGAACGAAGCCAAAAAAGCCTTTGGCGATGATTCTATGTTTATCGAAAAATATCTTCACAAGCCAAAACACATTGAAGTGCAAATTTTGGGCGACGAGTATGGCAACATCGTTCATCTATACGAAAGGGACTGCTCAATTCAAAGGCGTCACCAAAAGGTTATTGAATACACTCCTGCCTTTTCTCTTCCAAAGGAACTCAGAAAAGAAATTTGCCAAGATGCCCTAAAGATTGCCAGGTCCATTGGATATTCCAATGCAGGTACTGTAGAATTTTTAGTTGACTCCAAGGGCGATCACTTCTTTATAGAAGTAAATCCAAGAGTGCAAGTGGAACACACTGTCACAGAAATGTGTACAGACATTGACATTGTGCAGTCACAAATTTTAATTGCCATGGGCTACAAGCTTGACAGTGATGAAATCGGCATCAAGAGTCAAGATTCCATTGAACACAGAGGTTTTTCTATTCAATGTCGTGTGACAACTGAAGATCCTCTAAATAATTTTATGCCTGACACTGGTCAAATTAATTTATATAGATCATCTTCAGGCTTTGGTGTAAGGCTTGACGGTGGCAACGGCTTTACTGGAGCTGTCATCTCTCCTTATTACGACTCACTTCTTGTCAAGGTCATCACTGAAGCAAGGACTTGGAAGGACACAATTAGAAAGGCAAAGAGGTCTTTATCTGAACTTAAGGTTGGAGGAGTAAAGACAAATATTGGATTTTTGTTAAATGTTTTAAATACAAAAGAATTTCAAGAGGGAACTTGCGATACTGGCTTTATAGAAGAACATCCAGAGTTATTTGAAATAAAATCATCAAAGGATAAAGAGTTAAGGCTCATGAAAATTATTGGCGAAAAAGTTGTCAACGACTCCAAGGCTTTGGAAAAGAATTTTGATGTGCCACAAGTGCCAGACTTTGAAAGAAAAAACTTTGAAGGTTACAAGCAAATTTTTGACAAGCTTGGTGGAGAAGGCTTAAAGAAACATATTTTGGAAGAGAAAAAACTTCTCTTGACAGATACAACTATGCGTGACGCTCACCAATCTCTCATGGCTACAAGAATGAGGACTATTGACCTTGTTAAGATTGCTGAAGCTTTAAACTACAACATGGATAAGTTGTTCTCTGTGGAAATGTGGGGCGGCGCAACTTTTGATGTTGCCTACAGATTTTTGCACGAAGATCCCTGGGAAAGACTAAAAATTTTGCGTGAAAAAATGCCAAATATGCTTTTGCAAATGTTAATTCGTGGCAACAACACTGTTGGCTACAAAAATTATCCCGACAATGTTGTTGTAAAATTCATAAAAGAATCTTCAAAAAATGGAATTGATTTGTTTAGGATCTTTGACTCCCTTAACTGGCTGCCAGGCATGCAACTTTCCATTGACGAAGTTCTTAAAAATGACAAAATTGCTGAGGCAACTATGTGCTACACTGGCGACATCCTAGATGAATATAGAGACAAGTATTCTATAAAATATTATGTGGACTTTGCCAAGGAACTTGAAAAGACTGGTGCCCACATCATTGGCATAAAGGACATGTCTGGACTACTAAAGCCTTATGCAGCCAAGAAGTTAATTAAAAACTTGAAGGAAGAAATTGGTCTTCCAATTCACCTTCACACTCACGACACAACAGGCAATGGAGTTGCAACAATTTTGCAGGCCACAGAAGCTGGAGTTGACATTGTCGACACAGCAGTAAACTCAATGAGTGGATTAACTTCCCAGCCTGCCCTAAACTCTGTTGTGGCTGCCCTTAAAAACACAGAAAGGGACACAGAAATTGATCTCGATAAGGCTGAAGACATTTCAAAATATTGGGCAGCAGTAAGACCTGTCTATGCAAACTTTGAATCTGATTTGAAGTCTGGAACTACAGAAATTTATAAGTATGAAATTCCTGGCGGACAATATTCAAACTTAAAGCCACAAGTAGAATCCTTTGGACTTGGTCACAAGTTTAAGGATGTAAAGGAAATGTATAAGAAAGTCAACGAAATGGTGGGCGACATAGTTAAGGTTACTCCTTCATCAAAAATGGTAGGCGACTTTGCAATTTTCATGGTTCAAAATGAACTCACTCCAGAAAATATTTTAGATAAGGGCAAAAATCTTGACTATCCAGATTCTGTCATGACTTACTTTAGGGGCATGATGGGTCAACCTTACGGCGGCTTCCCAAAAGACTTGCAAGAAATGATTTTAAAGGGAGAAAAGCCTATTACAAAAAGACCTGGCCAGCTTCTTCCTGATGAAGATTTTGATGCCATCAAAAAACATTTGGAAGACAAGGGCATAGAGCCAAGTGAAGAAGACTTAATTTCTTCTGCCCTTTATCCAAAGGTCTTTGACGACTACATCGACTATATAAAAGAAAATGGAGAAGTTACAAGAATTGGCTCTGATGTATTTTTCCACGGACTAATGGAAGGGGAATCCACAGAAATTTCCATTGAAGAGGGAAAAACTTTAATCGTAACCTTAATTGAAGTTGGAAAACTTTTAGAAAATGGCACGAGAAATCTAACCTTTGAAATAAATGGCTCACGAAGAACTATTAACATCAAGGACGAAACTGTTAAGAGCGGAGAAATTTCTAGTGATGAAAAAATTTATGCAGATCCAAAAAATGAAAGGGAAGTTGGTTCTTCTATACCAGGAAAAATCGTCAAGGTCCTTGTAAGTGAAGGTGAAAAAGTCAAAAAGGGCGACAAATTATTTATAGCTGAGGCCATGAAGATGGAGACAAATATTGTGGCAAACATTGACGGAAAAGTTAAGGATATCTTTGTAAGAGAAGGCGACATGGTGGAAAGTGGCGAGCTACTTTTGTCCTTTGAATAAAAATTTTTATCTTGGGTAAATTTTTTGTGAATAGATTTTATTTTAAAGTCAAAGGAAGTGTGAAATGAAGAAACTTTATAGGTCGCGAAAGGATAGAGTCTTGGCAGGCGTTTGTGGTGGCATAGCTGAATATTTGGGCATTGACTCTACAATTGTTAGGCTGATTACCTTTTTGTTAATTGTGCCTGGCGGACTTAGCATTTGGGTTTACATTGCCCTTGCAATTATCATCCCCTCAGAGCCCTATGGCAATAGGATAGATGATAGCTATGGCGAAAAGTTCAAAGAGCCTTACCAAAAAGAAAAGCACTACGAAGAAAATTACAGAGATATTTATGAAGAACAAAAGAAAAAATCTGATGAAGATTTTTATTAAGAAGGGGTCCAGAGGGACCTCTTTTTTAGTGGAAAAAATTTTTAAAAAGTTATAAAAATTTTTGAGAATCCTATAAGATTTTAGCCTAAATTATTTTCTGTATTTAATTCTAATTTATTGATACAATAAAGGCGAGGTGTTGTAATTGATTACTCTTGAAGGAATTGTGGAGAGAATTATTTTTAGAAATGAAGAAAATGGATACACTGTTGCCAAGATAACTTCAACAGATGGTGACCTTGTCATAGTGGGCTCTGCTACAATTTTTAAGACAAATTTAAAATACAAATTCACAGGAGATTTTACATATCACAATAAATACGGCGAGCAGTTTGCCTTTGTGGAAATGGAAGAAGTCATGCCCGAGGGCGAAGCTGCCATTATCTCCTACCTTTCAAGTGCAAACATACCTCATGTTGGCGAAAAAATGGCAGAGCGAATTGTAAATAAATTTAAGGATGAAACTCTTGATGTAATAGAAAAAAATCCCGAGAAACTTTTGTCTGTGGAAGGCATCGGCAAGAAAAAGTATATGGACATAAAGGAAGAACTGGACAAGCAATATGGCATGAGAAAAATTTTCTTATATTTTTCCAAGTACAACCTGCCTGCTTCTGTGATTTTAAAAATTTACAAGGAGTATGGCGAAGAGTCCATAGAGATCGTGAGGAGAAATCCCTACGATTTAATTGGCAGTGTTAGAGGCATTGGTTTTAAAAAGGCCGATGAGATTGCAGAGAGCCTTGGCATAGAAAGGGATTCTGATTTTAGAAAAATTGCAGGCCTAAAGTACGCCCTCATGCTTGCTATTAGAGATGGGCACACCTATCTTCCCCTAGACAAATTAGTTAGGGCATCGGAAAAAATTCTGGGTTTAAATTTTGAAGATAGAGATGACCTTGCAAGGACCCTAAGCCTTGAGAAAAACTTTTTTGTGGAAAGAGATGGCGAAAACTATAACTGCTATATTGCAAGGTACCTGGCTGCAGAAAACTATGTGGCAGGAAAATTAAATGATTTAAATATTTCCTTTGAGGAAGAAATTGACATAGATAAAAAAATTTCTGATACAGAAAAATTTAGGGAGATTGAGCTTTCAAAGACTCAGAGAAGGGCTGTGAAAGAGGCAATAAATAGGGGAGTCTTTGTCATAACTGGTGGACCTGGTACGGGAAAGACTACCACCCTAAAGGTCTTAATCGACATCTTTGAGTCCATGAATAAAGTCATAAAGCTTGCTGCACCTACAGGCAGGGCTGCCAAGAGGATGAAAGAGCAAACTGGTCGCGACGCCTTTACTATTCACAAGCTCCTTGAAATTGGATTTGCAGGAGACCTGGGCTTTTCAAATATTGAAGAGCTTGAATGCGATGTTTTGATCCTAGATGAAGTGTCCATGGTAGACATCCTTCTCATGGAAACACTTTTAAAGTCCATTGAAAGTCCAACTAGACTTATTTTAGTTGGCGACAAGGACCAGCTGCCATCTGTTGGGGCAGGAAATGTCCTTGCAGATATTTTAAAGTCAGGCGTAATAGAATCTGTGAACCTGGAAGAAATTTTTAGGCAGTCAGAGGAGTCCATGATTGTAAAAAATGCTCACTTAATAAATAAGGGCGAGATGCCAATTTTAAATGTGGGCGACTTCTTTATGATTTCTGAAAGAGGAGAGGTTAAGGGTCTTGAAATTATTAAGGATTTAGTAAAGACTAGACTTCCCAATTATTTTAATGTAAGTGAAAGTGAAGTCCAGGTTTTGACGCCAACTAAAAAGGGAAATCACGGCACTATTAATCTCAATAAAGTTCTCCAAGACCACTTAAATAAAAATGAGGACTGCATAGAAGTCCTAGGCAAAAAATTTAAGCTTGGCGACAGAGTTCTTCAGACAAAAAATAATTATGAGCTTGAGTCAAAGATTGAAAATGAATTTTATGAGGACAGACAAAAGGGAGTCTTCAATGGCGACTTGGGCTACATTTCAAAAATTGACAAGGAAAATAAAAAGATTACAGTGGTCTTTGACGATGTGAGAAGCGTGGAATATTCAAGTGAGAACTTAGACGAGCTTGTTCTTGCCTATGCCATGACTATCCACAAGTCTCAGGGCAGTGAATTTCCAGTAGTTGTAATTCCCCTTTACCGGGCAGCGCCAATGCTACTTACGAGAAATTTAATTTACACAGCTATAACTCGTGCATCAAAGGCAGTGGTCTTAGTTGGTCAAAGTGAGTACCTTGTTAAGATGATTGAAAATAATAAAACTGTAAAGAGATATTCTAACTTGGCAGAAAAATTGAGGAAGCAAAATGAAGTTAATGGAAAATAATTGCCCCCTCTGCGGAAAAATTGTAAAAAACTATGGACTTTGCCCTGCTTGTTATGAGCTGGTCAATAAAGATCCAAGCTTTTACTATGACATAGAGGGTCTTGACGACTTACTTGTGGCATCAACTTATGCTGGCATAATGAGAAGGCTCATAATCGACTTTAAGTTCAAGGGCAAGCTCTCCTATGGAGAAATTATTTCTGAAATTATGATAGAAAAACTTTTGGAGAGAAATTTATCTGAAGTAGTTTTGACTTTTGTCCCCATGCACCCTAGCCGAGAGAGGGAAAGAGGCTACAATCAATCGAAAATTTTGGCAGAGACTATTGCAAAGAAACTTGATTTAAATTGCCAAGAAGTCTTCGAGAAAGTTAAGGACACAAAATTTCAAGTAGGTCTAAAAAAAGACCAGCGTCAAGAAAATTTAAAAAATGCCTTTGAAGTAATAAAAGTTCCTGAAGAAATAATAATTGTAGACGATGTAATAACTACGGGTACAACTATTTCTGAACTTGTAAAAGTTGCCAAGGCTGCAGGCATAAAAAAAGTGACTGCACTTATTGCAGCCACAGAAATTGCCTAATTATCAAAATTTTTAAAAATGGAATCATGTCTTGGCCAAATATTTAAAGACTTAAAATTTTTCATGGAGTAGAGAGTTGCATTTATCTCTGCCCCAATTAAAATAATTATTGAAAGTAAATAAAGCCAAATTAAAAAAATTATAATACCTCCAAGAGACCCATAGGTGATGGAGTAATTGCCAAAGTTTGACACATAGAACCCAAAGACTATGGAAACAATGATCACGCCCAATGTTGAGAAAATTGCACCAGGAAGGACTCCCTTAAAAGTCACCATATTCTCCTTGCTATTTGATGGAGAAAACTTGTAGAGGAGCATAAAGGTAATTAACATATAGGCTAGGGGGATTATATTTTTTGCTATCCGCCACATCTTGTCAAAAAATTCATTGTCTATGTCCAAGTATTTTATAGCCGTTGCATAAATTATTTCGCCAAAGATTTGCGTTAGAATCAGCATAAAAAACATGGTGATAAGTGAGCCTGTGAAGAAGAGGGCAATGAGCCTTAGCTTAATAAAACCTCTCTTTTCATCAAAGCCATAGGATGAATTTATTATTTTTATTAGTTTAAAAACTGCAGTTGATGCAGTAAAAAGACCTGCCACAAAGGAAATTGTGAAGAAAGATCCTGAAGATGAACTTTGAAGCTCTCTCAAAAAATCTGTGACAATGCTTTGGATTTCACTGGGAAGCACATCTAAGAGTGAAAAAATATATTCTGGGTCTAAAATCCCTGAAAAATTAATTGCATTTATCAGTGAAATTAAAAAAGGAAAAATTGATAGAACTAAAAAATATGTGAGACTGCCTCCATAGGAGAGAGTGTCGTGATTTAATATTCTATAAATTAATTTGTCAAAAAAAGTAAAGGCTTTTTTGTCCTTTGATTTATCTATAAAATTATTTAAAAATTTCATTGAACACCTCTTGTGTATTATATATTAAATTTTATGTTATAACAATTCGTTACATGATAAAATAGAGTAAAGGATGATGATTATGGATTACAAAATATTAGTTTGCGACGACGAGAGAGATATCTTAGACGCAATAGAAATTTATTTAAAGGCAGAAGGCTACAGCGTTTTTACTGCAGAAGACGGCGCATCTGCTCTGGAAATATTAGAAAAAAAGGAAATACATCTTGCAATCATAGACATTATGATGCCCGTAATGGATGGCATAACTCTAATTATGAAAATGCGCGAAGTTACAAATATTCCTATCATTGTGCTTTCTGCAAAGAGTGAAGTTACAGATAAGATTGTGGGCTTAAATGTGGGGGCAGATGATTACATAACAAAACCCTTTAATGCAGTGGAGCTTACTGCAAGGGTAAACTCTCTTATAAGAAGGTATTTTTCCCTTGGGGCATCAGAAATTAAAAAGGGCGACATAAAAATTGGAAGAGTGAGTCTTTCTGATGAGTCAAAGGAAGTGAGAGTTGAGGGCGAAGTTGTAAGCCTTACTCCCTATGAATACAAAATTTTGTATCTTCTCTTAAAAAATCCTGGCAGAGTTTTTTCTTCCAATGAAATTTATGAAAGAGTTTGGGAAGACGAGGCAATTGATGTGAGAAAAATTATTTCTGTCCACATCTCTCACCTTCGCGACAAGGTGGAAATCAATCCAAGAAAACCTGATTTAATAAAATCTGTTTATGGAATGGGATATAAAATTGAGGCAAAGTAATGCTTTCTGATTATTTTAAGGAAATTTTTGTAAATCTTTCAGATAAAATTTTTGTGGAAAATATTTTTGCCTCCTGCGTAATTATTTTCGAGCTCTTTAACATCAACAAACACTTTATCCTGGCTTGGATAGTTACTCTTCTTTTTGTCCTTATAAAAATCAAGAGAAGAAAATTATTGGACACAGTTTTTACCTACAACCTCTTTAAGTACAGACAGTTTAAAAATTTTAGGCTCTTTGGCACCTTAAATGTGACCCTATTTATTTTATACATCTTATTTTATAGCCTGCTTACCAAGGGCATAGTCCTTTTAAATGTCCTCCTCTTTATGATACTTCGTGCAGTCTTTATTGTTGAAGTTCAGTTTGCACAAAACACCCTTTCCATTGAGCTAGTGGAGTCCATACTCTATGGCTACGACTTTGCCATTCCAGAGCCCTTTGAAAATGAGTACCTGGAAAAAATCACAGTCCTAATGGAAGACTTCAAGAAGCGTGACAGGAAGAGGCTGGAAGAAAACTTTAGGTCAGAGAAATTAAAGGTGGAGCTTATTACAAATATTTCCCACGACTTAAAGACGCCACTCACTTCAATAATTAATTATGCCGACCTCTTGTCTAAGAAAGATGAATTAGACGAGGAGGCAAAAAAATTTATAGGCATTTTAAAGAGAAATTCCACAAGGCTAAGGGACCTAATTGTGGACCTGGTCTTTGCATCAAAGACCAGCACCAGGGACATTGCTGTAGAGAGGTCCTTAGTTGAATTAAATGAAATGATTTTACAAATTTATGGCGACTATGATTCTCTCTTTAAGCAAAAGGACTTGGATTTTCTCTACAACTCAACTAGCGACGAAATTTTAATTTACACAGATGTAAATCTCTTTGTGAGAATTGTGGAAAATCTTCTTTCCAATGCAGCAAAACACTCAAGACCTGGCACAAAGGTCCTTGCAGGTGTAATTGAAAGGGAGTCCAGCGTTGAATTTTATGTAAAAAATATTATGAATGAAAAATTAAATATGAATAGTGATGAACTCTTTGAAGAACTTTTAAAGGCAGACAGGTCTAGACACTCTGAAGGTTCAGGACTTGGACTTAACATTGTAAAAAATCTTTCGGAAATCCTGGGCGGCGATGTAAAAATTTCCATTCACGGTCAGTGGTTTGATGTCCATGTATTGCTTTCAAAGGATTCAGAGTGATTATATTTTATTGACAAGAAATAGAATTTGAAATAAAATAAAAAGAAACCACAGGTTTTTCATAATGGCAATTTTAATTAATTGCCATTTTTTTATTTTTCAAAAACTTTATGGGGGGAAACTTATGATCGAGGAATTCGGAATAAAAAGTTTTAATAAGAAAAAGATGAAAGAAGCACTTCCCTATCCAATTTATTTAAAGTGGAAGGATGCCCTAAGAAACGAAAAGGACTTGGACAGAGAGACTGCCGATGCCATTGCCCATGCCATGAAGGATTGGGCCCTAAGTAATGGTGCAACCCACTTTGCTCACTGGTTCTTGCCCCTAAGCGGTCACACTGCAAAAAAACATGAGGCCTTTATTTCAAGGACTTCTGATGGTGAGCCAATTAATAGATTTTCAGGCAAGGAACTTGTAAAGGGAGAGCCAGATGCCTCATCCTTTCCAAGTGGTGGCATGAGGTCTACCTTTGAGGCGAGAGGCTACACTTACTGGGACCTTACAGCAAATTCTTTTATCATTGGAAATGTCCTTTACATCCCCACTATTTTTATGTCCTACAAGGGTGAAAAGCTTGACAAGAGAGGACCCCTCATTGATTCTACAAAAATTTTAAGTGCTGAGGGCGTAAAAATTGTAAATTTATTTAAGAAGGACGAATATGCCTACAGGATGAGGGTAAAGGTCGGACTTGAACAAGAATTTTTCTTAGTTGACAAGGAAATTTATAAGAAGAGAAGCGACCTTAAAAACATTGGAAGAACTATTGTTGGAGCTCCATCACCCAAGGGACAAGAGTTGTCTGACCACTATTTTGGTCAAATTCCTGCAAGAGTTGAAAAATTTTATAAGGATGTTGACGAAAAACTTTACCAACTTGGCATTTATTCTGAGGCTGAGCACAATGAAGTTGCTCCAAATCAATTTGAAATGGCAATTTTATTTGAAAATGTAAATGTGGCAATTGACGACAACCAACTTCTCATGAACATCTTAAAGGAAACTGCCCTAGAAAATGATTTGGTCTGTCTCTTCCACGAAAAGCCCTTTGCCAGTGTAAATGGTTCTGGCAAGCACAACAATTATTCCATTGTCACAAATTATGGCTTAAATGTTTTTGATCCAGGCGAGGATCCCTACAACAACAACATATTTTTATTATTTGTGGCAGCACTAATTGAGGCGACAGACAAGTATCAAAGCCTCTTAAGAGTTAGCGCATCATCAACTTCAAATGACTTTAGGCTTGGAGCAGACGAGGCACCACCAGCTATAGTCTCCCTATTCTTGGGTAGCGACTTAGAGGAACTCTTTAGAGATATAAAAGAAGACGTAGAATATAAAAAGGAAGACGATAATACTTTTAGGGGCTACAACCTTTTAAGCGTGCCAAAGGATTCTAGCGACAGAAATAGAACAGCTGCTGTTGCCTTTACGGGCAATAAGTTTGAATTTAGGATGCTTGGCTCATCAAAGACTGGCTCTGACTTAAACATTACACTTAACTGCGCCATGACTGATTCTCTTTCAAAGATTTATGAAAGACTTGAGCCCTATAAGGATGACTACAAGAAACTAAGAAGGCTTGTCCTTGAAATAGTAAGGGAAATTATGATTTCTCACGACAGGGTAATTTGCGACGGAGATAATTATTCTCTTGAGTGGAGAGAAGAGGCAAAGAGAAGGGGACTTGCAAATCACAAGACTTATTTTGATGCCTTAGTTGCCTTAAAGGATTTTGACTTTAGTGATATTTTCTTAAAGAGGGGAATTTATACTGAAAAAGAAATAAGGGCAAGCTATGAAGTAAACCTAGAAGAAGTTGTAATCTATCACACTTTAGAGGCAAAGATAATGATCTCCATGCTTGAAAAGGACATAATCCCTATGGGTCTTGCCGAGCTAAGTGACCTGAGTCATGTTTTAAATTTTAAAAATAATGAATTGCTAAGCTCTAAGTATGATAAAATAGATAAGATGATTACAAAGTTAATGGAATGTGAAAGTGAAATTGAAGCCTTGCTTTTACATTCAAGCAAAATAGATGACATTTACAAAAAGGCAGAGTATGTTGAAAGAAATATTGCCACAAAACTTCGTGCCACAAGAGAAGTTGCAGATGACATGGAAAAATTAATTTCAAGAAAAAATATTACGCTGCCATCTTATGAAGATATTTTTAATTCACTAAGCTAGGAGGAAGTATGACTAAATTTATATTTGTTACAGGTGGAGTTGTTTCAGGAATTGGCAAGGGAATTTCTGCAGCAAGTATTGGAAGACTTTTAAAGGACAGAGGGCTTTCAGTATTTATGCAAAAGTTTGACCCCTACCTAAATGTGGACCCAGGCACTATGAGTCCCTACCAACATGGAGAAGTTTTTGTAACTAAGGACGGAGCAGAAACTGACCTTGACCTTGGCCACTATGAAAGATTTATCGACGAAGAACTAACTAAGGACGCATCAATTACAACTGGTAAAGTTTATTCAACTGTAATTGCCAAGGAAAGGCGCGGCGATTATGACGGAGCAACTGTGCAAGTAATTCCACACATCACCAACGAAATTAAAAATGCAGTTTATAAGGCTGCCAAAGAATCTAAGGCTGATGTTGTAATTACAGAAATTGGCGGAACAGTAGGAGACATTGAGTCTCTACCATTCTTAGAGGCAATAAGACAAATTCACTCAGAAAATAAAACATCAGATGTCTTATTTGTTCACACAGTTCTAGTGCCAAACATTCCAGGATCTGACGAGTTAAAGACTAAGCCAACTCAACACTCCTTTAAGGAGCTTATGAGTAACGGAATAAAAACTGATGTAATTATAGTTAGGTCTAATGGAATTGTAACAAAGGATTTGAGAGAAAAAATTTCTCTATTCTGCGATGTGCCAGTGGAAGCAGTTATTCAATCAACTAATGTAGACTTAATTTATGAAGTGCCACTAGTTTTCCACGAACAACACTTAGACGACTACATCTTAAAGGAACTTGAACTTGAAGACATGCCAGCATCAAAGGGCAAGTGGAAAGAAATGGTTGAGAGATTTAAGGATGTCAAGGGTGAAGTTGCAATTGGCCTTGTGGGTAAATATGTAAGCCTTCACGATGCCTACCTATCTGTAACCCAAGCACTTACTGATGCAGGTTGTGAAAATGGCTACAAGGTAAAGATTAAATGGATAGATTCTGAAGATATAGAAAAGGACGCTAGCATCTTAGAAGGGCTTGATGGAATAATTGTGCCAGGCGGCTTTGGCTCTCGTGGAACAGAAGGCATGATCATGGCAAGCAAGTACGCACGCGAAAACAATGTGCCTTACTTTGGAATTTGCTACGGCATGCAAGTTGCCTTAATTGACATTGCCAGAAATAAACTTGGCTTAAAGGATGCCAACTCAACAGAAATAAATCCAGAGACAAATTATCCAATTATAGACCTTTTGGAAAATCAAAAGGATGTAAAAAATGTTGGCGGAACTCTTAGACTTGGAAATTATGATTGCACAATTGAAAAGGGAACTTTGACTTATGAACTTTATGGCGAAGAAAAAATCAAGGAAAGACACAGACATAGATACGAATTTAACAACGACTATAGGGGAAAAATTAGATCAGCTGGAGTGACTTTTTCTGGCATCAACGAAGACAAGGACTTAGTTGAAATAATTGAAATGAAGGACAATGACTTCTTCCTTGCTTGTCAATTCCACCCAGAATTTAAGTCAAGACCAACAAAAGTTCACCCACTATTTAATGGCTTCATAAAGGCAGCAATAAAAAATAAAAACAAATAAAAAAATAAATCTCATCCATAAATTTTGGGTGAGATTTTTTAATATAAAATAGCA
>OBWV01001040.1_pt1 | contig 15437 bp, 8 predicted proteins | sample 1495351 | NCBI WGS metagenome assembly OBWV01 (sample SAMEA2580122, study PRJEB22360) | human gut metagenome | biome: human gut; feature: human-associated habitat; material: faeces | place: Denmark | collected 2008/2010 | reverse complement strand
GCCGTGAACGGCGGCGGTCGCAGCCACGCGATCCAACGGCGTATCGGCAGACAGTCCAATGGAAGGCAGCCACGCTTCCAATCCTTCCGGATCCAACGTGATCAGCGCACCGATGAACGGACGATTGTCGCCGACAACTACCACATGCTCCACAATCGGACATTTCACAATCTCCTGCTCCATCGGAATCGGAGAAACGTTCTTGCCGCCGGCGGTGATGATGATGTCCTTCTTACGGCCGGTGATCGTAATACGTCCCTCGTCGTCAATCGACGCCAAATCACCCGTTTTCAGCCACCCATCCTCGGTGAACGCTTCCGCCGTCTTCTCAGGCAGGTTGTGGTAGCCCCTGAACACGTTCGGGCCCTTCACCTGAAGTTCGCCATCATCGGAAATGCGCACAGACGATCCCGGAGCCGGTTGGCCGACAGTGCCGATCACATTGTCGGTGACGCGGGTCGCGGCGAACGGCGCAGCGGTTTCCGTCATACCGTAACCCTGAATCATCGGCAGGCCGATACCGTTGAAGAAATGCGCCAGAGACACGTCCAGAGGAGCGCCACCGCATGCCACGTAGCGGATGCGCGGGCCGAGAGCGCTACGCACGGTACGGTATACGGAAGCCTCATACGAAAGATGCTGCGCGATCTGCTTGGCGGTCGGGCGTTCGCCGGCCTGCTGCATGCGCGACCAATCGCGTGCGGCTTCGGCAGCCTTGAGGAACAGGCGTCCCTTCCAACCCGTGCCGGCCTTGCGGGAGGCCGCATTATACACCTTCTCGAACACTCGTGGTACGCCCAGCAGATATGTCGGTTCGAAGGAACGCAAATCGGGCAGCAGCGTCTTTGTGTCCGGCAGATAACCAACCACGCCGTCGTCGGAAGCAATCGACGCGTACTGGATGAACCGTGCGAAACAGTGGGCGAGCGGCAGGAAGAGAAGCAGTCGCGGATGATCTTCGAGAACGATCTCATGCAACGCCAGACTGCCTGCGCGCGTGATCGATATGAAATTGCGGTGCGAAAGCTCGGCACCCTTTGGAGCTCCCGTCGAACCGGACGTGTACACGATGGTGGCCAGATCGTCTGCATGCACCGAATCGATGCGCGCTTCCAGCTCCTCGTCGGACACGGTGACGCCCAAGCCTTCCAACGCGCCCATGGCGTTGGAATCGAGCATCAGAATGTGCTTGAGAGACGGGCAGCGGTCGATTACGGAGTCGAGACGGTCGAAGCGCTCGCGATTGTCGGCGATGGCCAGTTTCACATCCGAATCGTTGAGGATACGCTCGGCCTGCGCCGCGGAATCAGTGTCGTAGATCGGCACGTTCACCGCGCCGATGGCGGCCAGTGCGAAGTCGAGCACGCCCCACTCGTAGCGGGTGGTGGAGAAGATGGTGACGGCATCGCCCTTGTTGATGCCGAATGCGATGAGGCCTTTTGCGGCGGCGAGCACGGCATTGTGGAATTCGCCGGTAGTGACCTTCGTCCATTGGCCGGGGGCGGTTTTGCGTTCCGCGATCACGGTATCTTCGCCAGTGCGCGCTATGCGTCCAGTAAGCAGGGAATAGATGGATTCGTCGTCGCGCACCTCAACGGATTCGCCCGGGGTGGTGTACTCGGTGAGCATGAAGCGTTCTCTTTCTCGCGGTTTTTGCGTTGTTTCCGCGTATTTCTGCTTGTGATGCGTGCGGGAGCGATGCAAACCGTGTGTCCGCGTTTCCTACCCCTTGCGCACCTTGCACATTCTAAGTTACGGGGCCGTAAGTCTGCATTGTGAGAAGCGACAAGAAATATTTCATCAACTTTGTATGAACTGACAAATGGTGCTATTCCGTCAAAAATCAAGTGTTTGGTGTCGCGCTGTATCCGTTCGAAAAAAGGCTTGACGTAACGGTTGCGGGGGAGCCGCCATGCTTCCCATATATCCCCGAAAGGACCGTAAAACCAGCGAAATGCGAAGAAATGGTGGTGCGAGCGTTTTTTATCGAGTACACTCACGAGTGACGCAATTTACCCCTTGCGTCAGAGGGCTGCCTGCTCAACGGCGAACATCCAGCCTTTTTATTCTTTCGCCGTTTCGCTGGTCGTGTGGCATGCTCCGCACTTGCTTGGTTCGTGTGTTTTTGCTGAAGATGCGTTTGTGATTGCGTTTGCGATTGCTATGTGCGATGAGCTCTTGACGTTTCTGTTTCCGGGCGGATAGGCTGAATCGAGCGACATGGTGATGCGGGCGCGCAAATTGAACCGCGCGAATGTGAAGGAAAGGATTTCGATGTTTGACAAACGGCTGTTTTCCCTCGCTCCCGGCGTGGGGCGGTTGGTTGCGGCGAAAGTGCTCTGCCAATGGGTCGGACTGCTGGCCAACGTCGTGTTCGTGGTGACGGTGGTGGTCATGCTTTCGCCGGCGCTTGCCGTGGTGGAATCGGCGTTCGACCCCATGTTCTCCATGGGTGATAGTGGCCTGATTTCCCGCCTGTTCATCGGCTTTGGCTACGGCGGATTCAGTGCGGAAACATACGTCGGATGCGTGCTGGCGATCGTGGTCTGTGCGGTACTGCGTTTTCTGATGATGCGCGCAGCGGCCTATTTCGGCGCGGAAGCGGCTGAGCGTGTCAAACTCGCGTTACGTGAACAGCTTTTTAATAAAATGCTTGCGATCGGACCATCATATTCGCAACATATCAGCACTGCCGACGTGGTGCAATCTGCCGGTGAAGGCATCGAACAAATCCAAAGCTTCTTCGAATTATTCCTACCGCAACTGTTTTATGCGATTCTCGCACCGGTAACATTATTTTTTATAGTTGCGCCGATTAATATGCCGACGGCTGTTACATTGCTTGTATGCGCGCCTTTGATTGTATTGATTGTTGGCATGGTCGCAATGCGCGCAGCCCGAGTATTCAAAAAATATTGGGGAAAATACACCGACATGGGATCTGTGTTTCTTGACAATGTACAAGGTCTTGAAACGCTGAAAACTTTTGACGCGGATGCGCATGCCGCCAAGAAAATGGGCGAGCAAGCGGAACAATTCCGCGTAATGACCATGAATGTTCTGCAAATTCAGCTGCGCTCGCTCACCGCCATGGACGTCGTCGCATACGGGGGTGCCGCGGCCGGCGTGGGCGTATCGATCTGGCAGTATGCGAGTGGTGCCGCATTGCCGCTTGCCGGCGTGCTGCTGATAGTGCTTCTTTCCGCGGATTTCTTCATTCCGCTGCGCCAATTGGGGTCGTTCTTCCATGTTGCGATGAACGGCATGACTTCGACCAAGCGTATTTTCGCATTGCTTGATACGCCGATTCCTGCGCATGGGATGCAGGAAATGCCGGAATTCGGCGCTTCTGATAACGGTGTGGACGTGTGCTTTGATGACGTGTCGTTCCGATATGTGGACGTGAATACGGATGCTGCGGCGGCTGTGAGTGTGGCTGCGGATACGGCTGTGACGGCGGATATGGAAACTGGAAAAACTGGACAAATCGGGGGAAAGTCCGGTGTGGTTGGTGCTGGAAAAACAGGCATGTCGAAAGATGATGATGGTTCGGTCGTCGCATTGCATGGCGTCTCTTTCACTGCGCGGCGCGGGCAGGTGACCGCCATCGTCGGTCCGTCCGGATCCGGCAAATCCACCGCCGTCGAACTGCTCTCCGGAAATCTTTCCGGATATGAAGGATGTATGTGGCTGCAATCCGGAAACACAGGAAACAACTCGACGCAACGGTACCAAATCAACGATCTTTCCATCGAATCCCTTACGAGGGAAATCGCCATAGTGGCGGCGCAAAGCCACCTTTTTGCAGGAACGTTGCGTGACAATCTGCTGATGGCCAAGCCGGATGCCACCGAAAGCGAACTGTGGCAAGCGCTGGAAGCGGCGCATATCAGCGATTTCGTGCGTGCGCAATCGCAAGAACTTGACCTGGCCATCGAACAGGGCGCAAGCAACCTGTCGGGAGGGCAGAAGCAGCGCATCGCCATTGCGCGCGCATTGCTGCGGGAGCCTGCCGTCTACATTTTCGACGAAGCCACCAGCAGCGTCGATGTGGAAAGCGAAACCCTGATTCTGCAAACCATTCGGGCGCTTGCGGATCGGGGCAAAACCGTGATCATGGTGACGCACCGCATGGCGAATGCAGCCGACGCCGACCATGTGGTGGTATTCGAACACGGGCGCGTGGCGGAACAAGGCACGCATGCGGAACTCATGCGTGCCAACGGAACATACGCCAAACTGTTCCACGCCCAACAAACCGTGGAAAACATAGGTCTACGCAATAACGCAACCCATTCCACCTCTGCATCCCACGCACTTAAAGCGTCCGATTCTGCAGAATCAGTCACGCAGCGTGCGGAAATGGGTCTCCAAGTGTCCGATTCTGCAGAAACGGACGCACAGGGTGCGAAAACGGGCGTTCGGATGTCCGATTCGGCAGAATCGGACGCGAAGACAATACCCACGTCTCGCCTTATTGCGCGCCTGTTGAAGGAAGTTGGGCCGCAGCGCAAGTACATGATCGTCGCGTGCGTCTGCGGCACGCTCGGCCATCTCGCCGCCACTTTCCTGCCGGTGTTCGGCATCGCGGCGGCCTTCGCTGCAGTCGGCTCGCCGGTCTGGAACCTCAGCGTTCTCGCGGCGCTCGCAGCCATGGCCGTATGCGCGTTGATCCGCGGCGGCATGCGTTACGCCGAACAGTTCATGAACCATAACGTGGCGTTCCGTCTGCTTGCGCTATTCCGTGCGAAAGCCTTCGCGGCCCTGCGCCGTCTCGCCCCCGCCAAGCTTGCAGGCAAAGGCAAAGGCGACCTGATCGCACTGGTCACCACCGACGTGGAACTGCTGGAAATCTTCTTCGCACACACCATCAGCCCGGTCGTCATCGCCATCGTGACTACCGTCGTCTACGCGCTCGCGCTACTCACCCTCAGTCCGCCCCTCGCGGCGACGCTCATCATCGCGCACCTCATTATCGGCGTCATACTGCCGAAACTTTTTGCATCCGCGGTGCGCGGCATCGGTCCGGAACTGCGCAAGGAGTCGTCCGCCCTCGATGACGAAATGCTTGACGATATGCGTGGCATCGGCGAAATCATCCGCTTCGGCCAAGGCGATGCCCGGCTTGCGTCCATTCAGCGTCGCACGCGCTCGCTGTGGGTCAAACGTGTGCGTCTGAGCGTGAAAAATGGCGATTTTGCAGGATTTGGCGCGGTATTGGTGATGCTGTTCACGGCGATTGCGGCTTTCCTTGCGATGACGTTGTGCACTGCGGTTTCCACTGCCGCCGATATGTCGGAAGGCCTGATGTGGATGGGTTCCGTGGGATCGAACGCCCCAGCGTTGGTTGCGGCTTTCGTGCTGCTCGCCAGCTCGTTTGGGCCGACGCTTGCGTTGAGTGCGTTGCCGGCGAATCTGACGCAAACGTTTGCTTCGGCACGCCGCCTGTTCGCGTTGATGGATGAGGCTCCCGCTGTGGTCGAGCAGGGGAGCGAACGCCCGGAATATCAGGGCATGACAATGCGCGATGTCACATTCGGCTATGGATCCGGCGCCCGTATTTCCGTCGAACGCACGCCAAACGGGCGGTCGGAGCATGCGACTGGCATGAGTCCGGCACGCCCCGCGGAAGCGCAATCCTCCGGCGAACAAGGTGCCGGCATCGCCTCGCAACCGGTGCTCGACCATGTTTCACTCGATGTTTCACGGCAGGGCATTCTCGGTATTCAAGGCCCGTCCGGGCGTGGAAAATCAACGATGTTGAAACTGCTGATGCGCTACTGGGATCCGGATTCCGGCACGATTTCGCTGTCGGATGTTCCATTGCCGCAGGTTGACGCCGGATGGCGTCGGCGCGTGCAGACGATGATGGGGCAGGAGACGTATCTGTTCGACGGAACGATTCGCGAAAATCTCGCTATTGCCTGCAATGACGCCGATTTTTCGGATTCTGACAGTAATTCTGGCAGTAATTTCTGTAGTAATTCCAGCAGTAATGCTGGTGGTAATTCCGCTGATTCCTCCGATTCGGATCTCGCGCACGACATTCCCGATTCCGTATTGCGCGAAGCCCTCGCCAAGGCGTCCGCGCTCGAACTGGTCGATGCGCTGCCGAACGGCTTGGATACGCGGGTCGGCGAGCTGGGTGGCCGCCTTTCGGAGGGTGAGAAGCAACGCATCGGATTGGCCCGCATGTTCCTTCGCGACGCCGATTTGGTGCTGTTCGACGAGCCGACGAGCCGTCTTGACGCCTATAACGAGTCGGTGATTCTCGGGTCGATCAATGATCTTGCCGAGCGGGGGAGCGCCGTCGTGCTGGTGTCGCACCGCGATTCCACCATGCGCATCGCTGATCGCATACTGCGTATGTAGTGCGCAATACGCGAATCCATCTGCACCCCCGTCCGCAATGTGGTCGTATGAAAATCATGCGTCATTCGTATTTCTTATAGCGTGCATCGAAAGTGCGGTCGAAAGGAGCCGCGCGCGCGAATCGAAAGCGAATGGCGCATATCAGGCAAGAAAAGCGAATGAAATTGCGGAATCGTCGGCAGAATCGAAATCGTAAGAAAATGAAACAATCATGAAAATGATAGTCAGAATTTAAGAAAAGCAACTTTTTAAGACGTGCAAATATTCAGTTCACATGATTTTGTAACGAAAAATCGTTAGTATCTGTGTCAAGAGATATCCGCTCTGCAGCAGGGTGGAATACGATTCGACGAAAGGCTGGCGATGGCCAACAACAGGAACGAACTGAACAAGAATCTGGCGCAGATGCTCAAGGGTGGCGTGATCATGGACGTCACCACCCCGGAGCAGGCGAAGATCGCACAGGACGCGGGCGCATGCGCGGTGATGGCTCTCGAGCGTATTCCGGCCGATATTCGTGCTGCCGGCGGCGTTTCCCGCATGAGCGATCCGGCCATGATCAAGGGCATTCAGGAAGCCGTGTCCATTCCGGTCATGGCAAAGGTTCGTATCGGCCATGTTGCCGAAGCCCGCATTCTGCAGGCCATCGAAATCGACTACATCGACGAATCCGAAGTGCTGAGTCCCGCCGACGACGTGTACCACATCGACAAGAACCAGTTCGACGTGCCGTTCGTGTGCGGCGCGAAGAACCTGGGCGAGGCGCTGCGCCGTATCGCCGAGGGCGCTTCCATGATCCGCACCAAGGGCGAGCCGGGCACCGGCGACGTGATCCAGGCCGTGCGCCACATGCGCACCATGAACAAGCAGATCCGCGAGCTCGTCTCCCTTCGCGACGACGAGGTGTATGAGGCCGCCAAGCAGCTGGCCGTGCCGTACGATCTCGCCAAGTATGTGCACGACAACGGTCGTCTGCCGGTCGTCAACTTCGCCGCCGGTGGCGTGGCCACTCCGGCCGATGCCGCGCTCATGATGGAACTGGGTGCCGAAGGTGTGTTCGTCGGTTCCGGCATCTTCAAGTCCGGAGACCCGGCCAAGCGTGCCGCCGCCATCGTGCAGGCCACCGCCAATTGGCAGGACGCCGACCTGCTCGCACGCCTTTCCGAGAACCTCGGCGAGGCCATGGTCGGCATCAACGAAGACGAGATCGAAACCATCATGGCCGCTCGCGGCGAGTGATTGCGCTGTCATTTCGTGCGCTGTGCGCTGTGCGCGGCTGTCGGCATGTCTGTTCGATGCGCCGCGCGCAGCCCGTTTCGCATGATTCGCGATGGTTTGGGTAAGGAGATCCGATGGTTGTTGCCGTTGAATACATTTCGAAGGAAGAATCGACTGACGTTGCCGAAGGTGCGGCTTCCGCGCAGCATGGCGTGACCGGCATCCTTGCGGTGCAAGGCGCGTTCGCCGAGCATGCGGCGATGCTGGATCGGCTTGGTGCGCCGTGGAAACTGCTGCGTGCCGCCGAGGATTTCGACGATTCGATCGACCGCGTGATTCTGCCTGGCGGCGAAAGCACCACGCAGGGCAAATTGCTGCGTTCGACCGGCTTGTTCGATCCGATCGCCGCGCATATCGCCGCTGGAAAGCCGGTATTCGGCACCTGCGCGGGCATGATTTTGCTCGCTCGTCGTCTCGATAACGACGAGAACGTCTATTTTGGCGCGTTGGATGCGGTCGTGCGCCGCAATGCGTATGGACGTCAGCTTGGTTCGTTCGCTGCGTCCGCCGATTTCGGCGCTTCCGACGATGCGGATGCTGTGGTGGTTGCGTCGGGGGAGTCTGTCTCTTCTGCGATTTCCGCGGCTGCTGGTGAGGAGGGGACTTCCGAGGCTTCGGATACGTCGGTGGTGCTCAAGGATTTCCCTCTGGTGTTCATTCGCGGACCGTTCGTTGCCGAGGTCGGCGAGCGGGCCACGGTCGAAACGTCGGTCGACGGCAATGTGGTCGGTTTGCGTCAGGGCAAGATTCTCGCTACGGCGTTCCACCCCGAACTGACCGACGATACCCGCATTCACGAGCTGTTCCTCAGTTTGTAGGCTCATCGAGCGGTGCGGAGTCCGTCTCTTCGTCGTATGCGTTGTTTTGGGAGGTTTGCGATTCGCAGACCTCCTTTTTATATGTTCTTTATATGTTTTCTCTTGTGAGGTAGCTTTCTTGCGATCCATTTTTTGGTTGAGATGCGCGGACAATCGCAGATTATTGTGCAAACGATGTCATTCTGTTTGTGCGAAACGCCGATGATTTCGTTGGCGCTTCAATAGCGCACAACAGTTGCAGGGGGGCTATCGAACCGGTTTGCTTGACACCTTGATACAACCGTGTATCATCGGAGCTAATGGTACACGGTTGTATCAGAAAGGAAACAAAGCCATCCTACCAGTCCAAACATCACCACGGGGGTATTGTTTGGCAGGTCGCGAACATACAAACATCACCAAGTGGAAAGCACGGCATGTGCATTCCGCGGCGGATGTTCCGAAACATATGCGACCGACATGCAATCAGCATGCGAAGCGGATGGCAGAAAGGGAAAAGAACATGCGCAACATGAAGAAGGCTCTCGCAGCGGTAGCAGCAGTGGCAACCCTCGCCAGCCTCGCGGCCTGCGGTGGCAGCGACGGCGGCAACGACGCCAAGGCCAACGCCGGAGACGCAGACAAGGCGGATCTCGTTTTCTGGGGCTGGGACACCGGCAACACCATGAAGGCCCTGATCGCCGACTTCGAAAAGGCCAATCCCGGAATCACCGTCAAATTCAACAACACCGGCACCGCATCCGACACCCAGACCGCACTGAGCAACGCCGTCGCGGCAGGCAAGGGTGCCCCCGACGTGGTCATGCTGGAAGACCCGACCGTCACCCAGTTCGCGGTTACCGGCGACCTCGTTGACCTCACCGCCTACGGTGCCGACAAGCTCGAAGACGACTTCTCCGCAGGCCCGTGGAGCAAGCTACAGTATGATGGCAAGCCGTATGCGCTGCCGATTGATTCCGGCCCGGAAGTCTTCTTCTACAACGATGCCGTGCTCAAGAAGGCCGGCGTCGACGGCTCCCAGATCAAGACTTGGGACGATTATTACGAGGCAGCCAAGAAGGTCAAGGCCATCGGCGCCTACATGACCAACAATTCCGGCTCCTCCATGGAATACCAGCCCTTCACCGCCCAGGCATGGCAGGCCGGTGCGCAGCCGTGGAAGGTTGATGGCGAGAACATCACCATTGACATGACCAAGGATTCCGGCATGAAGAAGTACATCGAATTCCAGCAGAAGCTCATCGACGAAGACCTCGTTGACACCAAGATCGCCAACTGGTCCGACGACTGGAACCGTGCGCTCAACGAAGGCGACATCGCCACTCTCACCATCGGCGCATGGATGCCGGTTAACCTCATGAACGGCGCTCCTGACCAGGCCGGCAACTGGCGCGTGGCCCAGCTCCCGCAGTGGAACGAAGGTGACGAGGTCTCCGCTGAAGACGGTGGCTCCGCACTCGCGGTCGTCTCCCAGTCCAAGCAGCAGGCCGCGGCCTACAAGTTCGTCGAATACTTGACCCACGGCGACGGCGCCCAGACCATGGCCGACACCGGCACCTTCCCGAGCCTGAAGAAGATCCTCTCCTCCGACTCCTTCACCGATCCGAACACTGAAGCCAACAAGAAGGTCAACGACTACTTCGGCGGCCAGAACGTGAACGAGATTCTCTCCGAAGCCGCCCAGCGCAAGGTCTCCGCCTTCCAGTACCTGCCGTACAACCCGTACGCGCAGTCCACCTTCGGCGATCAGATCTCCAAGGCCTACAGCGAGGACATCACTCTGGAGGAAGCCTTCGTCAACTACAGCAAGGCGCTCACCGATCACGGCAACCAGCAGGGCTACACCGTCACCAGCAAGGACTGACGGCGCCCAGCCGCTGCCGTGCGGCACAACGAAAAACGCGATAATGCGATCCGACATACGCAACGCACCATCGCAACCATGAAGATCGACGGCAGGTGGGAATCGTCTGACGTGACCCGCCTGCCTCACTTCGTAAAAATAATTTTAAAAACGAAATCTTACAATAGAAAAAGATTTCAAAAAAATAGCAATCCTGTAATTCAAACAATAAAAGATTTTGCGGATTAACAATTGCACATGGTTGTGCGATCAATAGAGCAAAAAGCATACAGAAAGAAGAAAGCATGTCTCAGCAAGCAGCAGTCGCGGCGGATGCGCTGCATACGCCTGCGGACCAGGTTCGCGTCAACCGTCACCGTGCGGATTGGCGTGGTTGGAAGTTCATGTGGCCGTTCGCGTTGGTGTTCGTGTTCGTGTTCGTGATCCCGATCCTGTACGCGATCTACATCAGCTTCTTCCAGAAGCAGATGATCGGCGGCACGAAGTTCGTGGGAATCAGCAACTACATTCGCCTGTTCCACGACCAGCAGTTCTGGAGCTCGGTCGGCAGGGTCGCGCTGTTCACCTGCGTGCAGGTGCCGGTCATGCTGTTCCTGTCGGCGGCGATAGCCCTGGCGTTGGATTCCATGAAGCTGCACGGCGCGAAGTTCTTCCGCATCTCCACGTTCCTGCCGTACGCGGTGCCGGCCGTGGTGTCGACTTTGGTGTGGGGCTTCATGTACGGCGCGAAGTACGGTCTGGTCGGCTCCCTGAACGACTGGCTGGGCACGAACCTCGACGTGCTGAGCCCGAACGTGCTGCTCGCCGCGATCGGCAACATCGTGACCTGGGAGTTCACCGGCTACAACATGCTGATCTTCTACAGCTCGCTGTCCACGATCCCGCATTCGCTGTACGAGGCCGCATCGATCGACGGGGCGTCCGAGTGGCAGATCGTCAAGTCCATCAAGCTGCCGGAACTGAAGGGCTCGCTCGCGATCACGGTGATCTTCTCGATCATCGGCTCGTTCCAGCTGTTCAACGAGCCGAGCATCCTGCAGAACATGGTGCCGGGCAACTCGATCACCACGTACTACACGCCGAACATGTACGCGTACAACCTGAGCTTCGCGGGCAACCAGTCGAACTACGCCGCCGCCCTGGCGATCACGATGGCCGTGATCACGATGGCGATCGCGTACGCGGTGCAGCTCAACAGCATGAAGGAGCAGATGAAGTAACGCCCGGTGGCGCGAACCATCCGCATATAGGGGAAGAAACGCTAAGGAGCATCGAAAATGAGTGACGCAACAATCGCCGCGGGCACGGAGCAGAGGCTCACCGCTCAGGAGCTCAAAGCCCAGGAGAAGGCCGCGAAAAAGACCGAGAAGGAACGCCTCAAGAGGGTCGCGCGCGACGAGAAGGCCGAGCGCAAGAGGGCTGCGAAGTCCGGCTTCGCGAACGTGGCGAACCCGCGCAGGAGCACGCTGCTGACCATCGTGTGCGCGCTGTTCGCGGTGTACTGCCTGTTCCCGTTCGTGTACCTGCTGATCAACGCCACGAAGACGCAGGCGGACTTCACGTCCACGTTCGGTCTGGGCTTCGGCCGCACGTTCGCTTTGTGGGACAACATCAAGACCGTGTTCACCTACCAGGACGGCATCTTCGGACGCTGGTTCCTGAACACGATCCTGTACGTGGTCGTGGGCGCCGGCGGCGCGACCCTGCTCGCCATCATGGGCGGGTACGGCCTGGCGAAGTTCCGTTTCCCGGGACGCAAGGCCGTGTTCGCGGTGATCATCGGCGCCATCTCGGTGCCGGGCATCGCCCTGGCCGTGCCGCAGTTCCTGCTGTTCGCCAAGCTGAACCTGACGAACACCCCGTGGGCCATGATCATCCCGAGCCTGGTGTCGACGTTCGGCCTGTACCTGATGTGGATCTTCTCCGACCAGGCCGTGCCGACCGAGCTGCTCGAAGCCGCCCGCGTGGACGGCGCCGGCGAGTTCCGCACGTTCTTCCAGGTATCCCTGCCGCTGCTCGCCCCGGGGATCGTGACGACGGCCCTGTTCACGATCGTGGCGACGTGGAACAACTACTTCCTGCCGTTGATCATGCTGAAGGATTCGAACTGGTATCCGCTCACGATCGGTCTGAACCAGTGGAAGGACCAGGCGAGCACCGCTGGCGGCCAGGCGATCCAGAACCTGGTGGTCACGGGTTCGTTGATCACGATCGTCCCGTTGGTCATCGCGTTCCTGTGCCTGCAGAAGTACTGGCAGTCCGGCCTTGCCGCAGGCGCCGTCAAGGAATGATCGCAACGGTTGCATGCTGAAATTTCGGTAAAGCGCATACCGATTTTTCGGCAATCGTCCGAAAAGAACAAAAATAAGACCTCGGGGGTGTCATCGTGGACATCCCCGGGACCATCTCAAATATCTTAGTAAATATATATACTAGATTTTATAAAAAGATTTTACGAGAGCTTTCGAAGGGAAGCTGTCGAGCTGGCATCCTCGGCGTTATAGCGGATGCCATACGCACACAAAGGAGTAATCCATGCATCGCACGTTCAAATGGCCGGAACTGCTGACCGACAACGGCAAAGGCATCGCATACGGCGGTGATTACAATCCCGACCAGTGGTCGGAAGACGTGTGGGACGAAGACGTCCGCCTCATGAAACAGGCCGGTGTCAATACCGTGGCCGTGGCCATTTTCAGCTGGGATCGCATTCAGCCGGAAGAAAACCGTTGGGATTTCGGCTGGCTTGACCGCATCATCGACAAGCTCGGCAAAGCCGGCATCGCGGTCGATCTGGCCTCCGCAACCGCCACCGCGCCGCTGTGGCTGTACGAAAAGCACCCGGAAGTGCTGCCGCAAGACAAATTCGGCCATCCCGTCAACGCGGGATCGCGCCAATCCTGGAGCCCGACAAGCCCGGTGTTCAAGGAATACGCGCTCACCCTGTGCCGCAAACTGGCCGAACGCTACGGCACCAACCCGTACGTCACCGCATGGCATATGGGCAACGAATACGGCTGGAACAACCGTTACGATTACTCCGACAACGCGCTCAATGCCTTCCGCCTGTGGTGCGAACGCAAATACGGTACCATCGAAAACCTCAACAAGGCGTGGGGCACCACCTTCTGGGGTCAGGAAATGAACGGTTTCCACGAAGTGCTCATCCCGCGTTTCATGGGCGCCGACTCCATGGTGAACCCCGGTCAAAAGCTTGATTTCGAGCGTTTCGGCAACGATATGCTGCTCGACTTCTATAAGGCCGAACGCGACGCCATCGCCGAAATCTGCCCCGACAAGCCGTTCACCACGAACTTCATGGTCTCCACCGACCAGTGCTGCATGGACTACGCCGACTGGGCCGAGGAAGTCGATTTCGTGTCGAACGACCATTACTTCCATGAGGGCGAATCGCATATCGACGAACTGTTCTGCTCCGACGCTTTGATGGATTCCCTCGCGCTCGGCAAGCCGTGGTATGTGATGGAACATTCCACTTCGGCCGTGCAGTGGAAGCCGCTCAACGCACGCAAGCGCAAGGGTGAAACCGTGCGTGACTCCATTGCGCATGTGGCCATGGGTGCCGACGCCATCAACTTCTTCCAGTGGCGTGCCTCCGCATTCGGAGCCGAATCCTTCCACTCCGCACTCGTGCCCCACGCGGGCGAAGACACCAAACTGTTCCGTCAAGTGTGCGAACTGGGCGCAGCGCTGAAAACCCTCGGCGACGCTGGCGTGCAGGGTGCCGAACTGGAACAGTCCGATACGGCGATCCTGTTCAGCGCGGAATCCGAATGGGCCACACGCTCCGAAACCCTGCCGAGCATGAAGCTCAACCATTGGCATGACGTGCGCGACTGGTACCGTGCGTTCCTCAACGCCGGCACCCGTGCCGACATTGTGCCGTTGAAATACGATTGGAGCGCATACAAGACCGTCGTACTGCCGACCGTGATCATGCTCAGCGCCGAAGATACGCAGCGTTTGGCCGATTTCGCAGCTGCCGGCGGCCGTGTGGTCATCGGTTACGCAACCGGACTAATCGACGAAAACTTCCACACCTGGCTCGGCGGATACCCGGGAGCCGGAGACGGCCTGCTGCGCGAAATGCTGGGTATTCGCGGCGAGGAATTCAACATTCTCGGCGCGGAAGCCGAAGGCGAACCGTCCGAAATTCGTTTGAGCTCCGGTGCGGTCACCCGCCTGTGGCAGAACGATGTGAACGTCGACGGCGAACGCGCGCAGGTATTAGCCACCTACGAAGGTGAAGAAGCCGACGAATGGGAACTCGGCGGCACCGCCGCAATCACCCGCAATCCGTACGGTTCCGGCGAAACATACTTCGTCGGCTGCGATCTCAACGTCGCCGATCTTACGGAATTCGTGCGCGAGAATATCGTGGAAGATTCCGCAAATGTCGCCAATCCGACCGATTCCGACGTACTGCACACCGTGCGCAAGTCCGCCGACGCAACCTTCGATTTCTATCTGCCGCGCGGCAAGAAAGAAATCGCATTGCAGGGCATCGAAGGCGAACCAATCTACCTGTTCCAAGCGGAAGCAGAGGAACAGACGGGCAGCTACACCGTGCATCGCAACGGCGTACTCGTCGTAAAGCGCGCATAATTCCGCATAATTTCGCGCAATTGATTGCGTAACACAACAATCTCACACAACCTGAGCCCGCCATTCTGAAACTCAAGAATGGCGGGCTTGCCATAACTGGTAAACTTTTTACCGGCATATTCAACAATCACGGAGACGAACATGGGCGAGTCAAAGCCGGAGCCGAAGCCGGACAAAAAACGCGTCACCCTACGAGACGTGGCCGAAGAGGCAGGCGTTTCACTCAAAACCGCATCCAACGTGATCAACCATTCCGGCCGTATGACCGACTCCACGCGAGAAAAAGTCCAGGAAGTCATCGACCGACTCGGATACCGCGTGAACGTGTCCGCGCGCAATCTCAACCGCGGCAAAACCGGTTTCATCACACTCGCCGTACCAACATTGACCGCCCCATACCTGTCGGAGCTCGCCAACCGCGTAATCGACGCGGCCCGCGGCTACGGCTAACCCCCATATCCGCCCCCCCGTCGAACAGG
>OBWV01001039.1_pt1 | contig 15507 bp, 15 predicted proteins | sample 1495351 | NCBI WGS metagenome assembly OBWV01 (sample SAMEA2580122, study PRJEB22360) | human gut metagenome | biome: human gut; feature: human-associated habitat; material: faeces | place: Denmark | collected 2008/2010 | reverse complement strand
AAATATCCTTGACAAAGCTTTTGGAAGAGGGTACTATATAAATAGATTAGCACTCGACATTAATGAGTGCTAACAAAGGAGGAAATTATGGATACTAGAAAAATAAATATTTTAAATGCCATAATTGAGGCATACATTGATATGCCCACTCCCGTCGGGTCACGAACTCTCTCCAAAGATTACGACCTTGGAGTTAGTTCAGCGACAATAAGAAATGAAATGGCAGATCTTGAAGATCTTGGTTTTTTAAATAAGCCACATCAATCAGCTGGAAGAATTCCTTCTGACAAGGCTTATAGATTTTATGTTGATGAGTTTTTTAAAAGTTTAAATGAATTTCATGACATAGATGCTTCAGAAAAAATCAAGGACAGACTTTTATACACTTCAAGAAATATTGAAGACTTTTATAAAAATGCTGTAAACTTACTTGCCAGCGTCAGCAACTGTACGGCATATCTTATTACACCGCAAAAGGCTGACACAAAGATAAAAAGACTAACTCTAGTAAAGATTGACGAAAAAACAGCCCTCTTAGTTCTAATAGGGGACAAGGGAGTTATTGAGAGATATTTTTTAGAAATTGAAAATATTCCTGACGAAGATTTTTATTATATAGAGAAGGTTTTAAATGAAAAGATGTCGGGAATTGATTTTGACAAAATTGAGTCACTAAAAATTTCTCTTTCCGATGACATGATTAGGCATGGAAATTTTATTTCCAATGTTGTAAAAATTGCAAGCAAGTTTAATAAAAAGGTCTCATCCATTGAAATTTATTATGACGGCCTCACTAATATTTTAAATTTTGACGAATATAGGGATCTTGACAAGGCTAAAGATTTTATGAGTTTAGTTGAGGACAGAGACAGTTTATTTCAAATCTTAAATAATGATAATTTCACAGGAGATGTGGAAGTGATTATTGGTTCAGAAAACAGTGCAAGCCTTATGAAAGAAAACACCATCATTCGGGCACCCTTTGCCAAGGACTTTGGAATTTATGGCAGCATTGGACTAATTGGACCAGTTAGAATTGATTACACGAGATTGGTTAAGGTCGTTAAAACTTTTAGCGACGCTTTGACGAGAGGATTAAAAGAAATGTGAGGGAGTACATGACAAATGAAGATATAAAAAAAGATAACTTAGATGAAAATAAAGAATTAGAAAATGAAAATATAGAAGATGTAGTTAAAGAGGAAGAAGTTCAAGATGATAGTCAAGAAGTTACCAATGACTCATCTGATGATGAAAAGTACCAAGATTTAATGGACAAGTTCATGAGACTTCAAGCAGACTTTGCAAACTACAAGAGGAGAACTGAAGCTCAAAAGACTGAATATGTTGAGCTTGGAGTTAAAAAAATAGTAAATGACTTACTTCCCGTTCTTGACAATTTTGAGAGAGCCCTAGATTCCATTGGAGAAAAGGACTCAACTTATGACGGGATATTGATGATAAAAGATCAACTTACTGATGTCCTTAAAAAGGAAGGTATAGTTGAGATGAAGGCACTAGGTGAAGAGTTTGACCCAACTTATCACCACGCAGTATTAACTGAAGATTCTGACGAATACGACAGTGGCTATGTAATTGAAGTTTTACAAAAGGGTTATTTAATTAATGACAAAACGTTAAGACCTGCAATGGTCAAAGTTTCACAATAAGTGAATTATTTAGGAGGTAATTTATATGGGAAAAATAATTGGTATTGATTTAGGAACAACTAACTCTGCAGTAGCAGTAATGGAAGGCGGAGACGCTGTAATAATTCCAAACATCGAAGGTAATAGAACTACACCTTCTGTTGTAGCTTTTACAAAGGATGGAGAAAGATTAGTAGGAGAAACTGCTAAGAGACAAGCTATCACAAACCCAGACAGAACTATTTCATCTATTAAGAGACACATGGGTTCTGACTTTAATGTAAAAATAGATTCAAAAACTTACACACCACAAGATATTTCAGCTATGATTTTACAAAAATTAAAATCTGATGCAGAATCTTATCTTGGTGAAAAAATTACTGAAGCAGTTATCACTGTTCCAGCATATTTTACAGATGCTCAAAGACAAGCAACTAAGGACGCAGGAAGAATAGCAGGACTTGATGTTAAGAGAATAGTAAACGAACCAACTGCAGCTGCTCTTGCTTATGGAGAAGACAAGGACACAGAAGCTCAAACTGTTATGGTTTACGACCTTGGCGGTGGTACTTTCGACGTATCAATCCTTGAACTTTCTGATGGAGTATTTGAAGTACACGCAACTCGTGGTAACAACAAACTTGGTGGAGATGACTTTGACAACAGAGTTATCGACTATATAGCAGAAGAATTTAAGAAGGAAAATGGTATTGACCTAAAGGCTGACAAGATGAGTCTTCAAAGACTTAAGGAAGCTGCTGAAAAGGCTAAGAAGGAACTTTCTTCTACAATGTCAACTAATATCAACCTTCCATTTATCACAGCATCACAAGCTGGTCCACTTCACTTAAATATGGACTTAACTCGTGCTAAATTTGATGAACTTACAGCAGACCTTGTAAAGATGACTGAAGGACCTGTTAAGGATGCACTTTCTGATGCAGGACTTTCTGCAAGTGACATTGACAAAGTTCTTCTAGTTGGTGGTTCAACAAGAATTCCAGCAGTACAAGAATGTATTAAAAAATTAACTGGCAAACAACCACAAAAGGACATAAACCCAGACGAATGTGTTGCCCTTGGTGCAGCAATCCAAGGTGGGGTTCTTTCAGGAGATGTTAAAGACTTGTTACTACTTGATGTAACACCACTTTCTCTAGGAATTGAAACGATGGGTAACATCACAACAAGACTTATCGAAAGAAATACAACTATTCCAACAAAGAAGTCACAAGTATTTACAACTGCAGCTGATAACCAAACTTCTGTAGAAATTCATGTACTTCAAGGTGAAAGACAAATGGCTAAGGACAATGTAACTCTTGGCAGATTCACCCTTGATGGAATTGCTCCAGCAAGAAGAGGAGTGCCACAAATCGAAGTAACCTTTGACATTGATGCCAATGGTATTGTAAATGTAAGCGCAAAAGATTTAGGCACAGGCAAGGAACAACACATCACAATTACATCTTCAACTAACTTAAATGAAGAAGAAATTGAAAAGAAAGTTAAAGAAGCTGAAATGTACGCACAAGAAGATGCTAAGAAGAAAGATTTAATTGAAGCAAAGAACAATGCTGACTCAATGATCTATCAATCTGAAAACACATTAAAAGATGTTGAAGGAAAAATTTCTGATGCAGACAAGACTAAGATTGAAGATGCAATTAAGGCTCTTAAGGATGTAAAAGATGGCGAAGACCTTGAAGCAATTAAGTCTAAGACTGAAGAATTGACTCAAGCTTTCTACGCAATTTCTGAAGAAATTTACAAGCAACAAGGTGCACAAGGACAAGCTGGCGCTACAGATGCTAAACAAGATGACGATGTAGTTGACGCTGACTATGAAGTTGTTGATGATGACGAAGAATAATAATTAAATAAAATTGTTGCAGTTTCGGCTGCAACTTTTTTTATGTTTAAAATTATTTTGTTTTTCTTGCAAAAATTTGTGAGAAAAATTGAAATTGCAAAATAAGCTTTATTTTTCCAAGACTTTATATTAGAATATAAAACTATTGAGGTGGAAGATGAGAAATTTTTATGAAATTCTTGAAGTTGAAAAAAATGTAACCAAAGAAGAATTAAAGAGATCTTATAAAAAGCTTGCGAAAAAGTATCACCCTGACTTAAATCCAGGAGACGAAGTGGCAGAGGCAAGGTTTAAGGAAATTTCCTATGCCTATGAAGTCCTATCTGACGACGAAAAGAGACAGGTTTACGATGTCTATGGCGAAGAAGGCCTTAAGGGCAATATGGGTACTTCTGGCGGCGGCGGCTTTGGAGGCTTTTCTGATATTTTTGATGACATCTTTGATATTTTTGGCGGCTCAAGATCAAATAGATACGAATATGCAAATAGAAAGGACATGCCAAAGAAGGGACCTGACACTAGAGTTGATGTAACTCTTGATTTCTTTGAAGCAATTTTTGGTGTGGAAAAAGAAATTTCAGTAAAGGTTAAGGAAGAGTGTGGTCATTGTCATGGCAGCAAAATGGAACCTGGCTCAGAAAAACATGAGTGCGACAAGTGCCATGGATCTGGTCAAGTCACATCAGAGCAAAACACACCTTTCGGAAGGTTTGTGAGAACTTCTTCTTGTGACAAGTGTCATGGTACTGGCGAAGTAATTGACCAGCCCTGCAAAAAATGTGGTGGCAGAGGTGCTGTCCTAAAGAGCAAAAAATTAAAAGTAAATATTCCTAAGGGCGTGGACACAGGAAATATTATTTCACTAAAGGGTCAAGGCTCCGTTGGTGAAAATGGTGGAGAAAATGGAGACATATTTGTCTACATTAGAGTTAGGTCTGATGCAGTCTTTAAGAGAGAGGGCAATGACATCTATCTAAACATTCCAATATCCTATTCCGATGCAGTCCTTGGTGCAAAGATAAAAGTTCCAACTCTAAAAAAACTTGTGGACTACGATATACCTAAGGGCACTACTGGAGGAACAGTCTTTAGACTAAAGGGCGAAGGAGTTCCCTATGTAAATCGTGAAAATCAAAGGGGAGATCTCTTCTTTAAAGTTGACATAATTATTCCTAAAAAAGTTTCAGATGAGCAGAGAAAACTTTTGGAAGAATTGAGAGATACTGAACCAGAAGTTGAAGAAAATAAAAAATCATTTTTAGACAAGTTAAAAGATTTATTTGACTAATGCGGATCACTGATTCGCATTTTTTAAATTGTATAAAGATTTCAGGTAATATATAATGAAGTCAGGTGATTAGATGAAATACATTGAAATGATAATAAATACTTCAAAGGACAAAAAGGATATAATTGAGGGAATTCTTTTTGATTACGGAATTTATACAAGTGAAGAAGTTTCCAGCCACTTAGTGGAGGAGCTGGACCAAGACGAAAAGGACTGGGACTTTATAGATTATCCCCTTTTAAATTCTGATAAAGAAATTTTTGCCATAAAAGTTTATCCAGAAAACACAGATGATGCAGAAAAAATAAAGGCTGAACTTGAAGAAAAATCTTTGGGTCAGGCAAGAATAGAAGAAAAGGACGACGAGGATTGGGCTAACAATTGGAAAAAATATTACAAGCCCCTAGAAATTGGAGAGAGCCTTGCCATTGTTCCTGAATGGGAAGAATATGAGAGCAATAGAAAAATTATAAAAATAAATCCAGGTATGGCTTTTGGAACTGGCACTCACGAGTCAACTTATATGTGCCTTGAACTTTTAGAAAAATATGTAAGTGAGGGCGACGAAATTTTTGACATTGGCTGCGGCTCAGGCATACTTGCCATTGCTGCCTTAAAGCTTGGTGCAAAGAGGGCTCTTGCCATTGACATCGACGACAAGTGCATTGACGCATCTCATGAAAATGCGAAATTAAATGATGTAGAAGACAAGATGGAAATTAAAAAGGGAAATCTCTTAGATGTAGTAAAGGGAAGAGCTGATTTAATTGTTTCAAACATCATTGCAGAAATAATCGTTGATGAAATAAAAAATCTAAAAAATCACATGGATCCTGGCGGAATTTTTATCACTTCAGGAATTATAAAAGAGAGAAGACAAATGGTAATGGATGCCCTAAGGGAAAATAATTTTGAAATAATTGACGAAATCGAAAAAAATAATTGGCTTGCCATAGTGGGAAAATTAAATGTATAGATTTTTTGAAGACAGAGAATTTAAGGGAAATACAAATTTAAAGGAAGAGACAATCCATCACTTAAAAAATGTAATTAGGATAGAAGATGGAGAAGTCTTTCAAGTTGTCTTTAGTGATGGAATTTTTTCCTTTGCTTTTTATGACGGCAAGCTCAAAAAAATGGGAGAGGTTGAGGAATCTAACGAATCAAGGGTTAGGCTATCCCTATTTTTTGGAGTCCTAAAAAATAATAAGTCAGAAGATGTCTTAAGGCATGCCACAGAAATTGGAGTCAGCGACTTCTACCCAGTTTTAATGGATAGGACGATTTCTGACATTTCAAAGAAAAAGGACAAGAAGAAGGAAAGATATCAAAAAATTGTTGAGTCTGCTGCAAAGCAATCTAAGAGGGACATAATCCCCATAGTTCACGACATAATTAAGACCGATGACATTTTAAAATTTAGGGGCGACTTGATCCTTTGCTATGAAGACGAAGACAAGACTCAGCTTGGAGAAATTATTCATGAGCTTGGCGACAACATTGGTCTTGTAATTGGACCTGAAGGCGGCATATCAGACAGGGAACTTGAAATTTTAAGGGATGCAAAAAAAGTTGGTCTTGGCAGGAGAATTTTAAGAGCCGAGACTGCAGCAATCACTGCATCCTTTTATATAATACATGGAAAGGAGTGTGAGTAATGGAAAAAACTTTTTCAATTTTAACTCTTGGCTGCAAGGTCAACCAATACGAATCAGAAGCCATGAGCGAAATTTTTGAAAAGAGAGGCTATAGAGAAGTTGGAAATGATGAATTTAGCGATGTGTATATTGTAAATACTTGCACAGTTACAAATTTATCAGATAGAAAATCAAGACAGTTTATTAGAAAATCAAAAAAGAAAACCCCCGATTCTGTGGTAGCAGTTGTTGGTTGTTACTCACAAGTGAACCCTGATGAAGTTAAAAACATTGAGGGCGTGGACATTGTAATTGGAACCACTGAGAGAAATAAAATCGTGGACTTAATTGAAGAGTCAAAAGAGTCTCACGAAAAAATAAATATTGTTAAGGACTTAAAAAATGTTCGTGAGTTTGCCAACACCACAAATTTTGACAGCAACAACAGAACTCGTGCCTACATGAAGGTTCAAGATGGCTGCAACAGATTTTGCACCTACTGCATAATTCCCTTTGCCAGGGGACCAATTAGGTCAAGGACCATTGAGGATTCAGTGAGAGAGGCAAGAACTCTTGCAGATCGTGGCTTTAAAGAAATAGTTTTGACGGGCATTCACATAGGATCCTTTGGCATGGACATGGGCGACATGAGGCTAATTGATCTCATCGAAAGTATTGCAGAAGTTGATGGCATTGAGAGGATAAGACTTTCTTCTGTTGAGCCAATAATTATTACAGATGAATTTATGGAGAGAGCAGTGAAAACTGGAAAGCTCTGCGACCACTTCCACCTGTCCCTACAATCTGGATCCAATAACATTTTAAAGGCAATGAATAGAAGATACACTCGCGAAGAATACATTGAAAAGGCAAATATTATAAGAAAGTATATGCCTCATGCAGGTCTTACAACGGACATTATTGTTGGATTTCCTGGCGAAAGTGAAGAGGACTTTCATGATTCAATGAGCCTTGTAAGAGAAGTTGGCTTTTCAAGGATTCATGTCTTTAAGTATTCTAAGAGAAAGAATACAAAGGCTGCTGTCATGAAAAATCAAATTGACGGCAAGGTTAAAAAGGAAAGGTCAGAAAAATTAATTGCCCTTGGTGAAGAATACCAAGAAATTTTTGAAAGAGAAAATATGAAGGCGATTAAGTCAGTTTTATTTGAAGAAGAAGATAAGGGCGAGTATTACGGCTATACTACAAACTACATTAGAGTTAAGGCAAAAAGTGATGTTGACCTTAAAAATAAAATTAAGAGTGTAAAAATTTTAGATACAGGCGAAATTGCAAACTGCGAAATTATTGGTGATTAAATGTTAAAGATAAGAGCCCATCATCTCTTGTGCACAGAAAATTTTGTGGGCGAGGGTTATAGCGATGACTTTTCAAAAAATATGACTGAAGTTATAAAAAGGCTTAGGGAAAATCCTGAAATAATGCTTATAAAAGATCTGGATGATATTTGCAAATACTGCCCAGAAAATCTTGGAGAAGTTTGTGAGAGCCAAGAGAAAGTAAAATTCTACGACGAGAAAGTTTTAAAGCTTTTAAATATAAAGGCAGATGAAAAATATTTTTGGGAGGACCTTAGGGCTTTAACCTGTGATATAATATTTAGTAAAGATAGGCGAGAGGAAATTTGCAGAGCTTGTCAGTGGAATGATCTCTGCAAAGAAGTTGAAGCAAAAAGGAGGTAAGAATGGACTGTTTATTTTGTAAAATAATTAGTGGAGAAATCCCTTCAGACAAAATTTATGAAGACGAACTTGTCTATGCCTTTAAGGACATAGACCCACAAGCGCCCACACATTTTTTAATTGTGCCAAAGGAACATATTGCATCAGCAGATGACCTTGATGAAAGTCACAAAGAATTAATTGGTCATGTATTTTTAGTTGCCAAAAAACTTTGCGCTGAGGCAGGACTTACTAAGGGCTACAGAATTGTAAATAACTGCAAAGAAGATGGAGGTCAAAGTGTTGATCACCTTCACTTCCATGTCCTTGGTGGAAGAAGTTTAAATTGGCCACCAGGTTGATTCAAATTAAATAAAATTTTTAATGCTACGAGTTTTCTTGTAGCATTTTTTTGAATTTAGAAATGTATAAAAAAATATTTTGAAGGAAGCCTTGCAAAATTTTTTTCAAAATATTAAAAGAAATTGTAACACTTTAAGGATTTTGTCCATAGGAAATTATAAAAAATTCATATATACTGTAATTAAGATGGGCGTATTATGATTTTATATAGAGAAAGAAGATGACTTATGAAGTTAGGTTTTGTAGATGTTGGCGGCGGAACTCGTGGCATTTATGGTGCAGGAGTTTTTGATTACTTGATGGAAGAAAATATTACTGGCGACTACTTTATTGGAGTTTCAGCTGGGGCTGCAAATGGTGCCTCTTTTTTGGCAAATCAACCCAGGAGAAATTTTGTCTTTTACAACAAATATGCCTTTAGGAAGGAATACATGAGCTTTAAAAATTATTTAAAGACTGGCTCTTACATTGACCTAGACTATATTTATTCTGATTTAAGTTCTTCCAAGGGCGAGTATCCTCTTGACTACAAGGCACTTAAAAATAATCCAATGGACTTTGAAATAGTTGCCACAGATGCAAGGACGGGCAAGGCAAAATATTTTAAGAAATCTGATCTCGTAATAGATAATTATGACCCAATAAAGGCTTCTTGTTGCGTTCCAGTTTTGAACCAACCCTATAAGATAAAGGGCGTGCCCTACTTCGATGGCGGCTTAAGCGATCCTATTCCCTTTAAGAGAGCTTTTGAGGCAGGTTGTGACAAGGTGATAATAGTTTTAACAAGACCAAGAGATTACTTTAGAGAAGGGAGAAAGGACAAAAAATTTGTCAGGCTCTTGAGGAGAACTTATCCAAAAGCAGCCAAGGCCTTTGCAAAGAGATCTCTAGTCTACAACGAAAGCTTGAGAGAAGCCATGGAGCTTGAAAAGGAAAATAAAGTCATAATAGTTGCGCCAAGCTATATAGGAAATTTAAAAACTCTTACCCAAGACCACGACCAATTAGAAAACTTGTATGAATTGGGAAGAAAGGATGCAAAAAATATCCTCACTTTAGAAAATATTAGAAAAGAATGATTTATTATGAAAATGAAAGCTTTAAAGGAAAAAATAAAATCAGAGAGAGAAAATTTTAGGGATAGCAATAAAAATTTAGACGAAAATGACAAGGCTGTAAAAAATAGATTTAAAAAAATTCAAATAGTTGCACTGATTTCCTTTGCCTCTATTTTAATAGTTTTAATTCTAACACGAAGTGGCAATGTGAGCATAGATTCCCTTACAGAAAAAGCTGCTGGCAATCCAAAAAAATCCATTATAACCTTAATAAGTCTCTTTGCAGTAAAAAGTTTGACTATTATTATTCCCCTTCCATCACTTTATGTTGCCAGTGGAATCTTATTCGACCCACTTAAGGCAGTTGCAGTGAGCTATCTTGGACTTGCAGTAACTCTAACTATACCCTTCATCCTTGGAAGGTGGTCTGGCACAGAAGAAATTCATTACATCAAAAAGAAGTATCCTAAGATAGAAAAAGTAATTGAGATGCAAGAGAGAAATGAATTTTTGGCAAGCTTTATAATTAGACTTATTGGATGGTTTCCCTGCGATGTCCTAAGCTTTTATTTTGGTGCCTGCAAGACAAATTATCTAAAGTACATAACTTCATCACTATTAGGGGCGTCTATTGGTGTAATTACAAATACCTTATTGGGCGATGTAATCCTAAACCCTCTTTCATGGCAGTTTATGGTCATGTTAGTCATAAAAATTTTGATCTCCCTATCTGTAGTGGGCATAACTTATCTTGTCAATAAAGATAAAAATCCTAAAAAGTAAAAATATTATTGAAGTTTTGGGATTTATAGAGTATAATAAACCTACATTGGCCGTAAGGCTACTCTTTTCTACGAGAGGAGGTTAAAAAATGTCCGAAATCAGGGTTGGTGAAAACGAATCTTTAGACAATGCTCTTAAAAGATTCAAAAGACAATGTGCCACTAGTGGAGTTCTCAAAGAAGTAAGAAAGAGAGAACACTACGAAAAACCAAGTGTTAGAAGGAAGAAAAAATCCGAAGAGGCACGCAGAAAAAAACACAGATATTAAAGAGGGTGTTCTTATGTCTCTAAAAGAGAGACTCATGGCTGACTTAAAAGATGCTATGAAAAATAAAGATAAACTTCGAAAAGATGTTATCACCATGGTTCGTGCAGCTATTAAACAAAAAGAAGTAGATGAACGAGTAGAGCTTGATGATGCTGATATTGAAAACATCATTTCTAAACAGCTTAAAGAAAAAAAATCGTCAATTGAAGAATTTAAGAAGGGCAATAGACAAGACTTAGTTGATCAAACTAATGCTGAAATTGAAATACTTCTTAAATACTTACCTGAGCAATTATCAGATGAAGAATTAAAAGAAATTATAAAAAAAGTAATTGACGAAAATGAGATAACATCAATGAAGGATATTGGAAAATTAATGAAAAATGTTATGCCTTTAATTAAGGGCAAAGCAGATGGCAAACAAGTTAATATTATAGCCAAAGAATTATTAAATTAAAACTCGGGTTTCCCCCGGGTTTTTATTTTTTGCAAAAATTTTTTTAAAATTTGGGATTTTATTAAATTTTACTTCTTCATCATATAGAAGTGAGAGATTACTTTTGCTATAATTAAATCAAAGATATTTTATTAAATTTTATTTATGTTTTTGTAAAAAAACCAGTGGACATTATGAAAAAATTAGGAGGACAAAATGAAAGGGAAATTGTTTTCATTATTCTTAATCGTAACTTTATTTTTTAGTGGCTTTAATCCTGTTTTTGCCAAAGAATCGGGACCTAATGCAAAGGATGAAAACTCGACAGAGAATGGAGATCTTCCTATAGTAACTGAGACAGAGCCAGAGGGCAGCCTTAAAGATAAGTATGTGAAAATACTTTTTGTAGCAAAGACAAATTTAACAGGCAATGTTCAAAATTATGGAACTATAAAAAATGAAAAGGGCGACGAAATTACATTAAAAGATGAGGTGGTTAGTGGGAAAAATGTTAAAGCTAAAGCCTATTACGCTTTAAAGACTGCAAAGTGGTCAGAAATGTTGGACTATGAAGAAGATGGTAAAAAAGTATTTGAAGAATTAATTGCTGAGAATAATGAGACAGATGAAGAGAAAAAAGAAGACCATAAATTTCTAGGTTGGACTTATTTCGGAGATTTTGTTAATCCTTATAGCAAAGTATTATTTGAGGATAAAAAAATAGGTGCAATTGGGTATGATTTTGGAATAAAGTATGACATGAACAGGCCAATGTTATTTAAAGCAAAATTTCAAAGTTTGCCATATATTTTTATGAGAGGTCAACTCACTGATGTGAGAGATTCTGATGGGTATTCTGTTAATCCATATTATGATTATAAATGTGGAATTTTTGATGTAAAGGGAAAAGGAAAAATTTTAGCTACTGACTTTCAAAAAAAATATTTCGCTACAGATTTTTATAATTTTAATGAAATGACCTTTTATGTAAGGAATGATGTACAAAATAGGAGCCTAGGACTTTTAAAGCCTGATTTAAATCTTCCTAAAGGTTATAAATTTTGGTATTGGTATGACACTTCTTCATTTAATATTTTAAATGATAATTATGACTTACTTAATAAAGATCATATATATAAACCAAAACTTATAAAGAATGGAGAAGATGCAGTAAACATACTAGATAAGAGCAAAAATTTACCAAAAGATATTTTTATTGTAACTTTAAAGGCTAGTAAAGGTATTGCAAATGCACCGATAGGAAATTCTAAAAGTAAATATAATAAATCTTATGCGATTTTCGATGGTTCAACATTAGAGGTAATAGGCGATAACTTGCCAACTCCACACGCTGTAGACAAAACAAAGGAAGCTGCCTGGTTTATTGGTGATAAAAGAGTTGATAATATAAAAGATATTCAAATAAAAAGTGACATGATCTTTACTGCAAGAGTAGTTGAAGAAAAAGATAAATATATGGCAAGTGCAAGAGATATAGAAAAAGCCTTTGGGCTTGCCACGACAGAAGATGAAATTTTGGAAAGTGTAAGAACAGATTATCCAGAAGATTCAGCAAGCCAACCAAGTAAAACCATAATAGAGGGACAAAATTTGCCAGATGGAAAAACTTCTGGCGGGCATGAAATTAAGGTTGAAGTAAAATATCCCGATGGATCCACAGATGAAGTCATTGTAAAAGTTATTGTAGCAAAATCTCAAGCCGAAACTTATGAGGCTGAGACAAAAACTCTTGAAGTAAATAAAGATGAAGTCTTGACAGTGAAAAAGTTAAAAGAGGGAATTACAAATCTTCCTCGGGAAGTTAAGGTTGACATAAAAGAAAATGCCGACACAAGTGAAGTTGGAGAAAAAACTGCAAGCCTTACTTTAACTTTTAAGGACAGTTCAAGTAAAGACCTTACTCTTAATATAAAAGTTAATGAAGTTATTCCAGAAAAAACTGATTCTGAAAAATATCCACCAGTAATTCCTAAAGATTTAAAAGTTTTGGATAAAAATAAGCTTAGCAAAGAAGAAATTGATGAAATTGCAAGAAAATTTAAGCTAGTAAATCCTAAGGCTAAGGATGTAGTAGTGGACCAAGAGGGGAAAGTTACTCTTATTTATGAGGATAATTCTAAAAATATTTTGAATCTTGCAAATTATTTGACAGAAGTTCCAAAGGATAATAGTGAAATAGACAAGGGCAAAGACAATAAAGACAAGGAAGAAAATTGGGACAATTATTATCCAGATTATTACAATTATTTTCCTCGCCTAAACAAAAGAGATTACGAAAGAGAAACTTTAAAAGTATTTGCCAGCCCTTCAATAAAATTTGATGAAGAAAAGAAAGCTACAGAAAAAATTTCCTATGTATTTCACATCAATGAATTTGAATACGAAATTATAAGGGACGGAATTTCAACAAAAGTTAAGATGGACATAAGTCCTGTAATTTATGAGGGAAGGACTATGCTTCCACTAAGGCGAGTGGCAGAAGTTCTGGGGGCAGAAGTTGTCTGGGACAAGTTTACGAGAACAGCTTCCTTCACTAGAGATGGGCTTACTGCCTCAATTCAAATTGACAACAACAAAATTATTCTTTCCAATGGAAAAGTTATTGAAATGGAAGCAAAACCTTTAAACATTAAAGATAGAATTTTTGTGTCCCTTGTCAATGTGGCAAAAGTTTTTGGACTTAGTAATGGCAACACAGAGGACGGAAAAGACAATGATATTGAATGGGATAATGAGGCAAGGACAGTTACTATTTCTGTAAAATAAATTAGAAGAGAAGGACCAGGTGGTTCTTCTTTTTTTCCTTAAAGGGAAGATTTTTATTTTTCTTTTGCTATAATTAGATTGAGGTGTTAAATGGTTTATTTTATTATTTTACTTATTTTAATAATTCTTTTGCTTCCGCAAATTCATTACAGAAAGTCAAACAATTTAAGTCAAAATGAAGGCGTGAATTTAAAATGTGATTTAATTTTTAAAGATGAAGAGGTCAGTCAAGAGAGACAAGACCTTCAAAAATTTGGAAATGTAAAAGACTTTTATGAGCTTCCAAACTGCAAGAGCCTTAAGGTTAAGTCCTATGATGATTTTATTCTTAGTGCTGCATTTTTCCCAGTGGAAAATCCCAAGGCTCTTGTGCAAATTATTCACGGAGCCTTGGAGCACAAGGAAAGGTATTTTCATCTAATTAAATTTTTAAATGAAAATAATTACAGCGTATTTATATCTGACAACAGAGGCCACGGGGCATCCCTTTCTGACAAGTACACCTTCGGCTACATTGACGGTGTTGAAAAAGTTGTTGACGATAATATTGCAATTACAAGGGCTCTTAAAGAGAAGTTTCCAGACAAAGAAATTTATTTAGTGGGTCATTCCCTTGGCACAGTTTTTGGAAGAATTTATCTTGAAGAGGCAGATGATTTAATTGGAAAACTAGTCTTATCTGGACCGCCAAATTATGTAACAAAAGTTTACCTTGCATTATTTGTGGCAAATATTATAAATTTTTACTTTGGAGAAGAGAGAACAGTTATTATCCTAAAAAAATTATACACAGGCGACAAGACAAATTGGGACTGGTTAAGTTACAGTCAAGATAACATAGTCGATGCAAAGAGTGATCCTCTTATGCCTAAAATTTTTAAAAATCGCGGATATCTTGCCGTTTTTGAGGGTGTAAAGGAACTCAATAATTTAAAAAACTTTAAGTGCAAGAATCCAAATCTTCAAATTTTATTCCTTGCAGGTAAGGATGATGTGGTAATCGGCGGAGAAAGTGGCTTTGAAAGTTCAATTGATGCCCTAAAAAAAGTTGGCTACAAGAATATTGAAGCCAAGCTTTATGAAAATATGAAGCATGAAATTTTTAGGGAAGAAAATAGGGGCAAGGTATTTAAAGACCTTGTGGACTTTTTGGAGATTTGAACAGGAAAATTTTTATAAAGCAAAAAAAGCTGAAGCAAAAAATCTGCATCAGCTTTTATTTATTTTCATGAAAAGTTTTAAACAAAAATTATTAATCAAAATTTAGATCTTCTGTGTCGTCGTTGTCATTCATAAAATAAACTAAGAGTTCGTTGGCCTTGTCAAAGTCATCTTCAGAGACATAGATGCCCTTTTCGTAAAGAGAAAAACCAGAGATGAGCCTCATGTAATCGCCCTCGTCTTTAACAAAATAGGGAATGGAGTTGTCCTCTAGGAAGGCACAAATTTCATCAAATAAAAGTTTATTAGTTGAAGTAACAAGTTTTACATATTCAATGTCTTTTTTCATAATATCACCTGCTAAAATTATACCCTTAATTGATGAAAAATAAATTAAAAATTCAGCTATAAAAAACACTTTAGGGCTTTTATCTATTTAAAAAATGCAGATTTTATGATACTATTTTTATTATATAAAAAAAGGAGGAGCGTATGTCAAAACAAAATCAAGGATTTTCATCA
>OBWV01001015.1_pt1 | contig 16107 bp, 9 predicted proteins | sample 1495351 | NCBI WGS metagenome assembly OBWV01 (sample SAMEA2580122, study PRJEB22360) | human gut metagenome | biome: human gut; feature: human-associated habitat; material: faeces | place: Denmark | collected 2008/2010 | reverse complement strand
TTCCTCATGGCTTTGATAAATAATGCTAATCCTTTTCTTACATCCGTTATCATAATTTTATATAGTAATACCGACTCCATTGATATAATTGATAATAGTAGGTACTCACTAATTGAAACATTCTCAATACTATTGATTTTCTTATAAATACAAAAAGAAATAATAAAACATATTTGTAAATATAAAATTACCCTTCTATTATTATGTCTTATTTTTCTATCTAATATATAAGAAATACTAGGACTCATTAATAAAAGAATAACTACATATTTATATATAAAATTGGATAATGAATAATTATAATTTATTGTTAAAGCTGACATAAAAATAATAATAGTTATAATTAGTTTTTTAATACTTAACTTATACGTTGAATATATCAAGGCTAAATTTTCTAACAATAATAAGCTATATATGACTAATTCTATGTGTTTTCCTGTTTGTAAATTAATTAGTATTGTATCTTCTATACACATAAATATTATAAATAGGATAATTAGAATACTATGCTTTAAAATGAATTTTTTATCAGAATTTAATATTGTAATAACATACGAAATAAAATTTACAATACTCAGCAAAATTATTATTATAATTCCTATATCTTTTTGTTGATAATACTTTATAAAAGGAATTATAGGTATGAACAAAACAATTTGTAATATAATATGAGCAATCAAAATTAAATCTTTTCTTTTCATAATTTTTCCTTATAAATGTTGATAAACACAAATAATCGTAACTCTATGATATAGACGATACATGATTTTATATCAATATTCTTCTAATATTATTATATACTATATCTCAGTATAAATTAGTTATTTTAGTATCTGTTATTCTACCTACTGCTTTCTAGTTATTTTTTACTCCTTTATTTATTGTAACCTTATCAATAATAAATCTCAGCTAACTTTTGTGTATTAAGCATATATTTGTAAAATATTAAACATATATTTTTAAAATATTCAACTAATACTTGAATAATCATTGTTTATTCAACAAAAAATAAAGGCAGTCCGAAGACTGCCGACATTTATCTTTCTGCACCTTTGCTATGGTCTTTCTTATTTGACTTAGCTTTGTCATCTGTCTTAAAACTCTTTATTTGCCCTAATATGGACTTTTTATCTTTATCTTGACTCTTTACTTGTTCTTTTGCTTTTAAGAGCTTAGAAGATAAAATACGGACATTCTTATGTTCTTTCCCGTTGTTATCAATACTTGTTTTTACTTGTCCGAATATTTTAACAAAATCTCCTTGTTTTAGGTTCTCTACATCTTTTGTCTTATCTCCATAAGCTGAACAATTGGTATAAATTTTATTCCCATCGTCATCTTTAGAAACAATTGAGAAATTGCTTACCTTGAATTTTTCTCCATTTGCATTTTCTCTTTCAAGATTTTCTACTTTTCCAGCTATATTACCCACGAGATTTATAAGATCATCTTTTTCTTCAATATCACTTACATTTTCAACAATCTTACCTTGTTCTTTCATATCATCTATCATATAGTCAAAGTCATCATTTAGTAAACCTGTTGTGTCATTGTTCATATATAAAACATAGACTTCTTCAAGTGCTTTTTCATCATTAACACCTTTTTCTATGCTTACAAGTGCTTTTATAAAATCCTTGTAGTTATCATTCATCATTTCTTCTAAATTTTCTCTAATATCTTTGTATTCCATATTTTCCTCCTTGTAATAAATTAGGATAGCTTTTCGCTCTCCTCTACCTTTCTTGTCCTTTTTCGTTTTTTTCTTGATTTTTATCTTTTTCTTCCTCTGATTTGAATTTTGATATTTGTCCCAATATTGATGGTTTCTCTTCCCTTGAGTGAAGATTATCCTCTACATCATAAGTTGATTCAAAGTAATCACTATCTTTAAAATCATTGTCATACCTATCTGGTATTCCATCATTATCAAGATCTTTTGCCAGTGGATCATAGAAGTTTCCATCATCATCTATTTCTAATCCTAAGGCTTGTTTTAAATCTTCTTCATCTACTGATACCAGATCATCAAAACTTGACATCTTTATGGCTTCAGTCATATCTTTAATAGCTTGTGAATTAGATATATCTTCTTCTACAAAAGATTCTGTTCTAATAGCTACATCATCTACATACTGAGTCCATGTTTTTTCTTCCAAATTTACCTCATATTGAATCGAGTACTTACCATCTGGTGTTTCTGTATAGGCAAGTCCTATATGGCTTAAATCAGGATATAGTTTGTCAAAGTCTTCATAGCTATTAGATTCTGAAAACTCATAGTTAGAATAATCAACTATTGCCCTCTTTAAATCTTCTAATAATGGTGATTGGTTTTCTAATTCTTCTACTTCTCCCATATCTAAAAGTTTATTAATCTCAGCTAGTCTTAGTGTCTTATCCCTTAACTCATCTGCTTTTTCAAATGGTTTAGTTAATTCTACTTTAGCATTTTCTAAAGATTCTTTATAGTTTTCAAGGTTTTGATTTAACTTTTCAAGCCTTGCGGGAATTTTTTCAATGGCATTATCTAGTCTTGTTATATTACCATCAGTAGAGTTTGAACATTCTCCAAAGTATTCTGCTTTCCCTAGGAGTTTAAAGGTATGAGTGTTAGTCATAAAGTTATATGAAACTTGTAAGTCTAAATTTCTATATTTACCAATAACCTTGCTATCATTTATCTTTACCATTTTTATTTCTTCTAACAGCTTCTCTCCAGCTTCTCTCTTATCAAAAATTTTATTTCCACCAAGACTTATTGAAGTAAATTTTCTATCTCCTTCTCCTAATTTCTCAACATTTGCAATATCTTCTTTAACTGCTTGTATTTCCTTTTCAGTTTTTAAAATACTTTGAGGATAGATTTTATTTACCTTATCTTCAAGCTTATATTTATTAGATTTATAGTTTGCTTCCAGCATTTTTAATTTTGTAACTTCATTATCTAAATCCATTTTTTCTTTTATTAAAGGATTACCAGTAGCTAAAGCCTTAATTTCTGAATAAGATAGGCTTGCTTCATCAACATCTTCTGCAACTCTTACTGGAGTTTTTGAAGTCATAATTTGGGATATGAATTTCTGCTTATTCTCTATTGTCTGCCACAAATAAGCATCAAAGGTGTTTTCTGTTACATATCTAAATATATTAACTTTATCATTTTCATTACCTTGACGAACAATTCTACCACTTCTTTGCTCTAAGTCAGACGGTCTCCAAGGGACGTCTAAATCATGTAAGGCTATTAATTTATTTTGTACATTTGTACCTGCTCCCATTTTTTGAGTAGAGCCTAATAAGACTCTTACCTCTCCTCTTCTTACCTTAGAGAACAATTCATCTTTTTGTTTGTCTATATCTGCTTCGTGGATAAAGGCTATTTCCTCTTTTGGTATTCCCATATTAACTAGCTTATTTCTAATATCATCATAGATATTAAATTCTCCATCTCCTTTTGGTGTGGACATATCTGAAAATACTAATTGTGTTGATGAATTTTCTTTTGTCTTATCCCAGATCGAAAATATATTTTTAACGCATACATTTACCTTTGAATTAGGATCATCGGGTAGTAGTGGATTTATTAATCTTTGATCAAGGGCAAGTTTTTTACCATCATTTGTAATCTTTAACATATTGTCTTCTGTTGGCTCGACCTGGCTATTTCTAACTGCATCAGCTCTTTCTGAAATAGCTTTTAATATTTCTTTTTGTTCCTCAGTAGGTTTTGTTTTAATAACTTCAAAATTTGCTTCTGGTACTGGCAAATTTAGCATATCTGAGGTCTTTATATCTGCTACTTCTTTAAACATAGACATCAATTCTGGCAAGTTATAAAACTTTGAAAATCTTGTCTTTTGCCTATATCCAGTGCCTTCTGGAGATAATTCAAATGTGTTTTCTGTTTCTCCAAAAGTAGAAGCCCAAGCGTCAAAATGTTCTAATCCTCTTGCCTTTAAATCGTCATATTGAAGGTATCTTTGCATGGTATAAAGCTCTGTCATTGAATTTGATATTGGTGTACCAGTAGCAAATACAACTCCCTTTCCATCTGTCATTTCATCCATATACCTACATTTCATATACATATCCGAAGACTTAAAGGCTTCACTTTGACCGATACCCGCAACATTTCTCATCTTGGTATGCAAGAATAAGTTTTTGTAATTATGAGCTTCGTCTATAAATAACTTATCTACTCCTAGTTCTTCAAAGGTTATTACATCATCTTTTTTAAAGTCATCATTTAGCTTTTCAAGTCTTACCAATAGTTTCTTCTTTGTCTTTTCTAGTTGTTTTACTGTGAAATTTTCCCCTCTATTTCTTTTGTTCTCATCAATAAAGGAAACTATATCATCTATTTGGTCTTGTATATGCCTTATCTGGTATTCCTTAGACATTGGTATTTTTTCAAATTGAGAGTGTCCTATGATGACTGCGTCATATTCTCCCGTTGCAATCCTACCAATAAATCTTTTCCTATTTTTTGGTTGAAAGTCTTTTTTATCGGCCACCATAATGTTTGCTGACGGATATAATTGCATAAACTCTCTACCAATTTGAGTAGTTAGATGGTTAGGAACTACAAATAATGATTTACTTGCAAGTCCCAACTTTTTAGATTCCATAGCAGAAGCTACCATTCCAAAAGTTTTTCCTGCTCCAACTACATGGGCAAGTAGTGTATTTCCACCATATAAAGTCCTTGCTATGGCATTTTTCTGATGTTCTCGTAGTCTGATTTCAGTATTCATTCCATCAAAAGTTAAGTTAGAACCATCAAATTCTCTATTTCTAATTGAATTGAATTTTTCATTATAAATTTTTTCTAACCTATATCTTCTATCAGGATCTTCAAATATCCAATTCTTAAAATCTTCTTTAATCAGTTCTTGCTTTTGACTTGCAAGCATAGTTTCTTTTTTGTTTAATACAGAAGTCTTAGAACCATCATCATTTATTACTTGGTCAAATACCTTCGTATCTTTTAGATTAAGGGCATTTTCAATTAGCTTATAGGCATTCACTCTACTTGTACCATAAGTCATGTTAGCAAGGTCATTAGTCGAGTCAACACTTTTACCTTCAATGTTCCATTCACTTGTATGTGGTGAGAACCTAACATTTATATTCCACCTATCATAACCTGGTGTTTTTAAAAGATTGAAAGTGAAGTCTTCTATATCTTTTTGAGGTATCCAAGTTGCTCCTAACCTTACATTTATATCAGAAGCAGTGAGTTCTTCAGGCATAACTTCTTGTAATTTTTCCCTTTGATATTTGAGCTTGCCTAACTCGTTTAATAATGTGTCTTTCTTTTCAGAAGGTGCTAAATCTATTACATTTTCAATTTCTCCGATATATGAATTGAGGTAACCAATTTTTTCTCTAATATTGCCACTTAGATACTCATCAGCCGATACATATGAAAAATGAAATGGATCGTCATTGTCAAAATTTTCAAAGGGCATTCTGTTATTTATTAGGTCTGTGTCCTTAATATCTAAAAATATCTCGCCCTCAAGCTCACCAATTAAAGTATCCCTATCTTTATTAGTGATAGATTCCATATATTCAAAATCTACATATCCCTTTTGTGAAACTGATAAGACTAAGGCTTCAAGGGAAGTATCTACATGGTCTACTACTTTTGACTTTGTGATTGTTCTTTTTGAGAATATATCACTCTTAGCTTTGAAATTATCCTCATCATCAAGTATTTCTATTGATGAAACCAGTGGAAAGTTTGAGTCTTCCTTTAAGGCTCTAGTATTTGATAAGGAGTTAATAAAGCCATGTTTCTTTGAAAAGTTATCATAGACTTCATTTAACTTTGCTTGTGATTCTTTTATTTCTTCATCAGAAAAATCGTCCTTTTGTTTTTCTATTACATCTTTTAAAGCATTCATTACATCAAGATAATCTTTTATTTTTTCTTTGTTTTTATCTGATATATTCTGCTTGATTAAGACTGAGTTTTCTCTTAGGTAGACTTCTTCATCAATAATAGTGTAAGAAAAGTTTTTAACATCGTCTGTTGCTGGAAGACTTAATTCTTCATCTTCCAATAGTTCAACTTCTTCATATTTTGAATTTGAAGATATTTCCTTACTTGCAAGATCCACTAAATCTTTTAAATTTTCGTATTCTTTTTCATCACAAGTAATAGTATTTCCAAATCTACCAGATACTTCTTTCATATCCCCTAATACCTTCTGAGGATTATCAACAAAGTATTTATTATAAGTCAAACCCTTTTTATCAGTTGATAGATGAATCCAATCGTCATCTCTTTCTATAACTGAATCTCTCTTCTTTAAGAAAATAATATCTGAAGTAACTTCTGTACCAGCAAGTCCTTTAAATGTTGTATTAGGAAGCCTCATAGCTCCTAAAAATTCACATCTTGCATTAATATATTTTCTAACAGATTCATCTTTTTTATCCATAGTTCCAGATGAAGTTATGAAGGCAATAATTCCTCCATTCCTAACCTTATCTATTGACTTTGCAAAAAAATAATCGTGGATCAGAAAGTTATTTCTGTTATATTCACGATCGTTTACTTTAAAATCTCCAAAGGGAACATTTCCTATAACTAAATCGAAAAAGTTATTTGAGAAGTTTGTTTCTTCAAATCCTTTAATTTGAATATTAGCTTCAGGATAAAGTTCTCTTGCTATTCTTCCGCTTAGGCTATCTTTTTCTACTCCATAAACTTTAGAGCCCTGTATTTCACTTGGCATATTACCAATGAAGTTACCAACTCCTGCAGACGGTTCAAGGATATTCCCAGTCTTAAATCCCATACCTGTTAGTGTCTTGTATATTCCATCCATTACCACTCTAGGTGTATAAAAGGATGTTAGAGTAGACTCTTTAGCATTCAAATACTCTTCATTTGTTAAATTTTCCTTTAAAATATTTCTTGCTTCAAGCCATTGACCTCCCTTTTCTTCATCAAAGACATCGGAAAGACCACCCCAACCTAAATAATCAGCAAGATAGGCTTGTTCATATTCTCTTGGACTCCTATTTTCATTTTCAAGTCTTTTGAGCATCTTAATAGCTTTTATATTTTTATCTAGCCTTTCTGATGGTGTTAGGTATTCTGAGTAGATATGATTTCTCAAGTCATAATTTCTAGCAAAACTTAGCTTTTCCTTATTAGGTTCATAGCCTAGATTCTTTAAATCTTCTTTACCCCTCAATAAGTTTTCGGCTGCTTCTCTTGGGACATCATACCTATCCATCATTTGGTCAATTTCAGGATTGTAGTTATCAATAAAGCTTTCTTGTTCTACTTGTCTTTCAATTTGTTTTTCATGATCCGATAACTTATAAATCTCATAGCTTCCACTATCTAAAAGGTCATCAATCTTTCTACTTTCTTCAAATGTTTCACCCTTATATAAGGGGATTTCTTCCCCATTAACTTTTACTTTAGTTTCAGTTTCAATTAAGTTGATTCCGTCAAAGGTATTCTCATCTTCTAAAATAAATTCTTTTCCAACCTTTACCGCTAGTTTTTCTGATGTTTGACTTAGATTTTCAAAGATTTCTTCAAGGTATGAATCGTTTCTATATGGAATTACTTCCGAACCCCTAATCATACCTCCCATATATTCCATATTATCTCTGATGGTTACAGTTTTAAGTCCTCCACTTAGTGCATCAAAATCTGTAATGGTAAAGTCCCTATCTTTATATCTAACCTGATCGCCTATCTTAAACTTAGGCTCTATCTTTTCTTTAACTTCTTCTTGTAATGATTTTTCCTCACTTAGTGCAACTTGTTCTTCTAAATATGAAAATTCACGCTCATTTACTTCTTCACCATCACCAAGGTCAATCCTATAGTGTTCGACAACTTCTCCGTCTACATAGTGGTCAAAATAGAATTTGAAATATCCGATATAATCATCTGTCATTTCTCCAAATTCATTTTCTCCAAGAGTTTGATTATGTTCTTTAACATCAATATCCTTTTGTCTTAGGGCATTAATTAAATCTTTAGTTACTATCTGCCCACTATTATCGGGAACTAATTCGTGGTTTTCATTAAATTCTACAATCCAGTAGTCTTTTCTTTTTTCAATGTTGTTGCCATCAAAAAAAGAAGCTTCATCAGCTTCCTTTTCTTGGCTTATTTCATTTTCTAAGCTTCCACGTATTCCTTGATTGCCATTTTCTTCACTGTTGCCATCAAGTTGTTCATCTGTCCTTGGTATTCCTCTGGATTCTCTCTTTTCATCTTCTCTGTCAATCCTTGGGCTTTCATCATCTTGACTTTCTCTCTCTTGATATAGTCCACTGCCTGAGTCTGAATTTCCTTCAGATGGTTCAAAAGTGTTTTCTCTTCGTACATTTCCTGAAGTTTCTTCCAGTCCTCCATGTCCTCGCTCCCTACTAGGTAAGACAGTCTTAGAACTGCGTATGTCGGATTCGGGAATCTCTCCATAAATTCCAGATCCTTCTCCATCATGTCCAAGGTTTTCTCTTCGATTTTCATCGCTATTTCTTCTGTCGCTTCCATCTGTGAAAACTCGTCCATCTCTACTTCTTGACCTATCATCTCGTCTATATAAATCATTTTGACCTCCTCTATCTTCATTTGTATTGTCTATATCTTTATTATAGTCGGCAGCAGCCCTTTCTGTCAGCAGCCTAGCTCGATCCATTTCCTTAGATTTTTCTATTGTTTTATCTATAATATCTTCACTAACCCTTGATATTACAAGACCTATCTGCTCTAAAGAAATTGTATTAATCCTCGAAAAATTATTTTTTAAATTTTCCATATCCATAGTATAGACTGTATTAAACCTATTAGCTACTGCATAGGATATTGAGTCTCTCATAAACTTTTCAAAGCTAAGTCTATCCTCTATATCGATTCTCAAATCAGCAAGAGCCAAGTTAATATATTCATCTCCATAAATTCGACTCAAAGAAAATATATTTTCATTGAGTGAATCACTAGCTTCAAATGAAAAATCTCTTATTATTTCTTTTAAAGCCTCGTTATGATTTTCGTGGTCAAACTGCCATAAGCTAACCTCATTGATATTCCTATCCATTGATGTGGTCTGACTAACATCAAAAATATATGAAACTTTTTTGTTTACATCACTTCCAACTAAAATTGGAATACCCTTTTGACCCCTCATAACAACTCTGCCAAAATATTTCTTCCACATATCAAAAGTCGCACAAGCTCTAGCTTCAGGTTCTTTGTTGTATATACTTAGTTGGCTAGAAAAATCATATTTCTGATTATTGCCAATAACTTTTAAGAGTTTTAAATATTCTTTTTCATCTTGCAAAACTTCATACTTTATAGCTTCTTGTATATTATTAAAATCATTTACTTGCATTTCCTGCCTCCTTTTTAGTGCAATAAAAAAGACGATAGATTATTACTTCTACCGTCTTATTACAGTTACTCATTAAATAAATTTTGTTAAATCTAAATGACTATACTTTCTACTTTCTTTTATAGGTGGAGTATCATATACATAATTAATGAATTGATTCCATGATAACATCTTTGTGTTTTCAAAGACTTCATTTATAACTTCAATTTCGCTAACCTCTAAGCCGTCATAGTGTATTAATTCTTTATCATGTTTAGGTCTTACTATATATTTAATAGTACCAAAATTTGAAAATGTACTTTGAATACTAACTGTCTTATCTTCATCAGCCTCATCAAGCACATCGGATACGTATGGACCATAATGATCGAAATACCATGAAATTTCCGTCATTTGCTTCCCATATTTTTTTGTATATTCCCAATCTATTAAATAGACTAATTTGGTTATTCTCGTTTTTGTTAAATCATCTCCGTAAGGATAATTCTTAACAATATATAGTAAAACATTTCTTAATTTAGTTTTCATAAGACTCATCCTCCTTCAACTTATTACTTATTTCCAGTATCGTAATTAAATGTGGTATTACTAGTTTTTCTAGTTTAAAATTAATTTCTTCAGCTTCAATGTTAAATCTCGAATTCATAGTTTCAATCACTAGAACCCCAACATTTTCCATTCCAGTTCCAGTTATTATCCTTGTAAAGTAGCATCTACTCTTCATATTTAAACTTTTTATACTTTTTTTACTCATACCAGTTTCTTTATTAACCACTCTAACATATCCGTTAATATTTGTTTCTGAGTCAGGGAGTTCTTGTCTATGAAAATATGGCTTTCCATTTCTATTTCCAACACATTTAAATATATATCCTTTATTACCATATTCTCTTCCACTTTTTTCAGTATATAGAGGATTTTCGCTATATCTACCAATAATTTTAAAATCATCTTTTTTCATTACATATAAAGATATTCTATCACTATTTTTAAGCTCCATATATTTTGACACAACTCTTAAAAAATCATCTGGTACACTTTCCAATATATCCCCTAGGTTTACAGCTATATCAGTAAGTTTATTTATCTCTTCCTTATACTTTTTCTCTTTTTCTCTATATTTTTTCTCATTAGTATTTATTTCAATAAGTTCCTTTATCTCAAAAAATTCGTTTATTGTAAATAATACTATAAGACTTGCAATACTAATTCCAATATGCTTATTGAATATTTCTAGACAATACGGGTGCATCAGTGCAAAAGGAATTATAAAAAGAATCAACTTAAAAGATGATTTTATTTTATTGTCTTTTACATATCCCCACCACAATAATAATTTAGATTTTAATGAGTTTTCTTCTTTTTTATCCAGCACCAACTTACCTCTTAATGTTATTTACTACAATTATACCATATATTTACATTAAATAATCATATTTACTTTGTCTATAATAACCATTAAGACATCAACCACAATAGAGTTGCCGGCCTGCTTATATAATTTACTTGATGTGCAATTTTTTCTTCTTGGATGTACTTTCTCTAATTTGTCTATATCACTATCATTAAAACCCATGAGTCTTAAACATTCTCTTTCTGTTAAATACCTATATTTTCCATTCCCTATATCGATTATTCCAGAATTAGGAACTCTCATCTGTTTTGTGGAAATAGTATAAGAAAAATCTTTAATCACTTTTAGTCGCCCTCTAAAACTGTTATCTATACCTTTATTTAAAAATTTCAGCATATAAGGTTGGGTCATTGTATAAAGTTCACTTACATCCTTTTCTAAAAATTCACTTAGTGGTCTTGTTTCTTTCCTCTCCAATTTATTAAAAGAAAAGTTATTTGCTCCTAGACATGAAACAACAAATATCCTCTCCCTTTGTTGAGGTATCCCAAAGTCCATTGCATTTAAAATTTCATACTTACTTTCATATCCAAGGTCTTCTAACTCCTTTAGATAAATAAAAAAGGAGTCCCTCATATTTCTATCAAGGACTCCCTTTACATTTTCCCAAATTATCCATTTAGGTTTTTCTTTCATTTCTTTTATTATTCTAATTGTTTCAAATAGTAAGCTTGATCTAGTTCCTGAATTCTTAACTCCTCCTTGCTTTTTTCCTATTCTTGAAAAGTCTTGGCATGGACTACCATGCATAACTAAGTCTATCTTTTCATTAGGAGCTTTATATCCTACTACTGATTTTGGCTTATAGTCTTCTCCATAAAGTGCGTTGTATGATTTAACACAAGCCTTATCTATTTCTACATAATCAACAACTTCATAAGGTATCTTCAAATTAATAAAAGCCTTTCTAATAGCACCTATGCCACCGAAAAGCTCCAATATTTTTACCTTATTCATTTAGATTATTCTTGTACCTATCTACAAGCTCCCTTATACTATCTTCTATTTCTCTTAAAAAGTCTTCTTTATCAACTTCGCCAAAGCTAATCTTTGCAAGTTTCATTTCCCATTCAGATGTTGTTTCTGCTGATTTAAACTTATCCTCTACAATCGATACAAGCCTATTGCCTTTTTCTGTTACAAGTAAGTTTTTCTTATCTCTTCTTATAAGATCCTTATGAATAAGATTTTCAATAATTCCTGCTCTTGTAGCTGGTGTTCCTAAGCCTTTTCTTTCTACTTCTATGTCTTTATCCAAGGATTCTACTCCTGCACTCTCCATAGCCTTTAAAAGTGTATCTTCATTATAATGGCTTGGAGCTTTTGTAAATTTCTCAGATATATTTTTAGAAGTTAGCTTAATTTTATCTCCAGTCTTTACATCTGGTAATTCATTTTCTTGTCTTTCCTTTCCATAAGTCTTTAGATACTTGGTATAACCTTCATCTATTACCGTCTTGCCACTTGCATTAAAGTTAAATTTATCATATTCATATCTGATTTTTCTACTAGATTCCTTTAAGTTATCCGAACATGAAGCAAGTAATTTATTCTTAATTAAATTATAGATTTTGCATTCTTTATCAGATAAATCTTTGGCTTTTCCAATACCTGAAATAGTAGGAATAATTGCATAGTGGTCTGTAACCTTAGATGAATTAAAAATAGACTTAAAGTTTGACTCATTAACCTTAAAATCTTCTTCAAGTCCTTCTAATAATTCTTTCATAGTATTAACCATATCATCGGTTAAATACCTACTATCTGTTCTTGGATATGTGATTAGCTTCTTTTCATACAAAGCTTGTGCCAGGTTTAAAGTGTCATTTGCTGAATATCCAAAATATTTATTCGCTTCTCTTTGTAAGGTAGTAAGATCATAAGGCTTATCTGGTCTTGTGCTTATTTCTTTATCTTCTACCTCTGTAATAACTATTTCATCTTCTAACAGATTTAAAAGTTGTTCTGCCACTTCGATTTCATCAATTCTATCTGATACAAGTTTCAATCCTCCATAAGATAGGTCAACTGTATAATATTTTTGCTTCTTAAATAGATTTATTTCACTATCCCTTTTAGCTATTAAATATAGAGTTGGTGTTTGTACTCTACCAACTGAATATGTTTCCTTGTAAATGCAAGAATAAAGCCTACTTAGATTCATTCCTACCAGCCAATCTGCAATGGCTCTTGCACTTGCTGATCTATATAAGTCTTCAAAGTTTTCTCCGTATTTAAGATTTCTAAAGCCATCTTCAATAGCTTTGTTTTCCATTGAAGATATCCAAAGTCTTTGAATCTTCTTCTTACATTTAGCTTGATTATATACAAGCCTAAAAATAAGTTCTCCCTCTCTTCCAGCATCACAAGAATTTATAACTGTGTCGATATTCTTATCATTTAAAAGTTTCTTTAAAACTCCATATTGTTTCTTAGTGTTTTTAGATACTTCATAAATATATTCCTCTGGAATTATAGGAAGATTTTCTATTGTCCATTTCTTCCATTTTTCGTCTATCTTATCTGGACTTGCCATTTGAATTAAATGACCTACACACCATGAAACAATATATCCACCTCCCTCATAATATCCGTTTTTTCTTGTTCTTGATCCAATTGCTTTTGCAATTGTAACTGCTACACTTGGTTTTTCTGCTATTACTAACTTCATTAATACCTCCATAAATAAAAAAGAGCGAAAGATTTCTCTCTCGCTCAAAATATTTCTCCCGAATATTGTCTTATTTTCGGGAGAATTCTACTTACTTATTAATTTCTTTTTCTAGTTCTTTAAGAACTTTTATAATCTCTTCAAGGTTTGGATATTCTCCATATATCATTTCTGACATAGCCTTATAATCTTTTTCTATTTCAGAAAATCGAAACTCTCTTGGGACTAACTTCAATCTACCATTTAATGCATCTTCATACCTTGCCCACTTTCTATGGTAGAATTTCATTTTAAATTCAGTCACTTTTTTTAATAACTCTTTATCCTCTAAGGCTTTGTTTTTATAATCTGATTTTGCTATTTTATATAAGTCATAAAAGTGCCTTGCATACCTATGTGGCATAGGATAAGATTCTGGTCTATTTGCTTCGTGATGAAGTATAGTTGCCTTTTCCCAAAAAGTTCTCTCTGCTGATACTGTTCTTATACTAGTTTTTTCTTTAAATACATTTGGATATGTTTCACTAATTATTGGTGAAATTTTAACTCCAATTGCAGGTGTCCATGCTGCAAGGCTTCCTATTTCAAGTCTTATATTTTGTGTCAAATAATTAGATTCAAAGATTTTAGGATATTTACATAGAATTGTTTGTGGATCCATTGTATCTATTGAAAATTCAAAGTCTACGCTCTTTAAATCTTGTTCTAAAACTTTCAAAAATTCATCTCTTAAAAATACTTCTGTCTTTTCATTAACTGCTTTGATGAATTTATCTTGCTTGGTATTTGATCTTTCTAACCAAGGTTCTTTTTCTTCATATCCTAATACTCTCCAATCTAAGATTAAATCTATATCTTCCGAAAATCTTTCTATAAGTCCAAAACACTTTGAAAGTGATGTGCCACCTTTAAAAGTAAAATATTCTTTCCATTTATTTTCATTAAATAGATAATCTAAGATAAAAGTAACCCAATAGTCTTTTTCAATGACTGCTTCAGATATATTTTTCTTTCTTGCCGTATTGACTATTAAAACTCTTAAGTCTTCTTTGTCTTCTATATAAAACTTATTCATTTTTGCCCTCACAAATTTCCCTTATTACTTCATATATCCATGATGGAACTGATTTTGATTCGTTCGTTAGATCTATTCTTTCTTTTTCAGTTAAATTTTCTCTTATCTTTTGTATAACTTCTCTGGTTATATCTTCTTTACCTAAAGACTTAATTGATTGAATAACTGTTGCAGTCTTTAGGGACATATTGGCAATTTCTCCTGGATTTACTTTTTTAAATTCTAAAATGGTATCTCCAATTTTATATTCCTTATATCTTCCACTAGATATATATTTATAGTGAGTTGGAACTTGTGTTGAAAGTCCTAATAAGTTTAAGGCTGTGCTATTATATGGTGCAATATTCCAATTGTATTTTCTTGCTATGGCAAGTGCTAATTCGTGAATTGATACTGCTTCGTACTCTCCAATTAATTCACTGTAACTTGGATTGTAATAAAAGCCATCAATTACACGCTTAATTTTTCTTTCATTAACCATTCTATTCAATGTCTTTCTAACAGTTTCATAAGAAGCAATATCTAAAAAGTCATTGGCAAAAAATACTTTATGTGAGTCAAAATCATTTATTTTATCTGATATTTTTTCTGTATATGAACTCATTACAATCCTCCTTTGTCCCAAATATCATATCATATCTGGGACAAAAGTTCAATTGTACTTAAATTTAATATCCTTATAATAGTTCATCATCTTCATCTAAAGATTCTTCGTGAGTTTCATCATCGTCATCATCTTCTGATTCACTAATATAATCCTCATCATCTTCTTCAAAGTCTTCCAACATTTTATCTTCTTTAGCTTTGACTACTTTAAAATAATATCCTGCTCCAAAAACTCCTCCAATTACAAGTGCAACAATTAAAAATGAGCCTATCCCGCTTTTCTTTTCTTCTTTTACTGGAACAGTCTTAGGTTCTTCTTTTTTTACTTCTTCTTTCTTAGGCTCTTCAACCTTTATAGTATTTTTATCTTCTGATTCAATCATATTAAGTAGGTCTTGCTCTCCTACTTCTGTTAATAACCTTACATTATCTTGATTTGACGAGTGATCCACTATTAGGTGCATAGTTTTTCCACTTTTAGTTTGAAATGTTAAAAATTGTCTTACATCTACTGGATTTTCTTTATCTTTTTCTGTATCTCCACTTGGTGTAATATCTTTTCCATTCTTATCTATATTTTCAATTACTGAGCCTCTTGCCTTATTTTCCTGCGTTGCAAGATTATTTACTGCCTTTGTATTACCACCTTTTACAAGTGGTGTTTTCTTTGGAGGATTATTTGAAGGCTTATTTGCTTCACTTGTTTTTCCTGGTATTCTTGGAACATCTTGATAAGGAATCTCTTCTTTTGATGGTGTAAAAACATCATCTTTCAACATTTTTTCAAATTCTTCCTTTTGTGGTTCATAGATTGATTCGTTTTGACTTTCTATTTGTCCTTCATTTGTCATTGCAAATGTAGTTGCTGGTACTGTAAATGTAAAAAGAAGTAACGCTATGGCTACTCCTCGTTTAATGCTCTTATTCATTTTTCTATCCTTTCTTATTTTACATTTTTAAA
>OBWV01000997.1_pt1 | contig 16379 bp, 22 predicted proteins | sample 1495351 | NCBI WGS metagenome assembly OBWV01 (sample SAMEA2580122, study PRJEB22360) | human gut metagenome | biome: human gut; feature: human-associated habitat; material: faeces | place: Denmark | collected 2008/2010 | reverse complement strand
TGGCCTGCATTATCAAATCAACTATAAAGTGACTGAAATTCGGCCAGAAACCGCAACCTAAATCACCAGCCACTATGTAGCTAAGACCACTTCACGTTCAAATGTTTTCTGGGTTTTTATCTTTATGGAAGTCAATCTGATCGTCATCACAGCTCACACTACTAGTACACAGGCTTTGGTCTTGCTCAAAGCACGCCTTGATCCTTGCATTTTAATCGCCGACTCAGTTATTAACTTAGCAGTATTCATCGCGACTATCTGGTTACTATCTAAGAAGAAAGAACAAATTATAAAGTTGCGCGACTTAGTTCGAGAACAGAATAAATTGCAACGTTCCATTCTTATTTACACAGGCGCAAACTGTGCGTCACTCTATTGTTTTGAAGCTACTTGGAATCTGATTGACCTCAATAATTTCTTGTCCTGGTTAAGCCTTGGCGTATTCCTACTTTCAGTTGTGATCAGCCTTTATTCAATTTTCTTTATCTTAAAATCCTATAAATATTATATAGAGCTCATCTGGATTAAACGGGCAGAAAGTTCCCAGCGTGCTTACTATGCAACGTTAGCACAGCAACAAAAGAGAACGGACAAGCTCCTTCATGATTACAAAAACTTATTAGCCACGTTGCAGTTGTCAATGGATCAATCAACTCACAACATTTCTTCTGAGACGCGAGACGTTGTTTCAAAGGCACAACAAGCGCTATCTCAAGTCGAGTTCAATCAAGAAACCTTCGATGCAATTAAAAGCGATTCGTTGAAAAGTCTACTCTATTTAAAATGGACAGAAGCGCTACATCAGAATATCAAGATGTACGTTCACATCGAAGGGATCATTGAACCGCTCGATAGCAGCACTTCATTCGCGGTCATTCGTGCACTCGGTATTTTAATTGACAACGCTTTAGAAGAAACAAGCCGCTCCGGAAACTCAAAGTTTAGTGTCTTATTAATCAATTCAAGCTCGTACCTGGAAGTTAATGTCATCAATGACGTGACCGCGGGATTTGAACTATCAAATCTTAACCAGTCTGGATTTACCACCAAAGGCCATGGTCGCGGAAAGGGGTTGACCATTATTAACGAGCTGATTGAACAAAACAAAAAAATCAGCCTTAAGAAAAAGGTCAAAGATAACCAGTTGAAAATCACACTTTTTGTATGGAGGTAACTTTATGTCTAAAAACAAAACGATCCTAAACATTTATATTCTCGAAGACAACCCTGACTATCTAACCTTTATCCAAGAAACTGTGCAGCAGTACCTTCTGATTGAAGAACTACCCGCCAAGATCCGGCTGGCAACAACGTCAGCAACCGAACTGCTCGCAACTATTGATTGGTCAGCCATCAACGATAGTATCTTCCTCCTTGATATCGAGCTGGGAGATTCAGCGACAAGCGGCGTAGATGTAGCCACAGCCATTCGGAAAAAGTCATATTATGTCGATATCCTCTTCATCACTAGCCATGTAGATGAAGCTTTAAGGATTTTAGAGCACAAAATCGCACCTCTGGACATGATCAACAAGAACTCACCTTCAAAGACAGAAAAGAAAATTCGAAATAACATTCTTTATGCAATAAAACGTCTAAAGGCGCGTCAGGTCGCATCTCCCAGATTATTTAGCTACAGCATCAACTCCAGTATTTTTTCACTTGAAATGGATGAGCTCATCTATATTCAAACTGCTCCCGGCGTCTCAGGGACACTGGAGCTTCATGCAGAAAATGAAATCACAACCTTTCCCGGCAACCTTAAGGAACTAGCGACCAAATATACCAACTTATGTCGATGCCATAAGAGTATCCTGATTAATCCCGCACATGTTTTGCGTCTGGACATCACAAACCGATTCGTTTATATGGACAATCAAGATAAACTTGAGGTCAGTATTCGGAGAATAGGCGAGTTGCGCAACATCTTAACAGGCACACGGGCTTTATCTTAAGAAGAGTGTGACTGGGCAATCATCCTAGATTTCTGTTAATCAACACAGCTGAACGCACAAATAACGCATCCTCAATATCAAGGGTGCGTTATTTGGTTGGTTTATACAGGTTGGAAATACTATTCCTCCTGAAAGGTTTTATGCCAATCTGTCATCGGTTCTACTTCAACCAAAGCGCTATCGACTGACCCATTCGATAACCAGCGTCATATATCCCTTTTAAAATTCCCGGTGAAAAGTACCAAAACGCCATTATTAAAACCCCAATGGCGACAAGCAACGACACTTTCTGTTGGAATGATAATCTTGCAAATTGATCGATTACGCTCACCTCGTTTACAAACAGACTTATTTTTACTTCTTTCAGCAATCCATTAGTAACATGTTCTTTATGTTCTCCCACCTTCTAAGAAAAAGGCAATATACTAATGGCCAACTGCGTCAATTGGGAACATTTCTCCCAAAAAGATGTTCGCGCATGAAGCCGATGTCTTAAGAGGTCTATCATCTGCCAGCTGATCGCAGTTACAAATACGAATGTGAAGAAAAATGCCAGAATCAAAAGCATAGAATATAACACAACTGTCATAAGCAAAGCTCCTTGAGTCTTCCTTTAAACTTACATTGAGGCGGCAAATTAGCGAGCACAGGTTCGGAGATACCATACGTTCTGCTAAGGTCGGTCATACAAGCAAGAAATCACAAAAATGACACCATTTTAGCTATTTAATGCTATTTCCGAAAGGCCTTTTGCTGTCAGGAAGAAAAAACAATCGTGGGTTTTGAAAGCTCATCTTATTTAGTATCTGTTCTGCCATACTCACGCGCAAGATCTCCTGATTTGTATTTTTGTTTCAATACAAATCAGGAGACTTTTGCGGTTTTTGGCTGATAGAACACAGGGTAACAAGATTCTGACACTAAAAGCAGTTCCCAAATATCAGTAGTGTCCCCTAAAATCTCATTTGCCGTCATGAACAGCCGATATTGCATTATTATGGCCTGGCAGATAGCTGTGTCACAATAGTTGCTGTCTCTCGGTGCTGACAGGCTTCCCACTGACAATGACGCTGCCGCCTTACCAATACTTCGAAATCAAACAAAGAAAATTTGTTATTTAGAGCGTTTATGATCTTTAACCCTTGAAGATGCGACACTCATTTTAGAAAAAAGAATCAAAACAATGAAGATTGAAAGCATCTCAATGAACGCCCGGACGATGAAAAAATCAAAACCCAAGCAATCGACAATCAGCTTGTTTAAGCTATCACTGAGCGAAAACCCGCCGAAAAAGATACATACGATAATCCAGAAAGAAGCTTCATTAAGCCATGTGTGCATAGTTTTAAGAATCGTCATCGTACCTCCGCTTTGCTCATCACTAAATCATTTATCGACCGATCAGTTTTGGCTCTGTCTTTTTAAGTTAGACCGTTATATTCGAAACTAGTTTGCCTAAGTCGCCGTTATAAATTGGACAACCTTTTAGGCATCATCCATTGACAACAAGCCCATACCAACCAGCATCGCAATCGGAGTTTGATCTGCACCAAATGAATCAGTGAAGCTAACCATAATCAAGCGCGCTCACCGTTTTAGTAGTGGCTTCTAGTACCCATATCTGATATTCGCCAGCGAAGAAAGCTGCTCGAATTTATCAGATTGTTGCTTGGTTAACAAAATATTGTTTTGCAACAGGGCATTAGAGATTTCTAGATTCATACGGCTTAAAATAAATGGAACCGCTGCTTGCTTATGAATTAAGGCTTCTTTATTGTTCCTTAACACTGTCCGTATGCGATCACTACGGAAAGAACTGTCATCGAAATCGTGAAGCAGCTCATCGATAAGCTGTATCGCTTGTTCAGCCCGTTCATTCCCGCCAGCAAACCATTTCAATTTGTTCATCATTCACTCCAAAAAACGTTGTGCTTGTGCATCTTCACTTGTAACACGTTTGGCACCGTGCATTGCCAGATCTGCCGTAGCAATAACGGTAAGTGCATGCTCGCCCACAGATAAAAACTTGTTCTGGGAAGAGATACTTTTACAACGGCGAAATCGCTAAAAATCAACGCACCGTTATTACGATCGTTCCCATCCTTGCTTGACCCCAGCTACCAGCTCATCAGCATGGTTCCACGCATCTGTTGCCAGGAATCCAAGAATAGCAGCGACAGGGATTGCGAGCGGTCCGATACCGCCGGAAATCTTACTCAATTCAGCTTCATTCAACTTAGTCATTAAAATTACCTCCTTGTATTTGTAAGAAACTACTCGCCAGTTGATCCAAAAGTCTTTGTTATGGATATTGTGGCGATAAAATGCTCATCTACCGCACAACTTTTTGCAAATACAACCATGGAGTCATCAGCGGCATGCCTGGATTAAAGCCACTTGACCTTCACCATCGAAATTCTGCCACTTGGTTTGTATGGCAGCATTACAGCGTACGGCCTAGGCATTGAACGGAACACTCAAAGTTTAAGCGTAGGTAATAAACCAGATGGCATTCAAAATATAAGCACGTTTAAAGGCTATCTGATGCTCACTGTCGAGATATTTATCATTCCAAACGCGATAGTGACCATCTTTTTTACAGCACGTATATACCAAAACACCTAATAGATATACCAAGATAAACGTAGCTAACATTAAAAGATTTATCTTATTCATACGTTCGCCCGTTCGAGTGCCTATTCATCCCGGATACTAATTGCCGTTAAGTTTATCAACAATCTCTTTGGCAGGACCAATGGCTGGTGCAAACATGGCGCCTTCAGCCCAAGAACGCGCGGTTGAACCAATGGCCTTCCCGATAAAGGTCCACAGATTACCATTATCGCCACCAGAAATACTTGCCAAATCAGCCGTGTTTAAAGTTTTTAAATGATCCATGTTCTTCCTCCTTTTTCCTTTATGAGCCTTTCAATCTATCTATCAGCCTAAATTATCACTTAAGTCGCCACCTTAATTGGATGAACAATCGGCAGTTTATACTTAAATGCCGATTCGTAAGCTGGCGGATGGCGTTCGTTTGGTGGATCCACACTGCAATTGGATAAAGGAACATTCCCACCGCTCGTCAATTCAAGCATTTTTCCCGAGATTTCCTTCAAAGCTAGTCCTGTTCGCATGGTCATCCCATTTTCCTCCTTTCCCTTTGTTAGAAGGACTTCCCTTCTTCCCCATCAATATAAAGTAGACAGCCAGGTTTGTGGGAATGAATTTTTTAACGTCGATTTTTGCAAGAAAATCGTCGTAAAAAACCTAATTTTGACGTTTATCGTTAAAAACCCGGCGATTATTTGATATTGCCGCCTTCTCTTCAAAACTCAAGCAACTGCAACTGTATTTACTTTTACCCATGTCTTTTTCGCCACTGTGAGCATCCAGTCTTAAGCCAACTTAGAAAGGCGATTAGGCTCGCGGCCAGCATGTGCATCCATTCGCCGGGGAAATGATGACAAACTGCACACATATAACCGACAATAAATGTTAATAAGCAGCGCCAAAATCTTTTTTGATTCACGCGCTCTTCTGCTTTTCCTCCCGCTCGCTTAACAGCATTAACAACGTCATCAAAATCAACATTGGCGTCACAAAACTGCCGTGATTGGTCCATCCAAATGCCGATGTGACCGTATAAATGGCGAAAATAATGGTAGCGATTATCAACCCATAATCGACTAGTTTAGTCAGTCGCGTAGACATCGTTTTTCTCCTTAAACTCGTTCTATCATAATTGATACATACAGCCAGTTTACGAATGCGACAATCGTGCCAGAAACTTTTCATTGTTTTGGCCACGGCGAAAAAGTCGCAGTGCAATCGCTAGGTAAATCCCGGCAATAAGGAATGCGTGAACAATCGTCATCGTTATAGCGTTGGGATCACTAGGCGCTTCTTTCGGATACGGTCCACTAACCAAAGTGATAACAAAATCAATCAAAAAGTGGATCAATATTGGCATAAGCAACGATCCGTAACGAATATAAAGTGCTGCAAAAATAGCCCCCATGCCAAATGCCTGGATCACTTGGGCAATTGTTATCACAAGCCCTTGAGCAGGCAAATTACTCAGGTGAGCCAATGAAAAAACAAGACTGCTTAACCCTATGCAAACTAAGAGTTGGTATTTGGCGTGGCGATGATGGGCAACATAAAACGCCCGAATCAACTCGCCAAGCATGACGCCACGAAACAAATACTCTTCGGGAACAGCGGCAATAGTACCAATCACAGCTGCTTGCAAGACGTCAATCGGTGTTCGATTTGTAACCGTGAACCAAGCGATAAGCATCAAGACCAGTCCCCAAATGATAACTGGCTTCAATCGTGGTCGACTAAGTGTCACTTTTAAGACGATAACTTGTTTCAGTAACAGCCAATTAAGTGCGATCATCACCAGTAAAATGATGGCTTTAAATAAGATATTCCCAGCCCAGAAGTCCAATTTAAGCATGTAAACTGCTGGAATTAAAAGCAGCTGGCTGATTAGCACAACCAAAAGCAAGATATATAAAACGCAAAATCCTGGCGACAATAGCAAATGACGTTTTCTTTCCATTTATCCACCTTCACTCACACGTTTCAATGCAACGCAGCTTCGATATCGCTACCCACAATATACCGAGGCTGCGCATGTTACGGATCATTAACTTTTAAACGTCGGGTTTTCGCCGATAATCGTTGTGTTTTGAAACTTGACAACACGTTAATCGTCTCCATTTCCAAAAAGGTAGGCCAATGAAGACGCACTTACTTCCCATTTACTGACTGCCCCACAGTTGCACGATCCTGAAAATGCCGTAAGCAAAATCGCCTCATCCAATACCAACGCGCCAACGTTAGTCTTGAATGAGGCGATGAAAAGTTAGAGTTCGATATTTACGCTTCTGCGGCTTCAGCCAAATCAGCAATGCTCGTCTGCTTTAGCACTTGCACCATAGCATCTTCGGCTCGGTTTAGAACGTTGGTGCTTGCTACTAACCAACTTGTGACGCGCTCGCCGTTGACAAACGCAGCTGGATCGATTTCCTGATGCAGCTTAAATAACGGTGCCGTCCCTTCAATAGCCGCTAAGATTTCGTAAACTGTAATCGTTTGTGGCGTTTTGGCTAATCGCAAACCGCCATTGAGACCGGTTTTCGACGTTAAAATACCACTTTTTTTAAGTGTAGACGAAATTTTTTTAATGCTAGGAACCGGAATGTTTAGCATTTCGGAAATCTTTTGAATTGATAAATAGTCTTCGTGTTGTGCTTGGGACTTTGCGTTGACATAAGCCGTAATTTCAAGTGCTTGCGAGAATGCGACTGAAAAAGCCATCGAATATACCTCCCATTAGGCGATTGTGTATATTCTATTATACCAATGATATCGTTACTTGGCGGCTTTTTCTGCCGGAATAATGAGCGTGACGACAAGTATTAAGCCAACAATGGTCATGCCAACGCCAATCAACATTGCCTGTCCGAATACATCGGCAATTTTAGATAAGCTGGCGGTCGAGGCCGCAAAAATTGCCAGTCCTAGAGCGCCGCCAAATTGTCGGGCAGTGTTGTAGACGCCTGATGCAGCCCCCGAAATTTCCGGCCGAATTCTAGCCAAACCCGAAGTAGCGAGTGTGGCAAATGCCAGCGCGAATCCTACCGCAAATCCGAGTGTTCCGAGTAACAAAAACCAGTAATTGGCAAACCGTGATGCCACTGCCAGTTCAGCCAATGAAAGTAGCACCGTGACAAATCCGAAGATCATGACCCTTGAGTTACGCCACCGATCAACGAAGGTCCGGGCCTTGACTGCCACAATGAAGAGTAAGATGGCCATTGGCACCATGCCTAACGCAGTCATAAATGGCGTTAATCCTAAGACACCTTGCATAAACTGAGGTGTGTAGAACCAAAAGCCGATTGCAGCGGCACTAAACAACAAAGAACTGACATAAGAAGCCATCCGTTCCCTATCCGTAAAGATTTCCAGTGGCATTGTCGGGTGGGCAACGCGACCTTGACTAGCAATGAACGCAATCCAAAGAACTGCTGAAATCAGTAATGTGGGGATTGGCCATGGACTGCCATCCAACCCATATGAGATTGAAGTCATCGCTAATACTGACAAGATCGTACCAATCCAGTCAATCTTTCCGGTTTGGCGTTTTGCACTAGGTAAATATCTAGCCGCAATACCAACCATGATTAATGCGATCGGACCATTCATGTAGAAACCGACCCGCCATGACGCAAACGTTGCAAAGAAGCCGCCAATGACTAAACCAACCGCTGCACCGGCTCCAATCACAGAGGCGTAGTAGCCAATTGCCCGCTGCCGTGCTTTTCCTTGAAAGGTGTCAGTTAACAATGCTAAACAGTTCGGTGCAAGAATGGCCGCGCCCACGCCTTGAACAGCGCGAAAGCTAATCATGACAAGCGCATTGGTAGCTGCCCCGACTGCCAGACTGCCAACTCCGAAAATAGCTAAACTCGCAATGAATAATGGTTTGCGTCCGTAAATATCGCCTAATTTACCGCCTACTAGCATCAGCCCAGCATAAGTTAGCGCATAGGCCACCTGCACCCAAGACAACGCGCCAGCATTCAAATGCAATTGTGCCGCCATTTTAACGGTACCCGTGTAAACAATCGATGTGTCAAGCACACCTAGAAAAGCCCCAATCAGTGCCAGCCCTAAAATAATGACTTGAGTCGCTGACATGCGCTGCGATTGGGTGATTGCCGCATCTGTTTCCTCAATGACGGTGTCGTCAGCCAGGCCGTCATTGATTAATTCCTTGTCTTCTTCTTTGCTCATATGAGATGCCCCTTTCTATGGTTCACTTAGTATATTCCGTTTATACTATTATGGCAAATCTTTTTTGAGCAAAAAAACCACGTGTTCCTTAATTCTATGGAAACACGCGGCTACAAGCGAATTCTATTCGGGCCGGTTACTGGAATCAGACCATGGCTTGGGCAACAACTGTCTAAATAATAAAGTGCGGCCCGCCTACCTGACTCAACTCGCCATGAATGTCATTTTCCATAAAGTCTTTTACCGCCTGCCACCACTGATTGGCCTCCGCTGAAAGTTTCATTCCTTGCAAGCCGATTAATCGCGTAAACCGTGCGTATAGTCGCGACAAGGCGTAATCTGCGGCTCGATTCTTGAGCACATTAGGCCGCTTTAAAATAGCTAAGGCCTCATCCACAACTTCCCGTGCTTCTGTCTCCATCAGGCCACCACTAGCCGCTTTTTTCAGACTCAGGTTTAATCCGGTCAAAATAAACAGAATCTGATTTCTTTGCACCATATTCATGAGCGCTCCTCCATGTCTGGTAGATAAGTGTTTGCATTGAGATAGCGTTTTCTTGAATTGCTAACTGCAATATACCAAATTTATCAAGCTTCAGGTCAAACTTTCGATAAACGTAGCCTTTTCGCCGATTAACGTTATTGCGGACATGAATCGCCCGGTCCAAAGCGCATAGAAAAAGCCGTGGTGCATTAACCACGACTAATCGGAAGCGCGTATTTCAGCATAGTCGTAAAAAGGCTGAAATGACACAGTTCATCAGCATCGAACAAGCTCATATTCCATCCGGCTACTTAATGTCCGCCACCCCAGACAATTGGAAAAGCGACTAGCCCAACAGCCAGCGCCTGATCGCGATAACGCTTGGCATTGACCTGATCTGCCGGCACATCCGCCTTGATCGCATTGAAAATGGCGATCATCTCGGCTGGAATCGCGTGATGAATGAGATAATACTTGGAAATATCATGCGATAGCTGGGTCACGACTGCGACATAGGCTGTTTTGTCCTCTGCATCTTCCAGTTGTTTCGCGTTGGATTCGATTATTTGCTTTAATTTGGCATCAGCTTTCACGGCCGGACTACTATATGCTTTACTCAACATTTCGAATAACGCTTGTTTCTTGTCTGACATGACATTTGCCTCCTAAAAAACGATAAACCCTGCTACCATTGTACAGTTGCATCAAGGAATTTTTCCAGAGTATGCACCTGAACGATTCAAAAATCAAGCGCCACCTATTGCCACCTGATTAAAGCCGTAACGAAAAAGAGGCGCCTACATGAAGTGCCCCTTTTGTCTTGACCATTACGGCAAATCGTTGCCAGCCGCGAAGTAAATGTCATACCATTCCTGCCGCGTCAAGGTAATATCGGCACCTTCTGCACTTTCTTTGATGTGTTCAGGATTCATTGAACCGAGAATAACCTGAACGCCTACCGGATGCCGCAGTAACCACGCAACAGCGATCGCATTTTTATTCGTGTGATAATGATCGGCGACTTTTTGCAGCTCGTCATTTAATGCTTTGAACTTGGGACTGTCAATGAAGGTACCTTCAAACATCCCATACTGGAACGGCGACCATGCCTGCAGGGTCATATGTTTGCGTTGCAGATATGGCAGCAAGCTTCCGTCATGATCAACAGACCGGTCATCGGCCATGTTGGTATGCATGCCCGCATCAACCATGCCAGTGTGAGCCACTGAGAACTGGACCTGATCAATCAAAAGTTGTTGATGCAGGTTCTCCTGCAACAGCGCAATTTGTTCGGGATTGAAGTTAGAAACCCCAAAATGCCGCACCTTACCGCTTTGTTGCAATTCATCAAAAGCAGCCGCCACATCATCTACTTCCATTAATGGATCCGGTCGGTGCAACAAAACCGAATCCAGATAGTCGATTTGCAAGCGCTGCAGAATGTTATCAACCGCTGACAACAGGTGTTCTTTGGAAAAGTCATAGCGTTTGCCGAAAACCAAGCTGCCGTGTGAACGTTTTGGATCTACCACAATCCCGATTTTAGACTGAATATACAACTGGTCACGGTTAACTTTAGCTTGCTTCAAAGCCTCGCCAAAAACCTCTTCCGACTTACCTTGACCATAAATGTCCGCCGAATCGATGAAATTAATTCCATCGTCATAAGCGCTATCCAAAACCGAAGCCGCTTTTTCCGGAGACAAAACATTCATCCGCATAATTCCCAATGCAACACTGGAAGCTTTCCAATTAGAACCACCTAATTGCACTTGTTTCATGACAGCAAAACTCCTTTCTTAGTGAGCGTGAGCCAGCGCGCTTAGGGGCCGGAGTGTAAGCGGCCTTGGGCGTGATGGCCGGGCTTTGGCCATTGCGACCAAGGTCCTTACACGCAGGCCCCTGCGCTGGCGAACGCGTTATAGCGTGAGCGCGAGCCGGCGCGCTTAGAAGTCGGAGTGTAAGTGGCCTCAGGCGTGATGGCCGGTCTTTGGCCATTGCGACCAAGGTCCTTACACGCAGACTTCTGCGCCGGGGAACGCGTTATGGTGAGCGTGCGCCAGCCACAACCCCCAGCGCCACCGTCCGCCCACAATCCAATGACACCTCAATTCTATCCCCTAAAGCCCACTTAAGGTCAAGCTAATATGAGAATTTCAATAAAACGACTTGTCAGCATCTTTTTGGCGCGTTAATTTAAAGGTGATAACACTTATTTTTAATTAGCGAAAATTATCAGGAGGGTTCAAAATGACTGTTAAAGATAAAGTCGTCGTGATTACCGGCGCGTCAAGTGGTATTGGCGCTGCAACCACGCAGGTATTGGCGCAAGCCGGTGCAAAGTTAGTGATTGGCGCGCGGCGTGAGGATCGCCTTGCCAAGTTGGCGGAACCTTTTGGAAACGATCAGATTCGTTACCAAGCAACCGACGTCACGAATCAAGACCAAGTCAAATCCCTAGTCGACTTAGCCATTAAGACATTTGGACACGTTGACGTTTTGTTCAATAATGCCGGTCTTATGCCGCTTTCAGAAATGGCTGAGTTGAAAGTTAATGAGTGGGAACGGATGGTTGATGTGAATATTAAGGGCGTCCTTTATGGTATCGCCGCTGTTTTACCGCATATGATTCAACAGCACAGTGGCCAAATCATTACGACTGATTCTGTGGCCGGTCATATCGTGCATCCCGGAACTGCTGTCTATTCCGGCACTAAATGGGCAATTCAGGCAATTATGGACGGTTTGCGTCAGGAACAGGCAGACAACCACATTAAAACAACCATGATTTCCCCGGGCGCTGTGAATACTGAGTTGTTCAGTACCATCAGTGATCCGAAGCGCCGCGCAGCAGTAGAAGCCGATGAGAAAAATAACGGACTCACCGCTACCGATGTCGCCAACGCGGTTTTGTACGCCATTGATCAACCAGACAATGTAGCGGTTAACGAAGTGCTGTTGCGTCCAGTCACTCAGCAGCGTTAAACGCGTTGAATCTTTTCAAAGGAGTTTATATGTCTGATTATACTTTTCTAAAACCTTTTACATTCAAAAATCAGCCCATCACCCTGAAGAACCGCATTGTCATTCCGCCGATGACGACTCGGCTTTCTTTTGAAGATGGCACGGTCACGCATGACGAAATTGAATACTATCAAAAGCGCGCTGGAGGCGTTGGTCTTTTCATTACCGGAACCGCCAATGTCAATCCGCTTGGCAAGGGCTTTGAAGGCGAGTTAAGTGTGGCCGACGATCGGTTCATCCCCGGTTTAAGTCGTCTGGCAACTGCGATGAAAGCAGGCGGCTCTAAAGCGATTTTGCAGATTTTTAGTGCTGGTCGTATGAGCAATAGCAAGATTTTGCGTGGGCAGCAACCCGTCAGTGCCAGTGCGGTTGCCGCGCCTCGCCCTGGTTATGAAACGCCGCGAGCCCTCACAACTGAAGAAATTGAAGCAACCATTCACGATTTCGGTCAGTCGGTGCGCCGGGCAATCGAAGCCGGTTTTGACGGCGTGGAATTGCACGGCGCTAACACCTACCTGATTCAGCAATTCTACTCCCCGCATTCTAACCGGCGAACCGACGAATGGGGCGGCACGCGAGACAAACGGATGCGTTTCCCATTAGCCGTGGTGCATGAAGCGGAAAAAGTCATTGCCGAAACTGCCGACCGTCCCTTCCTGTTGGGCTACCGCATTTCACCGGAAGAGTTAGAGCAGCCCGGGATCACTTTAGACGACACATTAGCGCTCATTGATGCTTTAAAAGCCACCAAAATCGACTACCTGCACGTCTCCCAGTCTGACGTATGGCGGACATCGTTGCGTGATCCGGATAATCCTGCCATCATCAATGACGTTATTCGCGATCATGTCGCCGGCGCCTTTCCGATCATTGTGGTTGGCGGCATTAAGACCCCTGAAGAGGCCGAAAAAGCCGTGGCAGCATTTGATCTGGTTGCTATCGGCCACGAAATGATTCGCGAGCCACACTGGGTACAAAAAATACTTGCCCACGATGAAAAGGCGATCCGGTATCAGATCGCCCCTGAAGACCTTGACGAGTTAGGAATTGCGCCAACTTTCCTCGATTTTATCGAAAGTATTTCCGGCGGTGCTAAAGGCGTTCCGTTAACTACCGCAACCAATGACGAACATTAAACCCTTAAGTTATTGGCCACCGTTTTAAAATTTAAGTTCCTCATGTGAGTCGAGCCGTAACAGCTCGGCTTTTTTGTGATTGTAATCTTCCTGCGTGATGGCTCCGATATCTAACAAGTCTTTGTATGCCTTTAGCCTGGCAATAGTCGCCTGCTCCGCTGCTTGGGCTTGGGCCGTTTTGGCTGCCTGGGCTGCAATGGCTTGTTGGCGCCGATAGTAGTACAAATAAGCCGCACCGCCAAGGACAAGGACTGCGACAAAGATATACCAATATTGTACCAACATGGCAATGATAAAGATGATGATCAAAAACCCGAAGAATCCCATTTTTTGATTTTTCATGTCGCTCGCTCCAATCGTGACTTTCGCTATTGATCAGTGGTGTCTGGCTTTAAATTCCAGTCATTTTAGCCGGGTCAACCCAAGCCTCAAACTCCGCCTCAGTCACGTAACCGGTTTGAATTGCCGCATCCTTGAGATCCGTTCCCGTGCGTTCAGCTAGCTGAGCGATGGCAGCACTTTTTTCATAGCCGATATGCGGCGTAAGGGCAGTCACCGTCATTAAGGAATGCGCAACGAGTGCCTGCATGCGCGGGGCATTGACGGTCAAATCTGCTACAAGTTTTTGCGTGAAGCTGGTGATCGTCTGTGTCAGTAACGTCGTCGATTCAAGAAACGTACTGATGATCACTGGTTTATAGACATTCAGCTCAAAGTTACCTTGGGAGGCGGCAACCGTGATCGTGGTATCATTACCCATCACTCGCACCGCAGCCATGGTAAGTGCCTCTGCTTGCGTTGGGTTCACCTTCCCAGGCATGATCGAGCTTCCCGGTTCATTGGCTGGAATCCGCAATTCACCGTAACCTGCTCGTGGACCACTTGCCAGAAACCGAATATCATTGGCAATTTTCAACAGATCGGCGGCTAATGTCTTAATACCCCCGTGAACATTGCTGATTTCAGAATGGGCCGCCAATGCCGCAAATTTATTTGTTTGGGCGGTCAGTGGCAAGTGATAAACATCACTCAAACGCCCAGCCACAATCCGCCCAAAGTTTGGCGCTGCGTTTAATCCGGTACCAACCGCCGTACCGCCAATGGCCAAGCGAAAAAGTCCCGGTTTCAACTGTTCAATCGCCGTTCGATCGTGCGCTAACATCGCAATCCAACCGCTGACTTCCTGGCCAAAAGTTAACGGTGTGGCATCCTGCAAATGTGTCCGCCCAATTTTAACGGTATGGTCATATTGCTTGGCTTTCGTTTGCAATGCCGCGATCAAGCCATCAACAGCAGCCAGCAAGTGATTGACAGCAATCGCGGCCGTAATGTTCATCGCGGTCGGAAATGTATCGTTTGAACTTTGACTATGGTTAACATCGTCATTAGGTAAAATGGGTAAGTCAGGATTGAGTTTGGCTGCCTGATGACTGACAACCTCATTCACATTCATGTTTGTTTGGGTGCCGGATCCTGTTTGGTAAACATGCAGCGGAAAATCAGCTTGTAATTTTTCATCAGGCAAAGCCAATAACGTGTCTATAGCCCGCGTGATCAGTTGGCCTTTAGGAGCAGGCAAAACGTCAGCTGCCACATTCGCCCGCGCTGCCGCTTTTTTGATTTGCAGCAGCGCTTTGATGAGCGGCAACGGCATAAGCGGTCCGGCTTGAAAATTATGACGGCTGCGTTCAGTCTGCGGTCCCCATAAAGCCGTTTCCGGAATTTCAACCGGTCCCAAAGTATCTGATTCAATCCGTGTATTCGTCGTCATCGCTACCTCCATCTTAATCACATGTGCTGCGATTGCTTATCAATGATAGTCCTATTTTACACGATCGCACTGCCAAGCAAACCAAAAGCATAAAAAAACAGCCTTAGCACCTAATGATCGCTAAGGCCGATACCCCAAACGCTACACCTTGTCGATGCAGTCTTGAGATCAAAGTTCAGTGAAGCATTGCCGCAACCAGCTGTGCCGCTTCTTTTTGAAATTGAAGCGATGAAGATGATAAAGCCGCTAAATATTGGTGAATCGGATCGGCTTGCGGGGTGGGCAGGCCAGCGTGCAGCCAACCGCTAATCAATGCCGGATCAACCGACCAAGCCTGAACGTTAACCAGTCGCTGGTGGGCGTCTGGTACCGTTGTTTTCATCCTTGCTTCGGCTTCAGTCAACCGGTGATAAGTTGCTAGCGAAACAGCATACATCAAAGGTTGTTCACTACCAAAAGCCTCAGTTTGCAGCATAACTGCCCCTTCCGTATTCAATGGAAAGTTTTTACGGGCAAGACTGCTGCGCTTTAATAGCTCGCTAAAGGATTTAACATCATAGGTTCGACTCACTTGAACCGGGGAGGCCATCACCCCGTTGAACTGTTTAAAAATCTGCCACGGCGTCTGCGTTAATTGATAGGACTTATCCCCTTGTTGCGCACAATCCAAGGCGCCATTCAGTTCAAGCTCTCGCCGTGCTTTTTTCAATTTACCCCGATGCTCAACCCCTGCAATTTGTCCATAGCGCTCAAAAAATAGTCGCCCACCACGAAATATTTTCCGCTTCTTGGTGTTACTCTCAGAATCCAGCCGATCCGCATACATGAGTCCGATCAGTAAATCAGTCGCATGCTGCGATAATCCGGTCGCTGTTTCAGTTGGTACAGCTTGAGTCATAACCTCACTTAAATGTGCCATCTCATCCCCACTTTCATCGCTGATGACCGTCACGCGTTCGCTGGAGCAGAAGTCTGCGTGTAAGGACCTTGCCAAAGCCCGGGTTCATCACGCTTAAGGCCGCTTATGTTCTGGCTTATGTCCATAACGCGTTCACCAGCCCAGAAACCTGCGTGTAAGGACCTTGAGTGCAATGGCCAAAGCCCGGCCATCACGCTTAAGGCCGCTTATGTTCTGGCTTATGCCCATAACGCGCTCCCCGGCGCAGAAGTCTGCGTGTAAGGACCTCAGGCGCAAT
>OBWV01000987.1_pt1 | contig 16613 bp, 19 predicted proteins | sample 1495351 | NCBI WGS metagenome assembly OBWV01 (sample SAMEA2580122, study PRJEB22360) | human gut metagenome | biome: human gut; feature: human-associated habitat; material: faeces | place: Denmark | collected 2008/2010 | reverse complement strand
TAACCTTAAGCAATGTACAAAATTTTGAACGTTCGCGAAGTTAGTCTCAACTAACACGCTATTAACCTTAAGCAATGTACAAAATTTTGAACGTTCGCGAAGTTAGTCTCAACTAACCTATATTATGGTTAACTCAAATGTTCACAATTTGTTTACAATTAAACTATTGACTTAATCTTAAAACAATGCTATAATGTATTTATAAACAAAGAGAAAACAACAAAGAGGAGGAAATAAAAATGACATTAAATGAACTATTTAACATCAATTATGCATGGACAACTAGAACAGAATTAACTATTATTTATAACACAGCAGAAAAGATGGTTGCTTACGAAGCAAAAAGAAAGTATGGTGATTACACAGTTGATTTTATTAATGGAGACCGTGTATGTGTAAGTAAACCAGAGGAATATTAAGGAGGAAACTGAAATGGAAGAAAACGAGCGTGTGAAGCAAATGTGGAAGGAACTGTGGGATGAATTTGATGAACAAACCGGATGGCGTGACATTGATTTTGAAGCAAACATTATAAAGGAGGAAGAAGATGAAATTCAATCAAGCAAACCGGCGACATACCAAATAGACGACCAACTCATGGTTGTAGTCTTTCAGCAATACTTAAAGAACTTAAGATTTACCGAACCGAAGATGTACAGAATCGAAGGTCGTGAGCGCATATACTTGTTTAAAACTGAACCAGCGCACTATGGATGGGAACTTTCCTACGCCTTCACATCAAAAGCAATCAACGATTGCAACGACCTACAGGTATTAATCACTCTAGCTGATTTTCTCAACAAACCGCAATCTTAAGAATTTGTTCATACTTTGTTCATAATTATCAGTTATACTTATTATAGGTGGTTCGATAGGCGAAGATGCGGTGGAAGTCCGCTTAAGTCATACAGGCTGTAAGTCTTAAGGAGGTGCAAGTCCTCCCGCCACCTCAAGACGGGAGGTGAAGCAGTGCTAAGAGAAATGTATGAGCAATTTGTATTCGGTGAAGCTAGTGAAGTTGAGCGGCTAACACAAGGAACATCGCCATTCGTGAAGTTCGCATTTAAGTCTACTAGCTGCATTATGATAGCGGAGTTTTCAGAATTATCACCCCTATCCATTCAATCGATTGATACTAAGTTAATGTTAGGAGAAACAGAACTGCTATCCCTCACATTTATACCCCGTTGCAAACCGGAAAACTAAACTAAAAAATTCAAAGTAGCCCTCACTACGCTGAAATTTACAAAATCCGGTTTACATATGTAACTATTAACCCTAGCACCATGAATAAATGTCAAAAAAAAACAATTAAAACGAAAAGGAGAACAAGACATGAAAGAGCAGTTAATCACAAGGACAATCGTAACAACAAAGGTAACCGTACTGGGGGTAAACGCCACAATCGGAGAAACAGAAAACAGAACCTATTTTGTACCGGGTGCAATCACCGACCAGGCTAAAGCCCTCAAATTGGCAATCAAGCAGAACACAGAACCTGAATTTGTTCCAGCTTTGGTTGTAGACTTAGCACAGGATGAGAAGGTATACGGCCTCGAAGTATCAAAATTCATTGAACTTGCACACGAGGTAGAACGTCCCGTATCCCAGCAGAAGAAAGCAAACTAACCCAACTCAACAAACCAAACAAGAAAAGGAGATTAAATCATGACAATCATTAAAGCAAGCAGAGAGTTTAGCAAGGTAGAAGTATACAAGATGACGCATGACCAGGGAGCAGTAAGTGTGAAGGATGTTCCAGATGGAACCATCCTTCCTGTAAGCGGCTATCTTCTCTACGAAGATGTTGACCACAAAGGAGAGAATCACGAACTGCTTTCAGTTTTAGGGGAAGACGGCACAGTTTGGACGTGTCAGTCAGCAACATTTAAGCGAAGTTTCACGCAGATGGCAGACCTCTTTGAGGATGAACCTTTTTCCATCAAGAAAATGTCAGGCGTGACTAAAGCGAATAAGGACTATGTAGATTGCTGTTTAGCAATGTAGCAGGTGTATAAAGATTGGGGCGTATGCCCCTTTCTTTTTACAGAAAGGAGCGGTTATGGCTAGGAGAAAACCTAAGTTAACAGATGTACAGAATAAACAACTGTCTGATGTAAAACAGGCATACCGTAAAGAAAGACAAAGAATACAACGTCAAATTAATCGTATGACAAAGAGAGGGTATGACGTACCAGACTTACTTCCAAAAATCCCAAAGAAAATTACCGAAGCTAGTGTTCGTAGGCTTAAAAAGTTAACCACTGAAAAGCTGTATAAAGAATCTAGATTTATTGATTTTGAAACAGGCGAGATACTAACATCAGAGGAAGGACAAAAGCTAGAAAAAACAAGGAGACGTAAGCCAAAGCGTAAAGAGCAACCATCACCGCCAACGTCTCCCACTCCATTACCAGGTCCAATAAGTGAAGGTGATGAATACGTTATATTTGACCGTCAAATATTAACCGTATTTACTATGGAAATGACTGAGATATTTGGTCGTAATGAGAAGCTGTTTAATTACATAACTCGTTGGTATAACCGCGCTTTAGAGAAATACGGGGCCGAGGAAATGGCTGAAGCACTTGAGCAAGCCAAGGCTCAAGGAATGTTCCCTGGATGGGAAGCGGTATCTGATAGTGAAATACTAGTTGGAAAGTTGGAAGCAATAACCAATCTTATGGCAATAAACGCCGAATCACGCGAGGAACTGTTTGAGGAGTTAGAGCAATTGGAGGATTGGACGGAAGGGGAATAACAGAATGTGCGTACACGAAACTATGAATACTATATGGCAGACTTTGAGACAACGGTCTACGAAGGTCAGACATACACAGAGGTTTGGGCGGCGGCAGTAGTTAAGTTATGGGATGATGATGTAGAAATATTACATTCCTTTCCAGAATTTTTGGATTACATGTGTGACAAGAAAACCAATATTATATGTTATTTTCATAACATAAAGTTTGACGGTAACTTTATCTTAGACTATTTGTTAAGAAATGGATACAAGTGGAATCGCGTAGCCGAAGGTAAAATGTTAAACAAGCAGTTTAAGTGTGCGATAAGTGACAGAGGACCATGGTATTCTATTACAGTTAAAATGCACAACATGATAATAGAATTTAGGGATTCTTACAAGCTGTTGCCGTTCTCAGTTAAACGTATTGGAAAAGGATTTCAAACGAAACACCGCAAGCTAGACATGGAATATGAAGGATTCAGGTATGCCGGATGTGTGATAACAGACGAAGAAAAAGAGTACATACGTAATGACGTACTGGTAGTCAAGGAAGCCCTTGAGATAATGTTTGAGAGAGGTCACCAAAAGTTAACTATAGGCTCATGTTGCTTAGAGGAGTTTAAGTCAACCTACGACAAAATAGACTATAAAAATTTCTTTCCTGACTTAACAGAGGTGCAAATAGATGCAGAAATATACGGCGAATGTAATGCAGATAAATACATCCGGCACAGCTACAGAGGTGGATATTGTTATCTGGTCAAGGGCAAAGAGAATAGAAAGTACACGCGCGGTTGGACAGCAGACATTAACAGTTCATATCCATCAAACATGTCATCTGAGTCAGGGAACCGATACCCTGTAGGAATGCCCAAGTTTTGGCAAGGAGATATACCAAACCTTCCAGCGCAAAGTTATTATTTTGTTAGAATTAAATGTCGTTTTAAGATAAAAGAGGGGATGCTTCCCACGGTGCAGATAAAGGGTAGCTTCTTATATAGCGGAACTGATTATTTAACAACGTCTGATATCTATGATTATTCATCAGGAACTTATAAACGGTATTACATGCGCAAAGGTAAGTTACACAACACTCAGATAACAATGACTATGACATGTGTAGACTATGAGTTATTTTTACAGCACTATGATGTTTATGATTTAGAGGTATTAGATGGCTGTTGGTTTAGAACGGAGATTGGGTTATTTGATGAATACATGTACAAATATAAGAAGATTAAGGAATCGTCACAAGGTGCAGAACGGGAACTTGCAAAGTTATACCTTAATAATCTCTACGGAAAATTCTCCGCGAACGACTCGTCTAGTTATAAGGTGCCTTACATCAACAAGAAAAACGTGTTGGGTTTTGAACTGGTGGAGGAACATGAAAAGAAACCGGGGTACATTGCGATAGGTTCAGCAATTACATCATACGCGAGGAGGTTTGTAATCAATGCAGCACAAGCTAATTATCAAGGACCGGATAGGGACGGTTTCATTTATTGCGATACGGATTCCATTCATTGTAGCGGGAATCCTGAGGACGCGAAGGGAATTAAGATTCATCCTACAAATTTCTGCGCATGGAAACTCGAGAGTTATTGGGACAAAGCAGTTTTTGTTAGGCAGAAAACGTATATTGAGCATGTCACTCATAATGATGGGGAACCAGTAGAACCTTATTATCAAATTAGGTGTGCTGGAATGTCAGAGGACGCGAAACAAGAATTTATCAAAGAACACACAATCGAGGAGTTTAGAGAAGGGTTGAAATTAAAGGAGGGATTGAAACCAATTAGAATGCCCGGAGGGGTGTTACTTGTAAAGAAAGGATACGACATGCGACCCAAAGTTCACAAGAAGATTAAGGAGGATTAATGCATTGGCTAGAAAAATGATAGACAGTAAAGAAGGGCTTAACGCTAAATATGGTATTGCACGTATAGAATTTGACAAATGTTATGAAATGGCACTTATATGCGGTTACGCCTCCAACAATTGTTGTTTAGGTGAGCAATCAGAAAAATGCTATCTTTGCCCTTACTATTGTGATACGTTTGGAAATTCACCCTTTAGCTTAAGGAGATAAGGAGGATTAAAGATGCCACTTTGGTTAGTACTTGTACTAGTTGCACTCGCTATAAAATATGACGATTTGTTTTAATATTTGATTATTTGCGCAAATAATTAAAGATTAACAAAAGAGAGGATATAATATCCTCTCTTTTTATATCAGTACGTAGGGTGCATCAAGGGGCATTCCAATTACCGTTTAACCCAGCGGCACTTGTTACAGTGTGGATTCCACCAGCGTTCAATGGTGCATGACCTACGGTGATACCATTTAGTATGATAACATCTGTATAACCATTTGCTTACACTCCAGGTTTTTAAACCTGAAACACCCCTTGTTAAACAACAATCTAAAGTTGTTGATAATTAAAGCATTTTTAGCCAACATCACATAGTTGATGTTGTGGTCATCTGTTGTTAAAGACAACTTAGTGGGGAACGAAGCGTCATAGCTGTCGGTGACATATATCATGCCCTGTGCTTCGTAGTCGTATATCGCGTAATGTTTGTTTAGATATTTAATGGTATACATGTATCGGCCTCGCCCCTCAGGTCTTTCAATAAACGAATAGTTATCATTAAGATAAACATTCTGGGAAGCGTAAGCCACATAGTCACTGGATGAAAAGGCACGGTTAAATCCAGATTCCAGCTGTGCGTCCGAGGCAGATTGTATGAATCCTTGCTCCAACACATACCCATCACCTCTAAGGAAATTTGTATCTCGTTTCAGTCTGGTAGAAATTCCTAGTGCTGAGTAATACGGATTAAGTAGACTAACCGTGTTACCGCACATATATACTGGTACATACCGAATCTGTTTACCATTACCACGAGCAATACTGGTGTGCACAGATAGTAGTTTTCTAATTTCGTCTGAGCAATATTTGCCTGTCTCACTCTGAAATTCATCCATTAGCATTCGTTCCACATCATTAAATAGGTGGCTATATTTCTTTATCGCATCCGCGTTGTTAAGCGCGATAGCGTATCCGCATGGTTCATCATTCAAAAACAATTCGTGGAATATTCCTTTGGCCATAGGCTTACTGGACATAATATCATCTGGATAAAACAACCCGTGAATGTCCTTGAAAAACTTTTCAGCCACATCTGACAATTCGTAATTAAATCTATAAATCAAACAAAATTTTCCTTGCCCAGCCTTAAACTTTTTAACAAAGTAGCGGTTAAACCATGTTGTTTTACCTCCAGTACGGTTAGTGGTTACTAAAAACAATTCTGGATTTTTACCGTTAATATCTTTGAGGGACAAAAGCTTTGTTCCATCATAGTAAGCCATGACTAACCTCCTTTTTACCAAAATGTTGCAAATGCAACACTTTTAATCTCTTTATTTACATCTATATTATATCATAAATATGTTGCAATTGCAACACTTTTGTGATATAATAAAAGATAGAAGGGAGGAAGGGAAAAATGAAATTGCTTTATACAATTATCGTTCCAACGAGTGGTTCAGTTACATTACAGATACCATATGGTGTTAGTAGTTGTAAAATGAGAATGGGCACAAATGGAATGGTTGAAAATGTGGGTTTTGTTTCAAGTGCTGGAGTGAATCAAACAACTGACATTAAATTTCCTATTATAAACGGGAAAAGTCCTAATACGTTTAAAATATCTCAAACTGGCACCCCTGAAGCTGTTACCACATTTTATCTATTAATAACAGAATTGGGGGGTATACCCGACCCAGATTATTTCACAGGAGGCGCCGCAAGTGAATGACATTGTAAGCATCATTAGTACAGTAGGATTTCCAATCGCTCTTACTTTAATCCTGCTGTGGTACATCTACGACAGCAACAACAAGCACAAAGAGGAAATTGATAAAATGTCCGAAGCATTAAACAATAATACTTTGGCATTAACAAAACTCCTCGATAGAATGGAGAGTGACAAAATTGTTTAATGGTATTGATGTATCCAGGCACCAGGGGGACATTGATTGGGATAGCGTTAATCCTCATATTGACTTTGCTATGATACGTGCCGGTTTTGGAAAGAACAATATTGACGCTAAAGCTAGAAGAAACGTATCAGAATGTGAAAGATTAGGAATCCCATATGGTCTTTACTGGTTCAGCTACGCACTGCACCCGGAAATGGCTAAAAAGGAAGCCGAGTACTTAATCGATTTTATCGGCGAACACAAGCCGGAATATCCAATCGTTTACGACTTTGAGTATGACACGGTAACACACGCTACCAAAAACGGGGTCAGCATTAACCGTCAGTTCGTGCTTGACTGCACCGAAGAATTTTGCCGCACCTTGGAAGAACACGGATTCTATGCCATGTTTTATACCAATCAGGATTACTACCAGCGTTACTATCAGGCAAGCAAAGTGGCTGAAAAGTATGACATGTGGTACGCAAGGTACTCACAGTCAGCAGGTAGAAAGGTAACACTGTGGCAGTATTCCGACAAAGGTAAACTGCCTGGTATTTCAGGTTATGTCGATTTAGACAGAACCGAACGTGATTACCCTTTAATCATTAAGAAGAACAACCTTAACAACTGGAGGTAACTATGCCGTCTATACAATCTGCTTATAATTGGTCAATTGAAACCTGCGCTAAGGAAAACGTAGGATACTCTCAAACATACAGAAACCAGCAAACGGTAAATGGTATTACATACTACGACTGTTCATCCTTTATCTGGTACGCGTTAATTGCTGGAGGTTGGGACTTGGTGGCTGTATGGGGCACATGGCCTTTTACAACAAGCAGTATGACTGGCGTGTTAAAACAAGTAGGATTCACAAAACACGCACCGGACATTACATGGTTGCCAGGCGACATTGTTATTAGGACAAATCACACTGAAATGGTATTTGATACTACAAGAACCATGGGTGCGCACTCAGCAAACGTGCCGTTGGAACAACAGGTATCTATTAACGCCAACGGTTCACGTGGTAACTGGTTAGAACTATGGCGGTGGGAAACCAGTGCTACAAATGAATGGATTAAGGGAAATTATTATTTGTCGATTGGAGAAATGCAGAACAACGCTACTATCCAATTTGCGTATTTTATGTCTAAGGGCTGGACAGCCGAAGCCGTGGCGGGCCTACTAGGAAATGAACAAGTAGAATCTACGCTGAACCCAGGAATATGGCAAGATTTAACCCCTGGGGGTGGCTGGGGACTAGTCCAGTGGACACCATCAACAAACTATACCGACTGGGCAGACGCTAACGGCTATGCTCATGACAGCGGAGAAGGGCAGATGGAATGGATTGACACACAGACAGTCCCGTCTGGACAATGGATACCGACAACACAATACCCAGAATCGTTCGGTGAATTCAAAGTTAGTACCATGACACCAGAGTACTTAGCAGATTGCTTCCTTAAGAACTTTGAGCGGCCAGGCACGATTGACCAACCAAAAAGACAAGAGTATGCAAGGTATTGGTATGACTGGTTTAAAAATGAATATGTTCCACCGCCCAATCCACCAGATGGTGGTGAGTGGTCATACAAAATGCCGTTTATATATTATAACAAAATATTTTAGGAGGGAGAAACATGGCAACGCTTGACAGAGAAAAGTTCTTTGAGCGCATCAAGGAACGCCTGGGAGAAGATGATTCGGATGAAGCATTATCTTTTCTAGAAGATGTAACCGACACATATGACGACCTTGAGAGAAGGGCCGCTGGTGACGGTGAAGATTGGAAGGGCAAATACGAAGCCCTTGACGGAGAATGGAGAAAACGCTATAGAGAGCGTTTCTTCGGAACCCGCGAAGAAGTAAAAGAGGAACAAGAGGAAGATGTGAAGGATGACGGCAAAGTCCGTTCGTTTGATACATTATTTGAGGAAAGAGAGGGTGAATAATTATGCCAATTAAACCAGAAAAAATTACACTTAGTGATGTGCAGGCTAACGCCGCTTCCGCTTATAGCGCGGAAAATCCTGATGTATCCGCAACTAATTTACAGAAGGCTGCCGCGCAGATTTTAAACACAATCCGCGACAACGCATCTGCGAACTATCAGAACTATGTACCAGAACTGACAGCAGGTGATGACACGGCATTACGTCAGATTGGAGCAGTCATCATGGATTTACAGCCGCTTAGGAACGAATTTTTAACGGCTCTCATGAACCGAATAGGGCGTGTGCTGATTACTTCTAAAATGTTCTACAACCCGTGGGCCGGAATGAAAAAAGGTCTGCTGGAATTTGGTGAAACTGTAGAGGAAATATTTGTTAACATTGCTAAGCCTTATCAGTTCGACCCAGCTGTTGCTGAATCTGAAGTGTTCAAGCGCGAAATTCCGGACGTTCGTGCGGCATTTCATATCATGAACTACCAGAAATTTTACAAGCAGACTATTAGCAACGACCAGCTTAGACAGGCGTTTCTGTCATGGCAGGGTATTACAGACCTGATTGCAAAAATCGTAGATGCTATGTATACAGGCTCTAACTATGACGAGTTTCTGACTATGAAATATCTCATTGCTAGAAACGTGCTTGACGGGCGTATGCATGTAACTGAAATTGCCCCCGTATCTGCTGAAAACGCAAAGACAATCGTTTCCACCATTAAGGGAGTATCCGGAGTATGGCAGTTCCCCAGCACACAGTACAATCTTACAGGTGTAACTACCTTCACAGATACCCGTGACCAGATGCTTATCATGAACGCCAAATTCAATGCTGTGATTGACGTTGAGGTTCTTGCTTCTGCATTCAACATGGAAAAAGCTGAGTTCATGGGTAATCGTATACTGGTTGATACCTTTAGCTTTAGCACAAGTGACAACAACAGGCTTGCAGAACTGTTTGCTAACGACCCCAACTTTGTGCCGTTAACTGAAGCTGAAAGAACCGCACTTGATGCAATTCCGGCAGTCATGGTAGACCGCGACTGGTTCATGGTTTTTGACAACTTCTATAACTTCACTGAAAACTATAACGGTCAGGGGCTTTACTGGAATTACTTCTACCACACCTGGAAAACGTTCAGCGTTTCACCATTTGTTAACAACACTGTTTACGTAGGCGGTGCTCCAACTGTAACAAGTGTAACTGTAAGTCCTAAAACTGCAACTGTTAACAAGGGCCAGTTGGTTAAAATGTCGGCTACAGTTGTAACTACAAACTTTGCTCCTAAGTCCGTTAATTGGACGGTTACTGGAGGAATCGATTCCACCATTGATATTTACGGTAATCTGGTTGTTGGCAAAAATGAAACAGGTACAACACTCACCGTTACGGCCACTTCCACGTTTGACAGCACAAAAACTGACACAGCTACCATCACTGTATCAGTATAATAAAGAGGGGTTTATCCCCCTCTTAAGGAGGTCATATGTACGTAAATCCAAACACTAACGTTCATATTCTTAAAAATGTTCCTTTAGATAATACCTATAGAAACACAATTTACTTTAGTACAGCCGCTCAGCAAGCAAGTTATTTTGCTAGCCTGTCAAAGTTTTCGTTGACTGAATACACATACCAGAGAATTGATAAAACAATTAACGTTGGTATAAACGCTGAATCATTATATGACTGTAACTACATTATGTTCCAGAATGCGTCCTTTGGTAACAAATGGTTTTACGCTTTTATCACAGGTGTAGAGTATAAGGGAAACAACTGCTCGACCATAAGCTACGAAATGGATGTGATGCAAACCTGGTTTTTCGATTACACCGTAAACCCGTGCTTTATTGAAAGAGAACACATTCTTGTAGATGAAATTGGTGCTAATTTGGTAGATGAAAACCTCGAATTGGGCGAGTACATCTATGACACAGCGTTCCGTACGGAACACATGGATGATTACGTTGTCGTGGTTGCCGCAACAGTAGATTCTCAAGGAAACGTAGGAACCAGTACCGGAGGTTATGGAGGAATTTATTCTGGGTGTTGGTTGCATGTGTTCGATACTTTCCCAGCTGTAGCTGTGTTTATTGACAACCTTATCACCAACAATAAAGCAGACGCTATTGTGTCAGTATTCATGATGCCCTCAGACTTTACGACAGCTATGGGCGCACCAGCTAGAAACTACGTTGTAGAACGTGACAAACAGCGAGGTGCTATAGATGGGTATGTTCCAATGAATAACAAATTATTTACCTATCCATATTGCTTTTTATATGTAACTAACTTAATGGGCAATTCAGCGGTCTATAAATATGAATACTTTCAAACCGCCAACTGCACCTTTAACCTGGGAATGGATATGTCCCCAAACCCGTTAGGAATGCTTACCCCACTAGGTTACAAAAACGTGGGAGCAAACTACAACGAGGCCATCACAATTGGGGGATTTCCACAATGCTCATTCACCGTTGACACATATAAAGCATGGCTTGCACAAAATGGTTCATCCATGGCGGTGGATATGCTAGGCTCGGCAATGGGAGCTGTGGCAGGTGTTGCAACAGGCGGCCCTATCGGATTAGTTGGTGGAATTGCTGGTGCTACAAATGTCGGAAGAACGTTAGCTAGATTAAATGCAATCCAAACTCAGCCCCCTCAGAGCCATGGCTCTCAGTCAAACAGTGCACAAGTTGCGTTTAGTATTAAGGATTTCTACTTTCTTAATTATCACATCCGCGCAGAGTTTGCTAAAATAATTGACCAATATTTTAATGTTTATGGCTACGCAACACATCAAGTTAAAGTTCCCAATCGTTCACAACGACCGCACTGGAACTATGTTAAAACAATTAACTCAAATCTTACAGGTAGTGTTCCTGCTGATGACATGGCTAGATTACGCGGAATATATGACAACGGGATTACGTTCTGGAAGAATGGTAGCGAGGTGGGTAATTACAGCTTAGACAACAGAGCCGGAGGAGGTGGTGAATAATGGGCAAAAAAGGCGGCCCGGGTCCGGGCAACACACGCGAATTCTGGAACGCAAAGAAATGCAATGATTGGACGTTTATTCAATATTACAACCGTTTGGTCGATTTAGCTATCAACCAATTTGAATGGGTAAATCTACCCCCAACCTGTGATAGACGTTTCCTGGAATTGGCACTATTCGCAGATGGAATGGCAGTATTCTTTAAGGACGAGGTAATGGGATACTTAACCTTACAGTGCATGATTTCTGGCCCGTTAGATGTTTACAGAATCCCAATATACAGACGTGCTTATGCTAGTAACGGATATCAGATGGAATTAAGTAAGGAAAACAGCGTGCTTATATTTAACAACTCTTTACATATTAATTCCCAATTGGATGTGGAAATGTATGCGTGGAGATTGTATGAAATACAGCGTGCTATTGATACGAATGTCAAGCTTCAGAAAAACCCTAAAATTGTCACATGCTCTGAAACTCAACGCCTTACCATCATAAACTTGTTTAAACAGCATGAAGGTAACTATCCTTTTATCTTTGCAGATAAACAAATGGAATTAGGCGGTTTAAACTCCATTGACATTTCAGCGCCTTATGTAGCTGACAAGTTACAGGTTTTAAAGGGTCTGGTATGGAATGAAGCTATGACATATTTAGGAATTGGAAATACCAATGACGAAAAACGTGAGCGGCTGAATACTTTGGAAGTAACCAGTGGTATGGGGGATGTAGAAGCACAACGTTATACCCGGTTAATGGAGAGGGAAATAGCTTGTGAAAGAATCAATGCCATGTTCCCAGATGTAAATCTGAGCGTCAGATACAAGCAGGTAATTGCCACAGGGGATATGATGCTAGAGCAAAAATCAGAGGAGGTGGTAGAAGAATGAGCGCAGTAACTATGACATTAGGCTATATTTGTGAAGGGCTTGTAGGTAGAACTGAACCAGCAGGATACACAGATATTGTTAACACTGTTATTCCAACTGCCGTGCCTCTTTTGTTTAACTTTAATTTCCCTATTTTTGATGAACAATACAGAAATGTCTTGTTAACAAAAATTATAAAACATTATTATACTAGGGAAATAGGAGAAGAAACACTAGGATTATTTAAGTTAAGGCTTGACACAAGGCTGAATGAAATAATGCCATACTATAACAAAATGTACGAAGCAGAAACTTACAAATTTAACCCAATCTATGATGTTGATTTAACCAGACAACACAAAGCAAACAAAACCGGAACACAAAAACTTGACGGCAAAGTTATGACAAAAGAGGACGGTCAGACAATTACAGCTGTGGATAACACCACTAAATCTGACGGGGATGTTAATCAAACTGTTACCAGGGCTGGAACTGATAAGTATTCCGAAACACCACAGGGAGGATTAACAGGTCTTGCCAATGACGAGTATCTAAGCAACGCTAGAATGACAGCAGACACGGACACAACTACTGCAAAAACCGGAGATACTACCATGCTTAATGGAAATACTGATACAACCACAGACAATACAACCAACGTAACCACAAACAATAACACCACAATTAACAATATCGAGGACTATATCGAAACAGTCACAGGTAAACAAGGAACACAAAGCTATTCATCAATGATTATGGAATACAGGGAAAGCCTTATTAACATTGACATGATGATAATCAATGACTTATCAGATTTATTCTTAGGAATATGGGAGGTAGGATATCCATGGTAAATAATACAAATTTTAAATCAATCGAGCTGTTAAGGTGTTGGTGTATGAAATCACTGCCTACAGTGTTTAGTGACGCGTTAAGTTATAATCAACAGGTATGCCTACTGACCAAAGCCATTAATGATATGGCAAATACGATTAATGGGTTGCCAGATTATATTATTGAGTTGGTAAAAGAGTTGCTAAATCAGTTAGGGCTGGAAGAACTTGTTAAAGAAGTGCTTGCAAATCTTTATTTCTTAAACGTGCAGAACCCTCCAAATAACATAGTTGCGGCTGGGGGTGATGGGGTTACTGATGATACGGCGGCTATTCAAGGCTGCATAGATTATGCTTTCAATAATGGAGGAAAAACGGTTTATTTTCCCAGCGGAAATTATTTAACAGGTTCTTTAACATTAAAATCTGGCGTTACTCTATTAGGCTTTTCAGATAATAACACTAAATTAGTTTTAAAGGGAGGCGCTACGACATCTCTATTGACTATTTCTGGTAATCAAACAGCTGTTAGCAATTTAAAACTTGACAGCAACTCTGGTATGCAGGTAAATAATGTTGACGTTATTACATTAACAGGGATAGACTGTAACCTCACTAACATTTACGTAACAAACGGTTATAACCTTATAACGGCTAATTCAGACAGCGGGTCAGTGTTAATTCAAAATGTTGTCTGTGGGACTGGTGAGTATAAAGCTATTACTATTTCCGGAAACGCAACCTATGTTTTAGACAATATTTTATTTAATCAAATGTCAAGTATTTCAGGTGACACATGTCTCGAAATTAATTCTAGTTATGTATTAGCTGACAACATCAATATTAAAGCTAGAGTCCTAAAAGGCGTTGTAGAAAACGGAAGCTATTGTAAATTTAGCGGTACAATTCCAAACGCGATTGAAAAAATTGTAAATAACGGCGAATTTAATAACAACGATATAACGGGCGAAATTCATTATTCAAGACTTTCCGGAAAAGATTTTTTATCCTGTGAATCAAAAGAAGAATCAATCACAAACAATAAAAATGTCTCAGCAAAAAGTATCACCGAAACATTAACAGGTGATAAAAATATTAGCTCCGTTAATATCACGGAAACTTTAACCGGTAATAAAAATATTAGCTCCGTTAATATCACGGAAACTTTAACCGGTAATAAAAATATTAGCTCCGTTAATATCACGGAAACTTTAACCGGTAATAAAACCGTGTCAGGTGAAAATGAAACCCATAGTATTTTAAATAAGTTAAGCTTGACGGGAAATTCAATAGAGATTCATAGTGACGCGCCTCTAATGTACGGAAATAAAGCAAAGTTAAATCGTTATTATGATTATGTTAAAATGAGGGACTATGAAAATAACGAATACAATGTCCTTGTAGAGGGTGAGCACCTTAGCGATTTAAATACGGTGTTTAATATAGTTGATTTTGGTGCCGTAAGCGGCGAAGATTGCACTACAGCTATAAACAACGCGATTAAAGAGGCTAGCAACTATACAGGTAGTAAAGTAATATATTTTCCAACGGGGCAATGGAAGGTTAGTAGTACAATTTATTTGGATGAGCCCGTTGATATACATTTTATTGGTAACGGATATTCAAGCTCATTTATAGTTCGTGACTCATCTTTTGTAAACGGAAACACTATTACATTATACGGTGCTAGAAATTGTTCTATCGAGAGGCTTAATTTTTGGGCACAGGATATGTACACAAATGGGTCTAGCGTATATACAGACGTTGTAATTTTTAACGGGTCGCATATTGAGGCAGATTTTTGTATGGATTGCTTCATTAAAGAAAATCAATTTACAAGCATGACTTACGGAGTTAATTTATCTGGCGGAACAAGAGTGCATGTTATGTATAACCTATTTTTATGCGGCTATTCCTGGAATGATACTGGATACAAGCAAACCGTTGCGGGAATAATAACAACTACAAACAACGGGGATATCCCTTCATGGGGTGTGGGAGATTACGAGAGAAGAAGACACGAGGATAGTAATATTATTGGTAATCGTATTCTTGGGTTATCCGCAAGTTCTTCCAGTCCAAATTTCTGGAGTGGTCCGGCTGCCGGTCTATTGGTTAACTCGGCAGAGTCCTTACACGTTTTAACCAACGACCTTGTAGGAGCGTATGGGTGCTATATTGGTGGGGACGTTTTAGATGTGGAGGTGGGAAACAACTTTTTTGACGTCTCATCTAAAACCAATTTATGCGTAGGAGGATATGATAAATCAGTATTTAGTGGAACACTATTGGAAGCACAATCCACTAACCTTAACGCCACTGGCGTTGTTGTGTCAAATTGTTTATTTAACGGGCAATCTTCTACACCTCAAAACGTGGCTATATCTAATAAAGCTATAACTTCCTTTAGCAACTGCTATTTCGAGTTAAGCGGAGGCTCTAACATAAATATTTATGAGGGATACGTTACGTTTAGTGGGTGCGTGTTTAATTCCTGGAATAGGTTTAAAGGCGACTTTGACATGGCATTATTTTTGGCAAATGAAACGTGCCACGTTGCATTAACAGGGTGCATTTTCGGTGGAAAAGGCGGCGATAGCACAAGTGATGAGTATATGAGGTTTTGCGTAAAAGTGCCCGGTATTTTTTCAAAAATTACCTCATACGGGTGTATAATCACTGATACTATTACAATTCCTTTTAAATATGATAATCCTATCGCAGTAGATACACCAAAATTTGCGGCACAATGGTTATACTACACTAATCAAAAGGTATTAGGAACGTTTTCTATAACATCAGGTGTTGGGTTTTATAACAATTACGGGTGTTGGGCATTGGTAAACATTACAGGAACTAATATAACAAGTGTTAAAATGAATGAGTGTGAGCTGTTGCCCCCGAATACATCAACTAGTTCTATTGCTCAATTAGTACCTCCTGGCGGCAATTTAAACGTGACCGGAGAAACATTAACAGCAACTTTTATTTCAATGTAAGTTTCATAAACCACATTAACATCCTCCATAAAGCATGTTTTAACTATCTTAATTATAGCATGCTTTATGGAGGATTCATTGTCTGTATGTGTTCAGAATTTTGTACATTGCTTAAGGTTAATAGCGTGTTAGTTGAGACTAACTTCGCGAACGTTCAAAATTTTGTACATTGCTTAAGGTTAATAGCGTGTTAGTTGAGACTAACTTCGCGAA
>OBWV01000985.1_pt1 | contig 16636 bp, 17 predicted proteins | sample 1495351 | NCBI WGS metagenome assembly OBWV01 (sample SAMEA2580122, study PRJEB22360) | human gut metagenome | biome: human gut; feature: human-associated habitat; material: faeces | place: Denmark | collected 2008/2010 | reverse complement strand
TCGTCCACTACCAGCGCTTTGGCGAGAGCCTGCGCATTGTCCAGGACCATCTGGCCAGCCGCAACTTCTACGCCTTCAACCCGGCCTTTGACCTGGGAAAATAGAAGAGAAGGAGCATAGAAGCCTTCAGCCCGGACGGGAGGAGCCTCTGCGGGACGCCCTCTTTGTTCCGGGCTTGTTTTTATCCCCAGTTGCCGTTATAATATATGCGTCGGTGTAGACTGGCACAATGATTGGAGTGTAAATGTAATGGACAACAGAAACAGCAAGGTCAGGCAGATGCCTGACAGCAGCAGGGGAAACAGCCGCCCGGGGGGAGCCTCCGCCAGATCGGAGAAGGTGCGGGCGAGAGTGAAAAGCAGTATACGGTACTTTGATTACAGTCTGGTGGCCTCCATGGTCTTTCTGATCTGCTTTGGGCTGGTCATGCTCTACAGCGCCAGCGCCTATGCGGCCCAGGTGGACTACGGGGACAGCATGTACTATTTTAAGAGGCAGATCCTCTTCTGCCTGGCAGGCGCGTTGGGCGCCTATCTGGTTTCGCTGATCGACTATCATATCTGGTCCAGGCTGGCGAAGAAGATTTTCTTCCTCTCCCTGATCGTTATGGCCCTCGTGCAGACGCCTCTGGGGAAAGAGGTGAACGGCGCCAGACGGTGGATTAAGCTGCCTCTGGGCCAGCAGCTGCAGCCCTCGGAGCTTGCCAAGATCGCGGTCATCCTCTTTATCCCCGTGGTGATCTGCCAGGTAGGAAAGCAGATCAATACGCTGGCGGGGATTGTGAGAGTGCTCTGCTGGGGAGCTCTGTCGGCAGCCTGCGTCTTTTTCCTGACGGAGAACTTAAGTACAGCCATCATCGTGTTCGGCATTTCTTTTCTGATGGTCTTTATCGTCCATCCGAAGAAAGCCATGTTCATCGTGCCCGTTGTGGCGGGGGTGGCGGCGGTGCTCCTTATACCCGTGATCCTGGGGCCTCTCGTGGAGGCTGGGGATTTTTCCGGGAACTTCCGCCTGGGGAAGACTGCTCGTGTGGCTGGATCCGGAGCGGTACTCCTCCGGTATCGGCTACCAGGTGGTGCAGGGGCTCTACGCGGTGGGCTCCGGCGGCTTCTTTGGAAAGGGGCTGGGAAACAGTGCCCAGAAGCAGTTTATCCCTGAGGTGCAGAATGATATGATCCTGTCGGTTATCTGCGAGGAGCTGGGAGTGTTCGGGGCCATCATGGTGCTCCTCCTCTTTGGACTCCTTCTGTATCGCCTGATGGTGATTGCCCAGAACGCGCCGGATATGTACGGCGCCCTTGTGGCCAGCGGCATCTTCTGTCATATTGCTCTCCAGGTGATCCTGAACGTGGCAGTGGTGATCAATCTGATCCCCAACACGGGCATTACGCTGCCCTTCATCAGCTACGGAGGCACGTCGATCCTCTTTCTCATGGCGGAGATGGGACTGGCCCTTGGAATATCCAGGCAGATCAGGATGGGATGATTGCCGAAAGTCATTGCCGGGAGGATTTGATAAAACCCTTTTCAAGCGCGCGTTATTGTGCTATGATGTATAAAGCGGTTTTTGATACTACGTATAATAGCAATGGATAACGCGGAGGATTGATCGGAAATGAGTTATAAGATTATTGTGGACAGCTGCGGAGAGCTTACGGAGGAGATGAAGCGCTGCGGGCATTTCGAGACGGCTTCACTGAGCATTGATATTGATGAGCATCACATCGTGGACGATGAGACATTTGACCAGAAGAGGTTCCTGGCCCTCATCGCCCAGAGCCCCAATTCGCCCAAGTCCTCCTGTCCCTCGCCGGAGACCTACATGGAGGGATATCACTGCGAGGCTGAGCACGTCTACGCGGTGACTCTGTCAGCTGAGCTCAGCGGCTCCTACAACAGCGCTGTGCTGGGGAAAAATCTGTACCACGAGGAGTACGGAGAGAAGGATATCTATGTCTTTAACTCCCGGTCCGCCTCCATCGGAGAGACGCTGATCGCCCTGAAGATCCAGGAGTGCGAGGAGGCCGGCATGGAGTTTGAGGAGGTGGTCCGCACAGTGGAGGCCTACATTGAGGGACAGCACACCTACTTTGTGCTGGAGACGCTGGAGACGCTCCGCAAGAACGGCCGGCTGAAGGGCATCAAATCTCTGATGGCCTCCGCCCTGAATATCAAGCCAGTCATGGGCTCCACCCCCCAGGGGACCATCTGTCAGCTGGGGCAGGCCAGAGGCATCAGGAAGGCTCTGGAGAAAATGATCGACGAGATCGTCCGGGGTGTGAAAAAGCCGGAGGAGAAGGTGCTGGCCATCAGCCACTGCAACTGCCCTGAGCGGGCCAAGAAGGTGAAGGAGCTGCTCCTTGAAAGGATACGGCCCAAGGATGTAATCGTGCTGGATACGGCTGGGATCAGCAGTATGTACGCGGCCGACGGAGGCATAATCGTGGTTGTATAATCCGGGCTTTTATGGTAAAATAGGCACTAGCTGATGAGTGATAGAAGGAGTGCATGAAGATGAGCCAGGAAAAAGTGGACAGATATAAAAAGGAAAAAGCCAACCGCAGGAAGACCATGAAAAAGGAGAAGATCCAGTATTATATCCGCCGCTGTGTGGTTGCGGTCCTTGCTGTGGCCCTTGTGGGATGGATCGGCTATTCCGCCTTCAGCATGTATGAGAGCAGCAGGCCTGTGGAGACCGCGGAGGTGGATTACAACGCTATCACGGATTACGAGACAAGCCTGAATACGGCGCAGTAGGATGACGGCAGAGCCGGCAGATCCGGGACGGAGCGGGCAGCAGCGGGGGAGATCCCCGGGAAATACACTATAATGGAAGACGAGAGAAGACAGGAAAGCCTGTCTTCTTTTTTTGTGCGATATGTCCGTAGGGTGACCGCCGTGCCCCCGCGAGCGGGCATCCGGCGGGCGACTGTGCTCTATATTTTGGATTTTTGCAAAAAAAGGGGTTGAAATCACCAATGAAGTGGTTTACAATGGTTTCAAGTGGTAGAAAGTGGTGAAAAGTGGTACAAAGTGGTGCGAAAGTGGCAGACCACTTTGAAAGAGGGTGAGTTCTGATGTTGAAAGGAGAGTACAGTCACAATATCGACCCTAAGGGGAGGGTGATCATTCCAGCCAAGTTCCGTGACGATCTGGGGGAGCATTTCGTCATAACAAAAGGCATGGAGAACTGCCTGTACGTGTATCCTGAAGACGAATGGACCGCCTTTGAAGAGAAGCTTAACGCCTTACCAACGACCACAGACAAAAAAGCCCGTGCTTTTGCGCATTTCTTTCAGGGAAGCGCAAATGACGGCGACCTTGACAAGCAAGGTAGAACTTTGATCCCGCCGGCCCTGCGCAGCTACGCGAAGCTCGAGAAAGAGGTTGTGTTTATCGGTATGGGGAAGCGTGCCGAGATCTGGGACAAGGCCAGATGGGATGAAAAGAATGCTGAACTGGAGCTCACGATTGAGGATATTGCATCTGATATGGAGGAGAGTGGATTCAGTATCTAGAGGGAGAAGATATGGAATTTAAACACAGGTCAGTATTACTTGAAGAAACTGTCAATGGATTAAACATCAGGCCGGACGGCATTTATGTGGACGGAACGCTTGGTGGAGGCGGACATGCGTACGAGATATGCAGACGTCTCGGTGACAAGGGGAGTATTGTAGGAATAGACCAGGATGAGGCTGCCATAGAGGCGGCGGGCATCCGCTTAAAGGACTTCGGGGAGAAGGTCACGATAGTCCGGAGCAACTATTGTGAAATGAAGTCCGTGCTCCAAGGATTAGGCATTGACAAGGTCGATGGGATCGTGCTCGATCTGGGCGTATCATCTTATCAGTTAGATACGGCAGAGAGGGGATTCTCCTATCGCGAAGATGCACCCCTGGATATGAGAATGGACAGGCGTCAGACGATGACGGCCAGGGACATTGTCAATGACTACAGTGAGAAGGACCTCTATCGCGTTATCAGAGATTACGGGGAGGATAGGTTTGCCAAGAACATTGCCAAGCATATCGTGATCGAACGCGAGAAGAGGTCCATCGAAACAACCGGACAGCTGACGGAGATCATCAGGGGAGCCATTCCCATGAAATTCCAGAAAAAGTCCGGGCATCCGGCCAAGAGGACCTTTCAGGCCATCCGGATCGAACTGAACAGAGAGCTGGATGTGCTGAAGAATTCTCTGGACGATATGATCGATCTGCTAAATCCGGGGGGAAGGCTTTGCATCATCACCTTCCACTCACTGGAGGATCGGATTGTGAAAAGCGCATTTAAGAAAAATGAGGATCCCTGTACATGTCCGAAGGATTTTCCGGTGTGCGTGTGCGGAAAGGTCTCAAAAGGGAGTATTTTAACTAGAAAACCTATTCTGCCGAGCCAGGAGGAGATGGAGGAGAACAGCCGTTCCAAGAGCGCGAAGCTCCGGATCTTCGAGAGAAAGTAGGCGGGCAGACGCAGGGAGTATATAGAAAGGGGATTATCAGATGGCTGCGGGAAGAGCATCATCCAGAAGGACAAATACATACAGAAGAAGCGGCGCTGATTCCCGTTCTATGTACGTGTACGGCAACGCGGTGCCAAAGCCGGATTACGAGCCCCAGCGGCGTGGGGAGCCGTCGCGGGAGCCCAGGCGAGGGAAAAGCAGCCGTCAGAGCCGGCGGGTACGCCAGAACCAGAGAAGAGAGCTGCGGGTCGGGAAGCGATACGTGATCTTTCTCTCTGTGGCAGCGGTGCTGGCCCTTTTTATCTGCGTAAACTATGTGCGCCTCCAGTCAGAGATTGCCGGCCGCTCCAGCAACATCACAGCGCTGCAGGAGGAGCTGGCTGACATGCGGGAGGCGAACAACACGAAATACAATTCCATTGTCGACTCCGTCAACATGGACCAGATTAAGCAGAAGGCGGAGGGTGAGCTGGGAATGGTACCCGCCCAGAGCGGCCAGATCGTAGAATATGACAGTCCTGAGGGGGATTACGTGACACAGTATGAGCAGATACCGGAGAGCGGTATCATTGCGAGCGCAGACAATGTACAGGACTAAGGTGTAAAGATGACCAAAAAAGTAAAGAAATTATTGCGGAAGAAATTTCCCAAATTTATGCAGAAAAAGCTAGTTATCCTCTACGTGGGGATCATACTAGCTTTTGCTGGTCTTGTGGTGAGGATCACCTACATCAATGCGGCCAGCGGAGAGGAATATACAAAGATCGTGCTGGATCAGCAGCAGTATGACAGCCGGGTCATCCCTTACAAGAGGGGGGATATCGTGGATCGGAACGGCACCAAGCTGGCCACCAGCGAGCGGGTGTACAATGTGATCCTGGACGTAAAGACCATGCTCAGCGATGAGGATTACGTGGAGCCCACAAAGCAGGTGCTGAAGGACTGCTTTGGCGTCGAGGAGGAGACGGTGGACAGTCTCATAGAGAACAGCCCGGACAGCCGGTACAGCATCCTCGTAAAGGGGATCGACTACGAGACGGCCCAGAATTTCAACGCCATTGATGACGATGATGAGAACTATCCCAATGTCCAGGGGATCTGGCTGGAGGATGACTATCACAGGACCTACCCCTACAGCACCCTGGCCTCTGACGTGCTTGGGTTCACTGTGGATGGAAATGTGGGAAATGGGGGCATAGAAGGGTACTATAACTCCACTCTCAACGGCACCGACGGCCGGGAGTACGGCTATCTGGACAGCGGCTCCTCCGTGGAGCGGACCGTGAAGGAGCCGGTGAACGGAAAGACCGTGGTGTCCACCATTGACCTGCAGGTGCAGAGCGTGGTGGAAAAGTATATCCAGCAGTTCAACGATGAGAGGAAAAACAACGCCACTCCCGGGGAGGGGAGCAAGAACACGGCGGTCATGGTCATGAACCCCCAGAACGGGGAGATCCTGGCGGAGGCCAGCTATCCAAACTTTGACCTGAACAATCCCAGGGATCTGACGAAATACTACACCCAGGAAGAGATCGACGCCATGAGTGACGAGGAGACGCTGGACGTCCTCAACAGCCTGTGGAAGAACTTCTGCGTCACCGACACCTATGAGCCCGGCTCCACCATCAAGCCCTTCACTGTGGCGGCGGCGCTTGAGACGGGCGCCCTCACCGGGGATGAGACCTTTTACTGCGGCGGCTCTCTCCACATCGGGGACTATGATATCCACTGCATCAACCGGGATGGACATGGAACCCTGACGGTGAAGGGGGCGATAGAGAACTCCTGCAACGTGGCTCTGATGCAGATCGGGGAGATGATCGGAGCGGTGGATTTCTCCAAATATCAGCACACCTTCGGCTTTGGCGAGATGACCGGCATCGACCTGCCGGGTGAGGCGGAGACTTCGGCCCTTCTCTATACGGCGGACAACATGGACGAGACCAGCCTTGCCACCAATGCCTTCGGACAGAACTTCAACGTGACCATGACTCAGATGATGGCGGGCTTCTGCTCTCTCATCAACGGCGGCTACTACTATGAGCCCCACATCGTGAAGCAGATCCAGGATGAGAACGGGAACGTGATCGAGAATGTGGACCCTGTCCTTGTGAAGAGGACCATATCGGAGGATACGAGCACTCTGGTGAAGGACTACATGAGAGGCGTGGTTTTGGAGGGCAGCGGCAAGCCTGCCAACATAGAGGGCTACGAGGTGGGAGGAAAGACGGGGACGGCGGAGAAGCTGCCCCGAAGCGACGGCAAAAACCTTGTTTCTTTCATTGCCTACGCACCCCAGGAAAATCCGGAGATCGCCATTTATGTAGTTATCGATGAGCCCAACGAATACGACCAGGCCCAGAGCTCTCTGGCCGTCCAGATGGCCAGCGACATCATGAAGGAGATTTTCCCCTACCTGGGCATCAGCCAGACGGCGGACGCGTCAGCCGGCTCGGATCAGTAGAAAGCAGCGCAAAGGGAAAACAGCATACGGGCAGATGTATAACCTCACAGAAGCACTCATAAATTGTAGAAAGGCTTTTGTGAGGTTTTTCTGTGCGCAACCGTACATATAATAAGAAGAAACTCTTCATCGTTTTTCTCGGGGCCCTGTTCATCCTGCTTTTCCTGGCCGGGCGCCTTGTCTGGCTGATGGTCTTTGAGGCGGACTACTACCAGGAGAAGGCGGAGGCTCTCCATGAGCGGGAGAGGGAGATCAAGGCGGCCAGGGGGAGGATACTGGACGCATCAGGCCATGTGCTGGCGGATAACCGGACCGTGTGCACCATCTCCGTCATCCACAGCCAGATCACGGACCCTGAGGCGGTGATACGCGCTCTGTCCCAGACGCTGGAGATGGAGGAGAGTGAGGTCAGGGAGAAGGTGGAGAAGGTCTCCTCCATGGAGCGGATCAGAACCAACGTGGAGAAGGAGACCGGGGACATTATACGGAATATGGGCCTTGACGGGGTGAAGGTGGATGAGGATTTCAAGCGGTATTACCCATACGGGGACCTGGCCTCCACAGTGCTTGGGTTTACCGGGGCGGATAACCAGGGGATCATCGGCCTCGAGGTGAAGTATGAGGAGTACCTGAAGGGGCAGAACGGCACCATACTGACCACCACGGACGCCCGGGGCATAGAGCTTCCCGGGGAGGCGGAGGACCGGATCGAGCCGGTGGCCGGAAACGACCTGCAGACAAGTCTTGACTACAATCTGCAGATGTACGCCCAGCAGATGGCGGAGAAGGTGATGGAGGAGAAACAGGCCGACGGCGTCTCCATCCTTCTCATGAACCCGCAAAGCGGGGAGATAATGGCCATGGTGAATGTGCCTGAATTCGATCTGAACGACCCATTCACCCTGAACACAGGGACAGATACCTCCGCTTTGTCGGACGAGGAGAAGCAGGACGCTCTGAACCAGATGTGGAGAAACCGGTGCATCAACGACACCTACGAGCCCGGATCTACCTTCAAGATCATCACCGCCTCGGCGGCTCTGGAGGAGGGCGTGGTGTCTCTGGATGACACCTTCAGCTGCCCCGGCTACCGGGTGGTGGAGGACCGGAAGATCCGCTGCCACAAGGTGGGAGGACACGGGCAGGAGACCTTTGTGGAGGGTGTCATGAACTCCTGTAATCCGGTGTTTATCGATGTGGGGCTGCGGCTGGGGGCGGACACCTTCTGCGATTACTATCAGCAGTTCGGTCTCCTTGACCTGACCGGAGTGGACCTGCCAGGGGAGGCCGGGACCATCATGCACAAGCGGGAAAATATAGGTACTGTGGAGCTTGCCACTATGTCCTTTGGCCAGTCCTTCCAGGTCACACCCATCCAGATGGCGGCCACTGTCAGCTCTATCATAAATGGCGGCTACCGGGTGACGCCCCATGTGGGAGTCCGGGTGCTGGATGAGGAGGGGCGGGAGAAGCTGACGCTGAACCAGGGAAAGAAGGACCGCATCGTCTCGGAGGAGACCTCCCGGACCATGCGCACGATCCTGGAGAAGGTGGTGGCGGAGGGCTCGGGTAAAAACGCGGCCATAGAGGGATACCGGATCGGGGGCAAGACAGCCACCTCCCAGACGCTCCCCAGGAGCGCGAACAAATATATCTCCTCCTTCATCGGATTTGCGCCGGCGGACGACCCTCAGGTGCTTGGCATGTGCATTATATACAATCCCCAGGGAGTCTACTATGGGGGAACCATTGCGGCGCCGGTGATACGGGACATTTTTGAGAACATCCTCCCCTATCTTGGCGTTGAAAAAGAGTGAGAAATGAAGTATACTGAATGGAGCTATGGATTGCCCCGGCAGTCCTGGGCCAGGAAAATAACGAAAGAGACGAGAGGTGTATCTATGGACTATACAATTTTTGTGCCAGTGCTCATTTCCTTTGCGCTGAGCGTGATCATGGGCCCGGTTGTGATTCCGGTGCTCCGCAGATTGAAAATGGACCAGACGGAGAGGGAGGAGGGTGTGAAATCCCACCTAAAGAAGGCGGGCACTCCCACCATGGGAGGAGTCATCATCCTGACCGCGGTGGTACTCACATCCGTTATCTACATCGGGCGGTATCCGAACATTATTCCCATTCTCTTTGTGACTCTGGGATTTGGACTTATCGGATTTCTGGACGATTATCTGAAGGTGGTGCTCAAGAGGTCTGACGGGCTCTTCCCCAGGCAGAAGATGGCCCTGCAGATCCTTGTGACGGCGGTCTTTGCCTTCTACCTTGTGAAGTTTACAGACGTGCCTTTGACGATGCTCATCCCCTTCTCCGGCGGCAGATACCTGGATATCGGATGGCTGGCCATCCCCCTGCTCTTTGTGGCGGTGATCGGTACGGTCAACGGGGTGAACTTTACAGACGGCCTGGACGGTCTGGCCTCCAGCGTGACCGTACTTGTGGCCACCTTCTTCACGGTGGTGGCAGTGGGGACGAAGAGCGGCATCGAGCCGATCACCTGCGCGGTGGTGGGCGCCCTCCTCGGGTTCCTTCTGTTCAATGTGTACCCGGCCAGCGTGTTTATGGGGGACACAGGTTCCCTGGCCCTTGGCGGCTTTGTGGCCTCCACAGCCTACATGCTGCAGATGCCCATTTTCATTATCATCGTGGGACTGATCTATGTGGTGGAGGTGCTCTCCGTCATGATCCAGGTTACATACTTTAAGAAAACCGGGGGCAAGCGGTTTTTCAAGATGGCCCCCATCCACCATCATTTTGAGCTCTGCGGGTGGTCGGAGACAAAGGTTGTGGCCGTGTTTTCCATCATCACAGCCATCCTCTGCCTGATCGCTCTCATGGCCATGTAGCAGGAAGGAGAGAAGGGATACAATGGATACAGCAGGAAAAGAAGTACTCGTGTTCGGCCTGGGGATCAGCGGCATCGGCGCTGGATCCCTGCTGGAGAAGAGAGGCGCCCGTGTGGTTCTCTATGACGGCAATGAAAAGCTGGACAAGGATAAGATCAGAGAACAACTGGGAGAGGACAGCAGTGCCAGAATCATCACGGGGCCTTTCCCGGAGGAGCTGCTGGGGGAGCTGGACCTTGTGGTGCTCAGCCCCGGCGTGCCCACAGATCTGCCCGTCATAGAGAAGATGAGGGAGATGGGGATAGAGATCATCGGGGAAATTGAGCTGGCCTACCTCTTTGGCAGAGGAGAGATCCTGGCCATTACAGGCACCAACGGGAAGACCACCACCACCTCTCTTCTGGGGGAGATTGCGAAGAACGCCTTTGACAGTGTCTTTGTGGTGGGAAATATTGGCAATCCCTACACCGCAGTGGTGGACCAGACCAGGGACGATTCCGTCATCGTGGCGGAGATGAGCAGCTTTCAGCTGGAGAGCATCGTTACCTTCCGTCCCAGGGTGTCCGCCATCCTCAACCTGACACCGGATCATCTGAACCGGCACCACACCATGGAGGCCTACATCCAGGCAAAGGAGAATATCACGAGGAACCAGACAGAGGAGGATTTCTGCGTCCTCAACTACGAGGACGAGGTGCTCCGCAAATTCGGGGAGAGCCTGCGGGCGCAGGTGATCTGGTTTTCCAGCGCCAGGAAGCTGGAGGCAGGCATTTATCTGGAGGATGGTCATATAATATACAGGGGAGCCAAAGGGGCGGAGGAGCTGCTGTGCAGCGTGGATGAGCTCCAGCTTCTGGGCACCCACAACTATGAGAATGTGATGGCGGCCTCCGCCATGGCCATCGCCTACGGCGTCCCCATGGACGTGATACGTGATACGGTGAAGGCCTTCAGGGGTGTGGAGCACCGGATCGAGTTCGTGGCGGAAAAGGGGGGCGTGGCCTACTACAATGACTCCAAGGGCACCAATCCGGATGCGGCTATCAAGGCGGTCCAGGCCATGAAGAGGCCCACTGTGCTGATCGGGGGAGGCTATGACAAGCAGTCCGACTACAGAGAGTGGATCGAGAGCTTTGGAGGGAAGGTGAAGCTCCTTGTGCTCCTGGGAGCCACAAAGGAGAAGATCGCCGCCCAGGCAAAGGAGTGCGGCTTTACAGACTATGTGTTTGCGGATAGCTTCGACGAGGCAGTCCAAAGAGCGGCATCCGCCGCGGCGCCTGGGGATGCGGTTCTTCTGTCACCCGCCTGCGCCAGCTGGGATATGTTCAGGAGCTATGAAGAACGGGGAGATAAATTCAAAGAGATTGTAAATTCCTTGTAAGGGAGAGCATAGATTGCCGGGTTCATCCAGAAAGAAAAAATATGACTACACGCTGCTTGCGGCGCTGTCTCTTCTCCTCCTGGCGGGGCTTGTGATCCTGCAGAGCACCAGCGCCTGGAACGGGGAAGTGAAGTTTAACGATCCTTATTATTATCTGAAAAAGCAGGTTTTTGCCACAACCATCGGGATAGCGGCCATGTTCGTGACAGCCAATATGGACTACCATGCCCTGCGCCGTTTCGCCCTGCCGGCCTACCTGGCAGCAGTGCTATTGTCCGTCGCTGTCCTTCTTGTGGGAGATGAGTACAACGGGTCCAGAAGATGGCTTTCTTTGGGCCCGTTTTCTTTTCAGCCCTCAGAGTTCGCCAAGGTGGCAGTGATCCTCTTCCTGGCCGATCTTGTGACGAAGTGCGCGGACAGGGTAAAGAAGATGCGGGTTATGGCGGGGATCATGATCCTGGTCCTGCCGGTGGCCGGCCTTGTGGGAGCCAGCAACTTAAGCACAGCCATCATCATCCTGGGCATCGGGGTAATCCTTGTGTTCATCGCCAGCCCGAAGTACGGGCAGTTTGTCTGGATGGGAGTCATTGGCTGTGCCTTTCTGGCCGTCTTTCTGGCTCTGGAGAGCTACCGCCTGGAGCGGCTGGCCATTTGGAGAAACCCGGAGGCCTACGAGAAGGGCTACCAGACTCTGCAGGGGCTCTACGCCATCGGCTCCGGGGGACTTTTTGGCCGGGGGCTGGGAAACAGTGTGCAGAAGCTGGGATTTGTCCCGGAGGCCCAGAACGACATGATCTTCTCCATCATCTGTGAGGAGCTGGGACTTTTCGGGGCCGGCTTTATCCTCCTGCTCTTTCTCATCCTGATCTGGCGGTTCTACGTCATCGCCAGCAGAGCCCCGGACCTCTTCGGGGCCCTTATCGCCGCCGGGGCCATGGGTCACATGCTGATCCAGGTGATCCTGAACATCGCGGTAGTGACCAACACCATTCCCAACACAGGCATCACCCTGCCCTTTATCAGCTACGGGGGTACCTCGGTGGTGTTCCTCCTGCTGGAAATGGGGCTTGTGCTGAGCGTGTCATCTCTGGTAAAATAACAGGAAAGCGCCGGCTGCCATGGCGGCCGGCGGGAATACAGGAGGCTTTACATGAAGCAAAAGAAAAACAGGGGCTACAAAATATCCCATAAAATATACGCGCTGACAGTCATTGTTCTGGGGCTTGCCATTATCCTGCTGGCCCTGTTTCTGCTCTTCTATGTGCAGAAGATCGAAGTGAAGGGAAATGAGTATACGGACAGCCAGGAGATCGTGGATCTTGTGGAGGAGGATCCGCTCTCCAAGAATTCGCTCTATCTCCTGTACAAGTACCGCTTTACGGACTATGATATGCCGGGCAGCCTGAACTCCATGAAGGTGACTCTAACGGCCCCCTGGTCCGTAAAGGTGACTGTGGATGAGAAGAAGATACTGGCCTGCGTGCCAGGCGGCGAGCAGAATGTGTACTTCGACGAGGAGGGGCTGGTTGTGAAGATGAGCAGCGAGGTCCTGGAGGGAGTGCCCTGTATCGAGGGGCTGGATGTGTCTGGGGCGGAGCTCTACAAGCCCCTTGAGAACGGGGATGAGGCCCTGTTTAAATCCATCCTGGAGGTGACCCGGGAGGTGGCGGAATTTGCACTCTCCCCGGACCGGATCGTGTGCAGCGACGGGGACATCCAGCTCTGGTTCGGCGAAATATGCGTGCTTTTGGGGGACGACATCACCGCCGACAAGATTGCCCAGATTTCCCCCATTCTGGCGAAGCTGGAGGGACAGCGGGGAACACTCCACCTGGAGCACTTTGTGGAGAAGGGGGATGCGGTTTCCTTCACGCCGGATGTGCTGCCCGAGTAAATGCCTGTTTTCCACATAAAAATGAGCGGAAATCCATAAAAATAGAGAAAATTCTATTGATATTTTGCACAAAAGCCTATATTATATAGTATATATGGCGGACTGGCAGTCCGCCGTTATGGGATGTATAATTATATAATAAGGATAGAAACAAAGGAGGAGAAACCCTTGCTAGAAATTAAAACAAACGAGTCGGAAGCGGCGGCAAAAATTATTGTTGTTGGAGTTGGAGGCGGCGGAAACAACGCTGTCAACCGAATGATTGACGAACAGATCGCCGGCGTTGAATTTATCGCTATTAATACAGACAAGCAGGCCCTGCAGTTATGTAAGGCGCCTACACTGATGCAGATCGGTGACAAGATTACCAAGGGACTGGGCGCGGGAGCCCGCCCGGAGATCGGAGAGAAGGCGGCAGAGGAGAGCGCGGAGGAGATCTCGGCGGCTCTGAAGGGCGCTGACATGGTATTTGTTACCTGCGGTATGGGAGGCGGAACCGGAACCGGAGCTACGCCCGTTGTCGCCCGCATCGCAAAGGAGCAGGGGGCTCTGACCGTAGGCGTTGTCACAAAGCCTTTCCGCTTTGAGTCCAAGACCCGCATGAACAACGCTCTGGCTGGAATTGATAAATTAAAAGAAAATGTCGATACACTGATCGTCATCCCCAACGACAAGCTGCTGGAGGTGGTGGACAGACGCACCACCATGCCGGAGGCTCTGAAGAAGGCGGATGAGGTGCTGCAGCAGGGTATCCAGGGTATCACGGATCTGATCAATGTTCCGTCCCTGATCAACCTGGACTTTGCGGACGTACAGACTGTTATGACGGACAAGGGTATCGCCCACATCGGTATCGGACAGGGCCGAGGCGACGACAAGGCGCTGGAGGCTGTGAAGCAGGCTGTGGCCAGCCCGCTGCTTGAGACCACCATTGCGGGGGCTTCCCATGTCATCATCAATATTTCCGGCGACATCACCCTCATGGACGCATCCGATGCGGCTGAGTTCGTGCAGGATCTGGCGGGAGAGGATGCCAACATTATCTTTGGCGCTATGTACGATGACTCCAGAGCCGACGAAGCCACCATCACTGTCATTGCGACAGGCTTACATAACGTAGGCGGAACCTCCTCCAAGCTGAAATCCAGACTGGAGGGACGCTCCGGAATGGTTCCACCGGCCAGCAGCTATGACAGACAGCTGAATTCTGCCCACACGACGCACACATCCCACACCACTCATGCTCCGAGGCAGGAGGCGGGAACAGCGCCGTCTAACAGCGGAAGCGGGCTGAAGCGTCCGCTGGGAGGGACAACCCCCTCACTGGAGACACCGAGGACACCCACCAGCAAGGTGAAGGAGCAGTCCATCAAGATTCCGGATTTCTTTAAAAAATAAAAATATGTAACGTCTTACCCGGGAGGCCGCGCGAAGAGCGCGGCTTCCTTTTTTCTGCCCTTTTTCGAAAACTTCTGTATTTCTGCGGAAACCATATTTTTCTGTCGAGAAAATCTGCCGGCCTCCCGGCACCATCTGACAAATTTTGAAGCCCCCTTCTCTTTATAATAAATCCTGCCCGGGTACAGTAAAGCAGTACGCGATGTCTGCACAAAAGAGAAAGAAGGTGTAATGTGGAGTATGAACTGTATATAGATATTTTTTTCCTGGAAAATTTTATGATGGATCACATACTGCTCCTTCTTGTCAGGCGGATACTGAAAAGCCCTGCCACGCTTGGACGTATCGCCCTGGGAGCACTGGCGGGATCCGCGCTCATGTGTGTGGTGATCGCCTGTCCGCTTCCCTGTCCGTTCATAAAATTTTTTCTGTTCCACGGCATGGTCAGTGTGGCCATGCTGCGGGCGGGCCTTGGGATACCCTGGGGGAGGAAGATGGTGTACGCTTTCTTCCTTCTGTACGCGGCAGGGTTCCTGACAGGCGGGATCATGGGCTGGCTGGCCCAGTACGGGGACTTTCGCCCTGGCGGCCGGGAGCTATTACCTGGCCTCCGGCGTGCTCTGGCTTGTGTCCCTTGGACTTCAGAGAGGCCGCGGCAGGTGCCGGGCGGATCTTTTCTGGAGGGACAGGAAGGTGACGCTGACAGCCCTTGTGGACACCGGCAACTCCCTGAAGGATCCCTTCACCGGGGAGCCCGTCAGCATCCTGGAGAGGGAGGCGGCGGAGGAGCTGTTTCAGGGCCGGCTGCCGGAGGAGCTGCGGTATATCCCGTACCGCTCAGTTGGAAGGAAGGATGGAGTGCTTCCGGCTGTGAGGCTGGAAAGGCTCTGCATATATGAGAGGGGGCCCAGGTGGATACAGGGGCCTCTTGTGGGGATCAGCGAGGACGCAGTATCTTCAGACGGAACATACCGGATGCTCATTCATCCGGATCTGTAGCATAGATTGGAGGATAGAAAGACATGATGATAAAAGTAGCGGTGCCAAATCAATTTAAACTCAAGGTGATACCGAATTTCAGGACTTTGCTTTTCCCGGAGAGGGGGGACGTGCACTATATCGGCGGCTCAGACATCCTCCCGGCGCCCCTGGAGGCCGAGGAGGAGGCCGATGCCATCGGAAGGCTGGGGACGGAGGAGGACAAGGCGGCCAGGAAGCTGCTCATCGAGCACAACCTCCGGCTGGTGGTGTACATAGCAAAGAAATTTGACAACACGGGCGTGGGGGTGGAGGATCTGATCTCCATCGGCACCATCGGCCTCATCAAGGCCATCAACACCTACGACCCGAAGAAAAAGATCAAGCTGGCCACCTACGCCTCCCGGTGCATTGAAAATGAAATTCTCATGTACCTGCGCAGGAACAACAAGACAAGGATGGAGGTGTCCATCGACGAGCCTCTCAATGTGGACTGGGACGGCAATGAGCTGCTCCTGTCGGATATCCTTGGTACGGAGGAGGATACCATCTACCGGGACCTGGAGCAGGAGGCGGAGCGGAAGGTGCTGGGGAAGGCCCTGGAGAGGCTCACCAGCAGGGAGCAGACTATCGTGCGCCTCCGGTTCGGCCTGGGAGTGCCCGGCGGAGAGGAGAAGACACAGAAGGAGGTGGCGGATGTGCTGGGCATCTCCCAGTCCTACATCTCCCGGCTGGAGAAGAAGATCATGCAGCGGCTGAAGAGGGAAATGGTAAAATATTCATAGCCACGGCCCGGGTAAAATGATACAATAAAAACAAAAAGGGGTTGAGGTATATGAAGCTTACTTTTATCGGCGCGGCCCACGAGGTGACAGGCAGCTGTCATCTTCTGGAAGCCTGCGGGAAACGGGTTCTCATCGACTGTGGGGCCGGATCTGTATGAGAACCAGAAGCTGCCGGTGACGGCGGGGGAGATCGACTACGTGCTTCTGACCCACGCCCACATCGACCACTCGGGAAACATCCCGCTCCTGTGCAAACAGGGATTTTCAGGCGAGGTGGTCACCACCTTCGCCACCTCGGACCTGTGCAGCATCATGCTGCGAGACAGCGCCCACATCCAGGAGTTTGAGGCCCAGTGGAGAAACCGGAAGGCCCGCCGCAGCGGAGGAGAGCTGTACGAGCCGGTGTACACCAT
>OBWV01000979.1_pt1 | contig 16794 bp, 4 predicted proteins | sample 1495351 | NCBI WGS metagenome assembly OBWV01 (sample SAMEA2580122, study PRJEB22360) | human gut metagenome | biome: human gut; feature: human-associated habitat; material: faeces | place: Denmark | collected 2008/2010 | reverse complement strand
ATGGCAAAAATATTTTCACCTTATCAAAAATCAAATTTAAAAGCCTCTCACAAATGCCTAAAAATAGCCTTTAAAAAAGTGTATTTTATAGAAATAGTATTGATAATTGACGATTGTTGTATTATTATATAAATAAGGATACTAGTGAATTATTTTACTCCCTAGTATAGGCAAATACTGATTAAAAAGAGGAGCGGGGAAATGGATAATATTTTTAAAAGATTTACTTGCCTAATGTTGGCATTATTAATGGTTTTGGAAGTGTTTAGTCCACTTGCTGTATCAGCAAAATCACTTTTTGATGAGGAAGAAAATCAAAACTCAATTATGAGTGAATCAAAAGTGGACGACAAATCTATACTAGGACAAGAAAGGACCAAGCCCAAAAAAGCACAAGCTGAGGATGATTTGTTTTCAGTTCCTGGCGTAAAAAAAGAAGAAGATCGTAAAGGAACAAAAAATATTCAAAAAGCACCAGCAAGGCAAAAAGAATCATCAATATTTATTGAAAGTCCTGCAAAAGAAGAAACTGCACCACAAAAAGAACTTGACAAGGCAATAATCGAAGCAGGACGACAAAGAGAACAAAAAGCAGAAGACAAACTTAACCAAGCAGTAGAAAGGGCAAAGCAAGCAGAACAAAATGCTAAGGCTAGTGAAAACCTAAAGCTAGAAAGTATGGAAATTGAAAAGTCTGGCTACAAAGCTTGGAGAGTTGTAAACAGAATAAAGGCAATCTACAAGGACGGCAAGCTTAACTGCCAAGGACTTCTAATCGAAGTAGAAGACTTTAAAGGCAACAAGAAAACCTTGACTTATGACGATATATTAAAGGACGAAAATATAATCGTAAATAAGGAAATAAAAGAAGGACTCTTTGGATCTAGCGAATTAATAATATCCACACCAGATCTTGAAGATATAAAAATCGATGTAAAAGTCGAAAACATGAAAAAAGATAAAGATGAAAAATCAGTGCTTAGCCTAGAAAAGGAAAATTCAGATAAATTAGAAGATAAGAAAGAGGAAGAAGAAAAAGAAGGTTTATTAGATAAAATCAAAAACTTCTTTGCAGATGAAGATACAAAGGGATTGGAAGAAGATGCAGCAAGAGAAGACGCAATTTTAGAATTTAATAATAAGGATAGAAAGGGAATTCTAATTCCACAACCTTTGACTCCAGAAGAAGAAGCAATAGGACTTCAAATAATTGAAGAGTACCGAGAAGAAGAGGAAGAAGAAAGTCCTAGATTTATGTTCTTTAGAGCACCTGCCCTAAGAGGACCTCAAAACAACTTGGCAGACAAGAAGTTCACTATTATTACTCGCTTTGATGTGTCAACAAAAGCTGGTCCTATTCAAGCAGGTCAATCCTTTACTATAAAGCTTGACGATAGACTTACAGTAAAAAATCCGCAAACATTAAAGCCAATCCTAAATAATGGAGAGACAATTGCAACTCCATCTTATAATAAAGATACAAACACTATAACATATACAATTGCTGAGGCTATTACAAAGGATCTACAAATTCCTCTAGCAATTGATGTAGACTACAATGTAGAAAAAATCAAAGAATTAGATAAAGATGCAACAAAGCACTCCATTAAAAACTCAATCTCAGGAATTGGAGTTACAGGAACTACATTACCAGAAACAGTAGTTGATGATGAAGGCAAGGTAGTAAATCAAATTGTAGAACCAGGATCACGCTCTGTTTTAGAAATAGTAGACCAAGGTGAAGATTACCAAGTTCACATGGATGTTACTGGAGATCCAATAGTAAAGGACGGAGAATTAGATTCGATTGACTGGACAGTTCGTTTCACATCAACTAAAGACTTGCTTGATTTAGGACTTATTTCCAACGCAACTTTAGTAAAAGGTTCTGGTTTATCAAGATACGAAAATATAACTATAAACGGAAAACCAATAGACAAAGATGATATAACAACAAATGAAATTGAAGGTAAACTTGGTATTAGAGAATCTAAAAACCATACACTAAAAGAATCTACTAAAAATGTTGCTATAAGATTCCAAACTCCAGTATTTAATAAACAACAAAAGTATATGATAGACTTTTCTGTTTTATTAAAAAACAAAAATAAATCAGGAGCAGTTAGACTACTATTTGACAAGGGATATCCTGACGACCTAGTAAAAGAAAAGACATCTAAGCATATTGGTATGAACAACAGAACTACTATCATGGGTGAGTTCACATCAGAAAATACTGCAAAATGGACAGTTACTGATGGCGTATCAACTGGGGATGCAAACAATGGTCTACCACTTGCAACAAGAGATTTGACTGGTGCACAAACATTAGATTCATCAAGAATGGCAGTTTATGGCATAGATGAAACCACTGGTAAGATGGTTATTAAAACAGTTAATCCTGGTACTGATGGCGGTATAGATATAACTGGAATTCCAAAAAAAGAAACTAATCCAAGTGAAGCACAAGTTCCAGGAACAATTGCCGTTTATGAATACGACACTAACTTAACAGACAGCAACGCAGGTTATTCTATGGGCGGAGTTAATATTAACAAATACCAAGATGTAAAGATTAAACAAACATGGGCAGGAATAGATTCTACTAAGAACATGCCAGCTCAAGGATTTGTAGTTCAAAATGAAAAGGGTAATGTAATTTCTCCAGAAATAAGAGTTCCAGAAGGAGAAGCTGGCGTAACAGAGAGAGAAATAACTATACCAGCTGCAAAATATTGGGACATAGAAAGTGTAGTTACTCCTGAAGGAGAAACAGTCGTAAAAGAAAGCAAGACAAGTCAAAAGGTTCTTCAAAATCTTCCAAGGAATACAACAATTGACGGAAAGACTTATTCTTATAAAGAAAAATATAACTACTTGGCAGAAGAAGATGGTGCATTCCACATTTATAATGTAATGACAGAATCAACTCAAGAAACTGATGCTGACTTTACAGTTATGAAATTTGATAGCAAAGATCCAAACAAAAAACTATCAGGTGCTAAGTTCACTCTACAAAGTCCAAAGGAAACTATAGAACTAGTTACAGATGCCAATGGTCGAGCAAGTTTTTCAAATGTAAGCCCAGGAACTTACACATTAATAGAAAATAAAGCTCCAAATGGATATAAGTTAGATACAAATGCTAAGCAAATAACAATAGATAATGACGGAAAAGTTTCTGTATCAGGCGACAACATTGCTATGCAAGCTAGAAAGATTGAAACTGAATTAGCCCATCACAATTATGAGCCAAACTACCCATCCTACATGAACGCTATGCATTACGGCAAGATAGATGGAAATGGAAATATTGAATTTTACATTTATCTAAAACCAGAAGCAAATGGAAATGACGGCTATACTAACAAAAACACTAGATTAAACCTAAATGTATTAGGTGGAACTATAAAAAGTGTTGAAGTATTAGATGTAGGACCTGGAAGCAGAGATACTGTTAAAAACTACATGTCCAATCAAACTGCAGACCAACATACAGGTACTAACTTATTAAACGCTGGTGGGGCAAATGATATTACAGGAGAAGGTAATATAACAGATGGCTTCACTGGTAAAACTGGCTATCAAATAAAATTCCCGGCAGTAAGATTTGGTGGAAAAGATGGAGACTGGGGCTTCTTAGTTAAAGTTAAAGCCACAGGCTCAGAATCCACTGCAGTATCCTATGACTGGTTAACTGACAATGACAGAGTAAAGGACGAAGCTAGAATTCAAAAATCAATTGGCTTATCAACTTCAGCAGAAAGTGGAGTTATGCTTAATATAGCCAATGAACCATTCCCAAAACTTCCTGTTGAAGTTACAAAGATAAAAGAAGACAAATCACCATTGGCGAATGCAACTTTTAGATTAAGAGATGCTAACAATCAAATAATATCTGATGTTAAATCAGGAGATGGTGGTAAGGCAAGCTTTGGCGAATTAAGTCCAGGCAAATATACTATAGAAGAAATTAACGCTCCTTCAGGATATCAAAAATCAAATGTTATCTTTGATGTTACTGTAGGCGAAGATGGCAAGGTAACTTACAAGGCTAGGTTCAAAAACGGTTCTGGAACACCAAAAAACGGTGTAGACTATATCTTGGAAGAAATTGAAGCAGGGCAAGAAGGCGGCAAGGCAACAGTTACTGGCATAACTCAATCTATGATCCTTCAAGAAAAACAAAATCAACCAAACGATGGACGTCTTGGTCTTACAGCAGGAGTTTGGGAAGCCTATGGTATTGAATCATATAGATATAAAGCCGACTTCTCAATTGCTAACGCTACTAAGGGTGGCTTATTCAAGATTCAATTCGACCCTAACTTAGACTTCAGAAGATATGTCTATGAAATCCCCGAATTAAAAGATGCTGAAGGAAATGTATTGGCTAAGCCATACTTTAACTACGAAACAAATCTTTTGACATATCAATTTACTAATAATATTGATAGTAACGCCGTAAATGCACACCTTGAAATTATTGGTATAATTCCAGATAAGTATTACGCAACACAAACTAATACGACTACTGGTTATAATTTCAGAATAGTTATTGACCCAGATGACACAACAGGAACAAGTACCCCTACTGTAACTTATCCAAATATTGAAACAACTCAAAGTACAAGTAAGGTGCTTCCAGTTAACATCAAGACTGATTACTCCGTTTATGACTCCCAAGGCGGAGACGGACCACTATCCAGTGAATATATTTACGATATTTACAAGGATAAAAATGGGGACACTTATCTTAAAGCCATGGTTTACTACAATCCGACAGGACTTTCTAGTGGCAAGAGAACTTTAAGATTTGACTGGTTGTCCATGAATAAACCTAGACCAGGCTTGGCAAACTACAAGGCAAATGGATTACCAGCATTTGGATTCCAAGAATTAGAAGTTTATAAGGTAACTGATATTCCTATTAACAAGCAAAGACTAATGCCATTATCCTATGGTATAAGACCAGAACAAGATCCAAGAAATTATGATTTGGTATATAAAAAGTCTGATGTAAATCCTCAAGAAGGATTTAGAGACCAAATTGGTCAATACAGAATAACTTATGACCCTTCATTGCTAAAATCTACAGAAGGATTGTTGGATTATGGTCACAACAAGCACCCACTAGAAATAGACGTGCCAAGAGTTGGGGCAAATGATGGATACGTAGTTATTCAAACATTTAAGGTTACTGACGAGCAAAGATTTAAGAATTTGTGGTCAGCATACTACTTCTCACAAGGTTCTAGACACACAGGTTCTTACCAAAAGGGTAATTCTAACATTGCAATAGGTTCAGAATCAGGACAAGAAATACCAAAATTCTACACAGAAAAAGTTAAATTAATTAACAAGACTTATGAAGCTGGACAATTTAAAATTGAGAAATTAAATGAAGCAGATAGAACTCAGAAACTACAAGGTGCAACATTCTCACTTACTGATGCAGAAGGTCACGTAATCTACAGGTCAAGTGATGCCGAGGGTATCGTTTATTTTACAGATATAGAACCGGGAACATACACATTAGAGGAATCTAAAGCACCACAAGACTACGAAAAGTCAGATAAAAAATGGAGAGTAACAGTTTATGATACTGGAAACGTCCTTATAAGAGAAATTGGCATAACAGGAACTGGTTCAGTAACAGAAGGCACTAATATAAGGTTGCCAGTAACGAACAAACCAGTTACCGGAAAATTCCAAGTTTATAAGAAAAATGGTAAGGGAGAAGCTCTTCAAGGTGCAGAATTTACTATTTACTCAAAAGACTTAAAAACAATAATAGCAAAGGGCACATCTAATGCAAATGGTATTGTAGACTTCACATTTGAAGCTGGCAAAAATTTAGAAAAAGGCAAACAATATGTCTTGAAGGAAACAAAGAACCCTCAAGGCTACAAACCACTTGACCAAAAATGGGTTCTTGAAGTAAAAGATGGAAAGACAAAAATTTACAACTATGTAACTTCTGCTGAGTCAAGTGATCTTAAGTCCTTCCTAGCTGAAGATCATGTTAACTGGGTTGATGTTAAGCACAGAAAAACAAGTGGATGGTCTAGTTACGACAACAGATGGACAGGTTGGACTGGCAACAGTCAAACTGCTCAATTTATGGGTACAAGAATTATTGCTATAAATAAGGCTGAAAAATACGCTATCCAAAGATACATCATAAATCCAGAAGCAAGACATCTTGGCGAAACTATTGCATCTATCCACCGACAAGACCCAAGAGATCCTAATATGACTTGGTATGATGGAAATGCAGAATACAAAGTATTTGAATTAGACAAACCAGTAACTGGTCTTATCTCTGATGTGAGACTTGCAAACTACAAAATTAAAGATATAACAGAAGATGTTAAGAAAACTGCAAAAACAGAAGCAGGTAGATACGGAGAACCAAATAGATTAAATCTAACACTTCCAGCTACATCAAAACCAATAGTAATTGACATAAAAGTTCCATATATAAGTGATGATGGTGGCGTCGGAACAGGAATGGACTGGATGGTTGATAATTCTAACATCTATTGGAAAGCTGACTACTATGAAAATGTCCAAGATATTATAGTGGGAGACCCTACGAAATCAGCTACTGGCGATATCAAAGGTTCTTATGTAGCAGAAGGTTCACTTGATGTAACTAATGAAAAAGATAAGTTCCAATTTAAACTTAAAAAAGTTAAAGAAGGAACAAATGAAGCAATTAAAGGTGCTGTCTTCAAATTAACTGGACTAGATCCTCTTAAATACGAAAGAGATATGACAACTGGCGCAGACGGAATGATAACCTTCGCTGGCTTGGAAGCTGGAACATATACTTTAGAAGAAACACAACCAGCACCAGGTTACGAAAAAATTGATACAAAATGGACAGTTAGAATATCACCTGAAGGAAAAGTCTATATTAAAGGCGATAAGACTATTACAGAAACTACAGAATCAACTGGAACTTCAGATTCAGCTTTCTCTGTAGTTGACTTAGGATCAAAGAATACAGCTGAAGCTGCAAGTGTAAATCCAGAACTAGCCATGAAGATGCAAAAAATAAAAGCGGCAGCTTATGGCGCAGAAGATGAAATTAATAGGAAATCTCTAGCCTTTAAGACAGAAGCAGATAAAAAAGAAGCTTTAGTAAAGGAAAAACTTAAGGCAGTCTATGGACCAGATGAAATAGCAGACAAATACTCTGACCTTGTTTCCATTAAAGAAATGGGCATGGCAGCTTATGCAGCTAAGAAAACTTCAGCAGATGGACTAGAAATTTCTCCTGAAACAAGACCAGAAGCACAAAGGGCAGAAAGCGATTGGGAAACAATTGATCCTGCTAAATCTGAAAAGACACAATTAACACCAACTAATTCTTATGATGACCCTGTTGTTTTAGAAACTAGAATGACAGAAATCAATAAGGTTGATAATAAATTTAGACAAGTTTTCTTATTTGGACAATCAACTTTTGGACCTAAAACTCGTAAAATCCAAATTCACAGTCAACCAGAAGAGTTTGATGTTAGAGCAAATGATCCTAAAAAAGCTATAGTAAAGGTTTATACTGTTACAGGCTCAAGCTTAGATAACCTTGGAACAAAGACGGAGATAACTAATGTAAAATTTACTCAAAAATCTGTTAACAATCATTTTAGGTTGATAAATGATTCAATTCCTACAAGCGTTAAAGGTAATATATTAATCGAAATAGAAACTTACTATGAAGATGGTAAGGGAATAGGTCTAGGTGCAGATTATATTTCAAATACTACTAAACCAAGATATAGTACAAACTGGATTGGAGAGTCTTACGCAAGTGAAGATAAGATCAACCAGTTCAAAAAATTCACTGTAAAATTTGATGCAAATGATGGAACTGGAACAATGGCAGATGGTGAAGCTGTAGAAGGCAAACCATATACATTGCCAGATAATGGATTTACTCCACCAACAAATAAAGAATTTGATGGATGGGAAGTAAATGGACAAAAATATAAACCAGGGGATAATGTTACATTAACATCAGATACTACAGTAAAAGCTATATGGAAAAACATTCAAGTAACTGTAAGCTTTAATAATGGCGGTGGAACTGGAACTATGAACCCTGTCAAAGTTGATAAGGGATCTAACTACACACTTCCAGCTAATGGATTTACTCCACCAACAAATAAAGAGTTTGACGCATGGTTAGTAAATGGAGTTGAATATGAACCAGGAGTACAAATACAAATTGATGCTGATACTACAGTAACGGCACTATGGAAAGAAAAAGCTCCAACAAACTACAATGTAACAGTTCAAAATCCACAAGAAGGTGGAACAATTACAGCAAACCCAGCTTCTGCAAAAGCAGGGGATGAAGTTACTTTAACTGCTACACCAAATGAAGGCTATGTATTAGATAAATTTACTGTAACAAAGGATGCTGATGGTAGCGAGCTACAAGTAACTGATGGCAAATTTACAATGCCAGCGGGAAATGTTACTGTTACTGCAACATTTAAGAAATCTGAAACACCAGACCAACCGGGACAAGGGGAAACTGAAATCCCAGCTGGAAAAGCAGTTCAAATTACTAACAGGCAAGTTGGTATTGAGCTTAAAGTCCACAAGAGAAACAACGTAAACGAAGGACTTGACGGTGCAGTATTCACATTAAAGAAATACACTGACGAAAACTTTACTACTGTAGATGGAACTTTCACAGACCTAACCGCAACTTCTGATGAAAAAGGTAATGTAGTATTCAAGGATGCACAAGGTAATATAGTCAAATTAAATACTGGTTATTATACTCTTGAAGAAACAAAATCTCCAGTAGGATATAAGAGACCGCCAGCTCCTTGGAAATTACAAGTAAAAGAAGAAAATGGTTCATTAGTAATAGTTCAAAAAGGACCAGAAAACACAGCTGCATCTTTCTTATCTTCAAACAAGGCTGTAGCAGCAGATAATCTAAGCGGTAATATAAAGTACAAGTCTATAGTTAAAAATATAGACCCAGACTCAAAGACTTTCGTTCAAAGAGTCTATATTGATACAAGAGCTTATGGCAAGGTAGTAAATGTTCAAATTAAACCAAAATACAAGAGAGAAGAAATAGATAGAGCAGGACTTCCACCAGTTACTATCAAGGAAGGTGTGAAGACAGCTTACAGGTCAACTTATCAAATTACAAATCCACCAGCAAATGTGGATGTTGATAAAGTATTAAACAGCTACGACTTGAGAGATCCAAATGTAAGAACTGTTAATACAGCAAGATGGAGACCATTTGATTGGGGCTTTGACGAAGACTTGCTAAATCTTGAACCAGGTGTTTACTATATCGACATTGAAGGATACTATGACGGTTCATTGATTGATAAGAAAGTTACTAATGAAGTGGCAAAAGATTCTAACTACAACTTCACTGAAAAGGATGGTACTACTCCAAGTAAAGAACCAGTTCTTAAAGATCCTTATGTAAGAGATGACATACCAGAAGCTGATTTAGGTAAGATTGACTTACACATTGATTTCTACGATGGTGCAAGAGAATTCCAAGAAGCCTACAATAAAGGTGGAACAACTTTTGGATATAAATATGTCCAACAAGGATCTTACCAACATGGTGCTACAAATATAAAAAATTGGATAAAACAAAGCTTTATAAATCAAGGATATACTGAAAAACAAGCTGAAACACTTGCAAATAACTGGGCTAATAGAAAATTACCAGGACAAAAATATGCAAATGCTCTAAGTAAGAAGGTAAAAATAAATTCAGATGATCAAAATTGGTTGGATACAGCTATAATTTATCCACCACTTACAAATCCTGTAGCACACGCTGATACAAGTCTAGACATATCATCCTTATACACTTCAGATAGGATTGAGACAGTACCACAAGAAGGTATGTCAATCACAAACGAAAGAGAAGTATATAACATTACTTTCTCTAAGCATAAGATGGATGGCGACGACAACACAAACAGACTAGAAGGCGCTGTATTTAAACTTCAAAAGAAGGAAGGTTCTTTCTGGTACGACTTAGATGAATCCTATGTATCATCAGCTTTCAACGGTTATTTTGGTTTCAGAAGACTAGAACCAGGAACTTATAGACTACTAGAAGTTGCTCCTCCTAAGGGATATAGAGCACTTGACGGAACTCTATTAGAATTTGTTATAAAGACAATTGATCCAAAGGGTGAAATAATCACAAAGGATGATGGAAAAACTTATGATAAAGAATCTGGTTTACAAGTAGAAGTTCAACCAGATGGAACTCACAAAATAGTTGACCCAGCGACAGGTAAAATCGTAGAAAGTGCCAACGGATATGTAACAATTGAATATAAGAGAGACAACTATCTAATTCCTAATGTAAAGGATGATGAAACTTCAACTGGAAAACTTGTGGACTTCGTAACATCAGCCACTGCCAAGAATATTGGTAAGGTAAGGAACGAAGAACCAGGTAAAGGTTCAGTTACTATTAAAAAGGTTGATGAAAATGGCACTGCAATTCCAGGTATTACTAACGAACAAGGCGAATTAATAGCTGGAGCTAAGTTCAGAGCTACAAGATTAGGAGCTAAAACAGATAAGGATGGAAAGCCAGTTGCCGATGCAGTGTACGAAGGTACAGTAGGCAAAGATGGTACACTAAAATTCGAAGGACTTCCACTAGGTAACTACGAACTAAGAGAAATCGAATCACCAAATGGTTATATAAACTCTGGACAAGTATGGCACTTCACAGTTGGTGGTAAGGGACTTGACCCTTACGCAGAAGACGCAAGTCCAAGAACTAGAGATATTACAAGCTTAATTGAGCTTACATCATCTAAAATGATTGTAGATAGACCTGCAGGTGATGAAAATACAGGTAATGAAGAAATACAACCACACATTGGAGAAAGTTTACAATTTACAAATGACTACAAAATTAAAGATGGCGTTAAAATAAGTGCAGGAGATTATTTCACACTTAAATTAACTGACAACATGGACTTGTACGGAATAAGAGAAGACGAGCCAACAAATCTTGACTTGTTTGCTGACGGTATTGGTACAATAGCTAAGGCTGATTACAATGGACAAGCTGGAACAATCACCTATACATTTACAAAGGCAGCTGAACAATACACTATCACAGACTTCAAGAATGTTATGGCAACTCACATCAACCTCTATAAGGTTAGAAACTCAGGCAACCAAAAAGTTGGAATGAGTATCGGAACTGACACAAGTCAGTATAAGGATATTTATGTAAACTATATTGTCGGAACTGAAAGGCGAAATGATGGTACTAACTTCATAAATATGGCTTCTAAGATTGTAAGATTTAATTCTCAAACAGGTGAATTTGTTCATTACTTCTATATTAATAGGTTAAGAGAATATGATGGTAAGAATTTGACCTTTGAATACACTCCAAATCAACCTGTAAATGATTTAAAGATTACAACTTACGATTTGTATTACACGAATGATGCTTGGATAAATTATAGTATGCCAGCATCCTTTGGTGTAAATGAAAATGACAGCAATCTAAGAAAATCTGGAGAAACGCAACCTACAAATGTAGTAGCAAATCAATCAGCAACAGCTAATATTGGTGCTTTCCCTAATAACAGAGCTGCAATTGTAAAGGTAACTGGTAAGATTGATACAAAAAATTTGACTGAATTCAAGGGTTATTCAGGTCTATACCATGGCTACTATTACTATAATAACGGCAATAGATACTGGGCAGAATATCCAGGAGTTTACAGATGGGATGCAGTCTATGTATTTGAAAACGAAAGTACTGCCAAAGGTGACTTTAAACTACAAATAACAAACCCATCTAACAAAGTTGTATTTGAAAAGGTGAATACAGAAGGACAAGTTCTAAAACCAACAGTAGATGCTGAAGGAAAGAAAAAAGGTGCTAAGTTCTCATTAGAAAAGAATGATGGAACTATAGAAAACCCAGATACTACTTGGACTGCAAAGACTAATCCAAAATTTGTCGATAAAGATGGTAGAATTTCTTATGAAAAACTTGAAAAAGGCTTGTATAGATTAATTGAAAACGAAGCTCCAGAAGGATATGCAAAACCAGAAGATGCTGTGGCATACCTAAAGGTAGACGAATCTGGTAAGATTTATAAGAAAGTTATTGTTCCAAAGGAAGATGGAACTGGTACTGTTGAAATTTACCAAGAAATAAATGAAACAATTTCAATTAAGATAATCAACAACAAACCAATAGAGTTTGTAAAAGTTGATGCAGATGACAACAAGATTTTCTTAAAGGGCGCAGAATTTGAAGTACACTATAAAGACAGTGAAAATGGAGTGTATAAACCTTATAAGATTACTGAAAAAGGCACAGAAAAAACTATGACAGTGACTTCTGATAGTAATGGTAAATTTAGTCTAGCTGTGTCTAAAGATGGATATTATGCACTTAAAGAAATGAAGGCACCAGAAGGATATCCAAACTTCAAAGCTGTTGTTAGAGAATTTAAGCTAGAAAATGGAAAAATCCAAGTTCTAGAAAAAGACCCATTAAAGGCAAGCTTGACTAAGGGCAAAAATAACTTGATGTCTAGTGAAATTATTGAATTAGATAAGGAAAAGGGAACATTTAAACAAATAATAATCTTGAATCCAAATCATACTTCATGGAAATTTGATGCAATTGATACTCAGCTAAGAATAGTAGAAAATGGTTGGAAGGTCAATTCATTAAATACAATAAGAACTGCTATATTGCCAAAGGATAAATCTATAGATCAGCTAACAAATTCAGACTTTAGTACAAGTGTAGAAAATAGTGAAAGATATCTTAACAATGAACAATGTATAAAATATCAAGTTAGAGAGCTATATAGGATACCTTGGGATCCTAATGTGCAATATCAAACTAGAACAGACTCCGTAGTAGTAGAAGTTGAAGGTAAGTTAAACCAAGCTGTAACAAATCTTAACTTAAAATCTTATATACAACACGATTTATTAAATATTGATACAGTTAATTCTGAGTTTGACATCAATAATTTAAGTTCAGACAAGGGAAAATATATAGATTATGAATCTAAAGAGCCAATTAAGGTAGAAAACCGCAAAGGCCAATTCCCTTGGACTGGTGGTATGGGTACTATAATCTTCACTGTTACTGGTTTGATGGTTATGACTGTGGCAGCATATTTATACAAGAGGAAAAGAAAAGCCTCTTATGATGAATAATTATTGAGACGATAAACTTACTTCTTATGACAAAAAATTAGGTTATAATGAATTAGAGATAAGGATCACTAGCTTAAAAAGTATTTTATTTAAGATAGTTAATGTTTAAGCTTATTAAGTCCACAAATTAAAAATTAAATTTTAAGAATTAAATCTATGAGAGGGGAGGAAGCTCCTCTCTAGATAATAAGCTTAAGTAGACAATTATATATTTGATTATTTTTTATATTGTGGTAAATATGTAGTTTTGTAATTTAATTTATAATGTATAAAAAAAATAATTTTTTTGAGAGTCTGTTTTTGCAGACTCTTTTTTAGGATCTATAATATCTCCTGAGGATGAGATCTTTAGCTTGTATGATAAGTCATCTAAAAAATAGAAAAGGATGCGACTTTTGTGCCTGCATCCTTTTTTGTATGTTTGTTTTTTAATTTTTTCAAAAGTCATGAGGACTTAAAATTTTTAAATGTTTTCAAAAGTTCCAAAGACTTGAACTTTTTTATCCCTTATCATAACCTTACCACGAGCGAGGACTGTATTGATGTCCAAAGTTTTTTCGTCTAGCAAATTTATATCTGCATCAAAGCCTACTTTAATATTTCCCTTAGTCTTTAGGGACAATATTTTTGCTGGGTTTGTAGTGAGACCTCTTAGGGCAATTTCAAGAGCTATATCTTCTTTAAAGACACATTCCTTTATTGCTTCAAGGAGGCAAGATGATTTGCCAATGCCTAGTCCAATGTATTCATTTTTTTCGTTGAACATTGGGAAGCTTCCCTGTCCGTCTGATGTGAAAGTAAAGTTATCAAGACATATTTTTTCGTCAATTATCCGTCTTAGTGCCTTGGATATTCTAACTTCGCCGTATTCTTTTTCCCAAAGGTCGGGGTCGTCGGCACCAGTGAAGTCACAGTAGCCGCCACGCTTTAAATATTTAATGCTTTCTTCAAAAAGTTCTGGGTTTCTGCCGCAGTGAGTTGGCAAAAATTGTGAAATAGGAATTTCTGTTTCATCTACTGCACGATTTAGATAATCTAGGTTGGATTTTCCATCGCCCATGTGGATGTTAATTATGCCAGCCTTGCCAGAGAGCATGCCTGCAACTCTAACATTTGCTGCAAGTCTAATAAATTCCTCAAAAGTAGGCTGAGATGACCTGTGGTCAGATAGGGCGATTTCTCCTGCACCAATTATTTTATCAATGGATATTATATCCTTCATGACATGACCAGTTAGGGTAGGAGTTGGTATTTGATAGGCTCCTGTGTAGATATAGGATGTTATTCCTTCTTCCTCTAGGCCTCTTGCCTTGGCAAGTAGGGCAGATATATCTCTTGCAAGTCCATCTGTTCCAAGAGTTCCAACAACTGTTGTTACGCCGGCTTTTGTTAATGTGGATAAAGTTATTTCTGGAGTTCTTGTTTTAAAACCACCTTCGCCACCGCCGCCAAGGATGTGAACATGGCAGTCGATAAAGCCAGGAGTTAAAATTTTTCCTGTACCGTCGATTTCTTCTACTTCTAAAGAAGGAATGTCAATTTTAATTTCATCTTCTATGGCTGCAATTTTGTCACCGAGAATTAAGACATCCTTTGTGCCTAAAAATTCTGGGCCATAAACTTTTGCCTTTCTAATAACTTTAATCATTTTTTCCATTTTTTCACTTCCTATTGGAAATTAATAAGGACTGCAATAACTAGTATTATTGAGCCAAGTAGGAAGAAGAAGGCTTGCATCTTGATTTGGAATTTTGCCCACTTAGACCAATCTATACCAGCAACGCCAAGGACACCAATTAAACTTGCAGAAACAGGTGTGAAGGCATCCATAAAGCCTGCGCCCATTTGGTAGGCGAGGACTGCAATTTGTCTTGAAAGTCCAACGAGGTCTGCAAGAGGTGCCATAATTGGCATAGTCAAGGCTGCTTGACCTGAATTTGATGTTACAACAAGGTTAAAGAGTGATTGGAATAAATACATGCCAATTGCGGCGATGGTCTTTGGCACGCCGGCAAAGGCATTGCCCATGGAGTAAAGAATAGTATTTAGAGCAGAGAAGGAATTTGCATCGCTGCCACCAAGTACGATTAAAATACCCTTAGCCATACCAACAACAACGGCTGTGCCAGCAAGATCTGCTGCACCAGATTGGAAACATGAAGCCATGTCGTTAATTGTCATGTTGTTTAATTTAAAGATTACTGCTGTAAGACCTGCAGCGAGACCCATTACAAAGAATTGTGAAGCTATTTCAGGAATGTAGTAGCCCTTTTTCATAACTCCCCAAACAATCCAAACTAGGACAGCCAACATTTCAAGTAAAATAATTTTATGTCCAAGTTTAAATTCTTGTGCAGAATTGTCTTCTGCAAGTTTTGCCCTAAACTTGTTGTCTGTTTCATAGACAACGGAAAGAGTTGGAGTCTTTCTAATTCTTTCTGCATAGACCATAGTGTAAGCTGCACCAAGACCTGTAACTACAACCCAACATACAAGTCTAAAGCCTGCACCAGATAAAACTGGAATGCCAGCTATACCTTGAGCTATGGCAACGGAGAAGGGACTCATCCAAGAAACGGCATTGCCAAGTTGTGATGCAACAAAGGTTACAGTGACGGCGACAATGGAGTCGTAGCCAAGGGCAATGACAAAGGGAACCATTACCATGGAAAAAGGTATAACTTCTTCACTCATGCCAAAGGTAGCTCCACCTAATGAAAATAGATAAAATAAAATTGGAATGGCAAATCTTTCAAGGCCCTTAGTCTTGTCGATTACAGCGTAGATACCTGCGTCAATGGCACCAGTAGCCATGATGATGCCAAAGGCTCCACCTACAACTAAAAGTAGGGCAACAATACCAACAGCAGACCCGTATTTATCGCCAGACACTAGACCTTCAAATAAGTAGTTTAGAAAACCAAAGCCATTGAAGTCATCTGTGCCCCAAATTTTTGCTGTCTTATTTAAGTTGACAGATTTATCGTAAAAATTATCCCCATAAAGTCCGTATAGAGTATCGTCTGTCAAGCCAACCTTATCTAGGGTGCCTTGGTCCCAAGTGTCAGCTGGAGTTTTTAGAAGTTCAGCAAAGGCCTCCTCGTCGATGTCATTTTCTTCCATGGCTTCTTTATTTTGGGACAAGTTGCCAAGATTTTGAGCCAAGAAGTCCTTGTTGAGAGGGTGCATGTACCTAAAGGTTTCAGTTTGCAATACAGTCCTTGTGTCAGTTTCGCCAGCGGCATTTTGGTATTCAACTTCGTGAGTTGAGAATTTACCTGCTGGAATTAAAAATGTTAAGCCCCAGCAAATAAGAACGACAACAAAAATAATTGCATAGGTGTGCGGCGTTTTAAATTTTGTTAAATCTTTTTTTGTCATAATTTTCTCCTTTCGAGTTTTATATTTTATCCATATTATTTTAAGAGGCAGTAAATTTTATTTAATTAAGATAATATAAAGACGAAAAATAAATTTAAAGCCACCTTAAAGTAAGCTAAAAAATTAAAATTTATAAGCTGGGGATCTTGGACTAACTTTTAAATTTGCAATACTTTA
>OBWV01000959.1_pt1 | contig 17262 bp, 13 predicted proteins | sample 1495351 | NCBI WGS metagenome assembly OBWV01 (sample SAMEA2580122, study PRJEB22360) | human gut metagenome | biome: human gut; feature: human-associated habitat; material: faeces | place: Denmark | collected 2008/2010 | reverse complement strand
CACGCACCCAGCGCGGCTGCGGCGGCGGCCAGTCCATCAAGCCGTTGGGCGGCATCGATTTCGGCGAACCCGTGCTCAACACGTATCCGGTCAATGAAAACGTGACCCTGCTGCGCGCGGACGGCGGCCAGGTACAGCTCGCGACCAACGATTATGGCAAGGGCCGCGGCGTGTACATCTCCGGCCTGCCCTATTCGGCGGCCAACGCCCGACTGCTGGAACGCGTGCTGTTCTACGCTTCCCACAACGAAGACAAGTATGCGGCCTGGAGCTCGTCCAATCCGGAATGCGAAGTGGCACACTTCCCCGAGCAAGGGCTGTATTGCGTAATCAACAACACCGATCAGCCGCAGAAGACCACGGTGACTTTGGCCGACGGCACCACCGAGGACTTCGACCTGCCTGACAGCGGTATCGCCTGGCGTGAAGCCTGATCCCACGTTTTGGAGAACGGACCCATCATGACTGAAAGCAATGAAGTTTTATTCGGCATCGCCTCGCATTTTGCGCTGGAAGGTGCCGTGACCGGTATCGAACCTTACGGAGACGGCCACATCAACACCACCTATCTGGTGACCACGGACGGCCCCCGCTACATCCTCCAGCAGATGAACACCAGCATCTTCCCCGATACGGTGAATCTGATGCGCAATGTCGAACTGGTCACCTCCACTCTCAAGGCTCAGGGCAAAGAGACGCTGGACATTGTGCCCACCACCTCAGGCGCCACCTGGGCCGAGATCGATGGCGGCGCATGGCGCGTCTACAAGTTCATCGAACACACCGTGTCCTACAACCTCGTGCCGAACCCGGACGTGTTCCGCGAAGCCGGCAGCGCATTCGGCGACTTCCAGAACTTCCTGTCCGAATTCGACGCCAGCCAGCTGACCGAAACCATCGCCCACTTCCACGACACCCCGCATCGTTTCGAGGACTTCAAGGCCGCCCTCGCCGCGGACAAGCTCGGCCGCGCCGCCGCATGCCAGCCGGAAATCGACTTCTATCTGAGTCACGCCGACCAGTATGCCGTCGTGATGGATGGGCTCAGGGACGGTTCGATTCCGCTGCGCGTGACCCACAATGACACCAAGCTCAACAACATCCTCATGGACGCCACCACCGGCAAGGCGCGTGCGATCATCGATCTCGACACCATCATGCCCGGCTCCATGCTGTTCGACTTCGGCGATTCCATACGCTTTGGTGCGTCCACTGCTCTGGAAGACGAAAAGGACCTCAGCAAGGTGCATTTCAGCACCGAGCTGTTCCGCGCCTACACGGAAGGCTTCGTGGGCGAACTACGCGGCAGCATCACCGCGCGCGAGGCCGAACTGCTGCCGTTCAGCGGCAACCTGCTCACCATGGAATGCGGCATGCGCTTTCTCGCCGACTACTTGGAAGGCGATATCTACTTTGCCACCAAGTACCCCGAGCATAATCTGGTGCGCACCCGCACCCAGATCAAACTCGTGCAGGAGATGGAGCAGAAGGCCAGCGAAACCCGCGCCATCGTAGCCGACATCATGGAGGCTGCCAGGTGAGCCGTCAGCCGAACCATACCCGAACCAGCATGATGGAGGCAGAGCAATGAACGATCAGCTGACCGAGGTATACGCCAGCATCGACGCCCTGATCGATTATGCCTTGGCCCATCTTGACCTTGACCCACGCAACGCAGACTGGACCCGCAACCAAATCTTCGCCCTCTTCCGCCTAGATTCCTACCCCGGACCCAAAACCACAACGTCGGCGGCGTCAGTGTCAGACGTAGTCCAAGACATTGTTGGCAGCCGAAGCCAGGCCCCCTATGGCGAAAAGACCCCCGACCCCCTGCTCGCCGCCTTCCGCGCCGCCGCCACAACCGCCGGCCTTTTCAAGCCGGAGGAAGGCCCGGCCTACGCCGACACCATCATGGGCATCCTCTCCGCCAACCCCGCTGATCTCGACGACCGATTCCTGCTCGTCGAGCACCGGGATGGCGGCATGGCCGCCATGCAATGGTTCTACGACTACTGTGTGGCCAACAATTATGTCAAGCGTGCCCAGCTCGACCGGAACCCGCGCTTCGACTCGCACGGGCTGACGGTGACCATCAACCTCGCCAAACCCGAATTCAAGAACATGAAGAAGGCGGCGGCCGGCAACGCCGTGGCCGGCGGCTACCCGAAGTGCACGATCTGCCATGAGAACGAGGGCTTCGCCGGACGTGACAAGCGCACGCTGCGCACCTTGCCGGTCACGCTCGGCGGCGAGTCATGGTTCTGGCAGTTCTCGCCCTACGGCTACTTCGACCAGCACGGCATCTGCGTGAACACCGACCACACGCCGATGCATGTGGACCGCGACACCTTCGGCCATCTGCTCGACTTCGTGGACCGTTTCCCCGGATACTTCCTCGGATGCAACGCCGCGCTGCCTCGCATCGGCGGCTCGGTGCTCGCCCATGACCATTACCAGGGCGGCGGCGAACTGCTGCCGATGCACAAGGCCGCCACTTGGGCCGCCTTCACACTTGCCGACTATCCGGACGCCGTGGTTGAAATCCTTGACTGGCCCGGCACCGCCGTGCGCGTGGTGTCGAAGAGTCGCCAGAGCATCATCGACGTATCCGACATCATCCGCGAGGCATGGGTCGGTTATGACGACGCGGCGAACGGCATCGCCAGCCATGACGCGGATGGCAACCGCCAATCCGCCCTCTCGCCCAGCGCGATCATCACCGAACGCGGCTATGAGATGAGTCTCATCTTCCGCAACAATGCGATCAGCGACGAGTACCCGGAAGGTATTTTCCATGCACACCCCGAATACTGGCCGGTCAAGCAGGAGCCGATCGGACTGATCGAGGCCCAAGGCTTGTTCATTCTGCCCGGACGGCTCGTCGACCAGCTCGGCATTGTCGAAGAGGCGCTCGCCGAAGGCCGCGATTTGCCCGATGAAGTCAGCGAATTCAGTCTCGAATGGGGCGAACTCGCTGAAACGTTGGCCGGAAACCACGACCGCGAGGCCATCCGCCAAGCCGTACACGACGAGCTCGGCAGCGTCTGCTACCGCATCCTCGGCAACACGGCCGTCTTCAAGCAGAAAGCCACCACGCAAACATTCCTCGAAAGCCTTGGTTTTGCCGCTAGGTGAAACAGGTCAAGTGAAGTAAGCTCAATACTGAAGGAAAAACCGAAGGCAAGTCCTTCCAAAGGAGGGAATATGACTACTGTTCTGGTTACGGGCGGTGCTGGATTCATCGCCACCCACACCGACATCGAACTGCTCAACAAGGGCTACGACGTTATTTCCGTAGATAACTACGGCAACTCGTCGCCCGTGGCGCTTGAGCGCGTCGAGCAAATCACCGGCAAGCCGGTCAAGCGTTATGACGGCGACGTGCGCGATGAGGCGCTCATGGAACGCGTCTTCGCTGAAAACAACATCGACTGGGTCATCCACTTCGCCGGTCTCAAGGCCGTGGGCGAGTCCGTGGCCAAGCCGATCGAATACTACGACAACAACCTGTACTCCACGCTTGTGCTGCTCAAGGTGATGAAGAAGCACAACGTCAAGAAGATCATCTTCTCATCCTCCGCCACCGTGTACGGCACGCCGAAGGAACTGCCGATCACCGAGGAGACGCCGACCGGCGGCACCACCAACCCGTACGGCACCTCCAAGCTGTTCCAGGAGCAGATTCTGCGCGACGTGCATGTGGCCGATCCGTCCTGGACCATCGTGCTGCTGCGCTACTTCAACCCGGTCGGCGCGCACGAGTCCGGCCTGCTGGGCGAAGACCCGAAGGGTATTCCGGCGAACCTCACCCCGTACGTGGCCAAGGTCGCGGTCGGCGAGCTCAAGGAAGTCCAGGTCTACGGCGACGACTACGACACGCCCGACGGCACTGGTGTGCGTGACTACATCCACGTGGTCGACCTGGCCAAGGGCCACGTGGCCGTCATTGACCACATCGACAAGGAAGGCGTGTTCGTCTACAACCTGGGTACTGGCCACGGCTACTCCGTGCTTGAGGTTATCAAGGCTTACGAGAAGGCCGCCGGTCATCCGATTCCGTACGCGATCAAGCCGCGTCGCCCCGGTGACATCGCCGCCTGCTACGCCGACGCTTCCAAGGCGGAGAAGGAGCTTGGCTGGAAGGCCGAGCTGACCATCGACGACATGGCCGCCTCCTCCCTCAACTGGCAGACCAAGAACCCCAACGGTTTCCGCGACGCGGAGTGATATGAGCAGATGAGCTCCCTCTGATGAGGGAGCTCATCTGTCGTTTATCACACAATGCGCCTATCGGCGGCCCAGCGGGTGAGCTCGGTGCGATTCGAAAGCTGAAGCTTTCGCAACACCGAGCTCACGTGCGTTTCGACCGTCTTGATCGAAATGAACAGTTCGGCCGCCACCTCTTTATACGTGTAACCACGCGCGATCAGCCGCATGACCTCCTGCTCGCGGGCGGACAGCCGGTCCAGCTCCTCATCATGAGCCCGTGCCGCACCATCAGCGCCGCCATCAGACCCCGCCGCCGGCACACCCTGGAAGGTCGAAAGTACAAAACCGGCCAGTTTTGGCGAGAACACGGCATAGCCCTCATGCACCTGCTTGATGGATGAAATCAAATCAGCGCCGGTAATCGTCTTGGTCACATAGCCCTGGGCGCCGGCGCGAATCACCGCCCCCACATCCTGCGGCGCATCCGAAAACCGACAATGCCAGAAACACGGTAGTGGGGGAGTAGGGCCGCGATTTGGCGAGGATCTCGGCACCGCCGCCACCCTCGCCGCCGGGCACATGCACATCCAGCAACACCACCTGCGGCTTGGTCTGTGCGATCATCGCCACCGAACCGGGCACGTCCGCCGCTTGGCCGACGATATCGAAGGAATCGCGCAACGTGGCGATTACGCCCGCACGGAACATCTCATGGTCATCGACCATGGCCACACGAATCTTGGCTGTCTCGTTCTCGCTCATCGATGTTCTCCCTGCGCCGCTTTCAGCGCGATCGGCATATGCATTCTGACCTCGGTGCCCCAGCCGGCCCTGGACACTATCTCCACTGTACCGCCGCGCCGTTTGATGCGGCCGATAATCGATTCGCGGATGCCCAGCCGGTCGGGCGGAATGGCGTCCATATCGAAGCCTTCGCCATGGTCGCGCACGAACACTTCAACCATCGTGTCGCTGGCCTCGCAATACAAAGACACCGGCTCGCCGCCATGCGTGACCGCATTGACCAACGCCTGACGGGTGGCGTCCAGCAGCGCATCGGTCTGGGCGCTCGGCCGCGCGTCGCCCACGGTGACCACCTCAATCGGCTTGCCGTGCTCGTCCTCCACCTCGGCGGCGATCTGCTTCAATCCGGCTCCCACCGAACGATCCGATGTGGAACGTTCCTGATACAGCCATTCGCGCAGCTCGCGCTCTTGGCTACGCGCCAGGGCGAATACGGTGGTCGGTTCCTCGGAGTTCAGCTGAATCAGCGCCAACGTTTGCAGCACGCCATCATGCAGATGGGCGGTCATGTCCGCGCGCTCCTCTTCGCGCTCCTTCAATGCCTGCTCGTGGGTGAGTCGTTGCAGCATCGCGTTCGCCCACGGCATCACCGCCACCACGATACCGACGATCATCACGAATCCGCTGGCAACAATGCGTCGAGGAGAGGTGCCCCACCCAGGAATGCTGACATTATGCACATACAATGCCCATCCCATGAAAATCAGTGCGATGCCGCCCAACATAGACAACAGCTGCGTGCCTCGCGGACTAAGATTCATCCATGCCAGTGCGATGCCGCCCAACCCTACCAGCAGCGGAAACACAATCTGGACATCCGCACCGGTGCTGGTGAGCAACAGTCCAGTGGCCATCAACGCGAAACCGGCCAATGCCACGACGGCCGGTTTCGGAGCACGTTGGATGGCCTCGGACAATGATTCCGGTGCGGCAGCCGATTCGTCGTCATGAGCGGCAAGTGGCTGATTGCCTCGCGCAAGCGGCGCCTGATTAACGGGCACTGTGCGAGCCGCAGCCGCCACCGGGTCTCCGGCAGGCATGAACACCCACAGGAATACATAAGCGATGATGCCTGCGCCGTAGAGGACGGTCAGTGCGATGAACGCAATCCGAACCCATGCCACGCCGATGCCCAAGTGCAGGGCGATGCCCTTGCACACGCCGGTGAGCCAACGGCCCTGCCGGGGGCGCATCAACGGCATGCGCGCGGGCAGCAATGGTTCGCGAGATGACGTCATACTCCTATTGTGCCGCGCTCAGGGCGTTACGGCCGGGGTTTTACCCGGTGTTCAGGGAACAATCAGGGTGTTCCCCGAGCGTTGTGGCAGTGGTCGGGCGGTGTAATGGAATCATGAGCAATCCAAACGCGAATCCATATCAGCCACAGCCGCAGCCTGGTCCGCAAAAAAACAAGACATCGCGACGCTTCTTCACTTGGGTGCGATCCAGTGGACTGGTTCGCGGCGACGGCCGGTGGATCGGCGGCGTATGCAGCGGCATCGCTTTACGGCTTGGCTGGAGCCCCACATTAGTACGTGCGTTGGTGATTGTATGTACATTGTTCTTCGGTTTTGGCGCAGCTCTGTACGCACTCGGCTGGTTTCTGATGCCGGATGTACGCGATGGGCACATCTTGGCCGAGGACCTCATTGCCGGCCAATGGGACTGGAATTGTCTGGGATGCTTCCTGTTCCTCGCCGTGGCAATCGTGATTCCAGGTGCGGGGTGGGGTTGTATTGCGCTCGCCGCCTTAGCGCTATGGCTGTTGGCCAAAAGCGGCATTCGCCAGCAGGAAGGGTACGGATTCGGGGCATCTGCGCCGCGACCGGTTTCACAGCCTGTGTCATATCCAGCTCCACAGCCTGTCTCATATCCAGCCGCGCAACCAGTACCTCAATCTCCTTTGTATTCAGCTCCGCAACCTTTTCCACAACCTGTTTCACAACCTGTTTCACAAACCGCGCCTAGTGTTTCACAGCCTGTTTCACAGCCTGTCTATCAGTCGATGCCCAGCGTGATGCCGGGTACTGTGCCCGGCGCGATGCCCGGCACAGTACCCAACGGGCCGTTTGCCCCCGACCGTATGAATGCGACGGCCTATGCCCCCACCGAGTCCAAGCGCCGCAAGCCGGCGGGCCCAATCGTGGTCTTGAGCATACTGGGCCTTACCTTCCTCTCCTTTGCCGGTCTGATGGGACTGATTTGGGTAAACGACATGGGCATTATCGGCATTATGCGTCTGGGCACCATCTGGATTGCCGCAGTATGCATAGTGATGGGGCTGGTGGTCATCATTCTCGGATTCAGAGGACGGCGTACCGGTGGTCTGATTCCTCTCGGACTGGTTGCCGGTGGATGCGCGCTCTGCATGACCATCATTTCAGGCACGTATGGCGTGTACTACCGTGATCTTGGTGCCAGCGGCATCAATACTGTTGTTTCACTGAGCCAATCTGTCAGTGCGAGAAACAGCGACGGCATGAACGATGTGCAAAAGGATGGCATCTTCGTTGCCGATGCCAGCGATGCCACGTTTGAAACATTGCAGCAAGGTGTGGCGTTCAGCGGTGAAAACTACAACACCGATCAGGCAATCATTGATTGGTCCGATTGGGACAAGACACATGGACCGCACACGGTGAAGATGCTGGATGGCAAAACTTCCATCAGTAATTGCCCGGTCGGTACCATCACCATAGCCGCAACACAGGCGCAAGTGCATATCGTTCTGCCGGATTCCTGCACTTACGCCTTCGGCACCGCCGACTCCTACTACTCCACTTCGAGTGACGTTGGCGGCAAATACGAGATGGTATACAACAACTACATGGGTCCAAGCTTTGTTTTCTTCGAAGCTGAAAGTGCCACCAATGGGCCTGATCACGAATGGTTGTATAAGGAATCCGCCATGCCGGACAACGGCCCAGAATTAAAAATCAATATTCCCTATGTGGTGGAAGCACGTGTCAACGTGGTGTACGCCTCCGATTGGGAAGGCTCTACGTTCCAGCCGCTTGCCGATATATACGACGGCAACAGTACAAGCAAGAACACAACCGAACAATCGGAATGATCAAGCCGTTGCAACTAGGAGATGGAATCATGACTGATGAAACCAAGGAATTCGCCTCCATCGAGGATGCGACACCGACCACGGCCATACCTTCCGAAACCGACGCGACCACCGCGACCACAACCATGGTGACCGTCGATGACCGAACCGATACCACGGTGCTGCCATCCGCAGCGGATGATGACGAAACGGCTGTGCTGCCCGTCCCCGACAATCATGCGGATGCGTCGGTCTCGGATGTGGATACGCAGGCAACAGCTGCCTCTCCATCGCCCATCGAACCAACCACAGATCGGATTGCCCTGGAAACAGTTGCCGATGCCGTGGAGGGAGATGGTGGGCCGATTCCATCTGCCGATGATGTGCCGATGTACGCAGCATCTTCAGCACGACCTCCCTATGGGCAGTCTCAGACCGCCGGCAAACCATGCCAGCCTGGGGGGAGCGCCAAGAACGTCCAGAGCGCCAAGAACGTCCAGAATGCTAAGGATGTCAAGAGTGCCAAGAACATCCAGAAACAGAGCACCAGCGCGCCTACTGTGGTATTCGGACTATTAGGCGTGATTATCGGCGTGATCGCGCTGGTTTTCGGGTACATATCTCCGGATCGGATGATTTCGTTGTTCTCGCCGAATCCGCAATTGCTGACGGCTATTATTTGCGCCGTAGTGGGACTGATTCTGGTAATAGTGGCCGTTGTATGGGCCATAGTCGGTGCCGTCAAGAAGAGAAAATAGCGTTACAAACCATTGCATTACGGTCCCAGTAGAAGCACATTATGACGGGAGCCGACCGATAAGAGCCGACCGTTCTATGCTGATGGGGGGGGAGGCATAGTAACTATGAAGCGGATTTCGGTGCGGCGGGTAGCGAGCGTCATCGTCACCGCGATGGCGATGACGCTGGTATTCGCCACACTTGGCTGGGCGATGATGCCGCAATGGAACACACGGCCCTACACCAAGCACATCGTTATCGCTTCTGCCGACACCACCATCACCCCTGCCCATGCGAACATTCCCCACGAGGGGCGATATCGTACGCGTGAAACCCGACTATCCATCAAGACCGGCGACGGCGTCACGCTACCCGCCGTACTACGTGAACCGGTCGGCGCTCCCGGGCCACGCCCGGCTTGTCTGTTCATTCACGGGTCCGGTACCAGTGGTGCCGAGGATTTCGGCGATATCGCCAACGCCATGGCCTCTGCCGGTATCGTGACCTTGGTGCCGGCCAAGCGCAACGACAACTACACCGTGCTGCATCGCGACTACCCGCGTTTTGCTCGCGAATACGGGCGTTCGCTCGACGTGTTGCGTGGCAGAATCGGCGTGGACCCCGCCAAAACCGGCATCTACGCCGAATCCGAAGGCACCTGGATCGCCACGATTCTAACCTCGAAACGGCAAGACATTGCCTTTGCCGTACTTACATCCGCACCGGTGTTCAATGGACGTGAGCAAATGGCCATGGCTGTCAGCGCCTATACGCATGAGGCCGGCGCGCCCAAGCCCGTGGTCAAAGACATGGCCAAATTGATGTCGCTGGACTACGCGCCATTTGATCTAGCCTATGCCGACTTTGATGCCGACCGGTATCTGAAATCCCTCACCATGCCGGTGCTGGTGAACTACGGCACCTACGATACGGCCATGCCCATCGAACAGGGGGCGCAGCGGATCATCGCTACGGCCAACAAGTCCGGCAACGAGAACGTCACCGTACGCTATTTTGCCGGCAACCATCAGATGCGGGCTGGTGAGGGCTTATTCACCCCGAACCTGCCATTGGCCGAAGGCTATACGCAAGCGCTGGAAAATTGGGTGAACGGTGTGACTGCCGGAACCAAAGCCGATGGATGGGCAACGCCTCAAGTCGCCGGTGCAACACCTCACCAGCGCTTCGCCGCGTCGCAACGTACCAGATCCGGTATCGTCGGCTCGCTTGGCGTGCTGGCCGGTCTGATGGTGGCAGGGCCCGTGCTGATCGTGATGGCGGCGATATTAGGTATTGGCTTGACTGTGTTTTCTTGGCTACAGACGTTGCTGGCCGGGCGACGTAGTGTGGCGACTGTGCGGGCCGTGCATGCGACGCCGAGTGAGCTGGGGGCCGCCCAGCGGCGCATGTTGCACGGCATTGCCGGCTTATCTGCCGGTATCGGCACAGCGGTGATGGTGATTACTGGGCTGTTGTACGGCTATATGAGCGCCGTAGGCGTATCGGCTGTATTGGTTATGCCTCAACCGCGGCTGTTTGCCGTCGGATGGGTGGTGCTGCGAATAGCGACCATGCTGTTGGTGGTGCTGTTTGCTTGGGAAATGGAACGTGTCTGGTATTGCCGCGCCGATATCGTCGGTGTGCGGCGCGTCATATGCGTGATGGTAGCGCTCGGCACTCTCGCCACACTGATGACACTGGCATTTTGGGGCCTATTCTCGCTGTAATTCTGCCGATGTGCGCTGGTAAATGGGGCCTGGCGGGCAGGCTGCGTTGGTGGTCTGGGTGTGGGGCGATCGGCAGATTGCGTTGGCCTGGGTATGGCCGGCCGACGTACATCAGTCGGGGTGTCCGATACACAGTGAATGGCTGAGTATTACGCTTGGGAGGCTTCGGCCTCCTCTAAGGTGTCGAAACCGCCGAGCTGGACTGTGTGCAACAAGGTTTCCTCAGTGATATTGCGTTGCGGGCTGGCTGCGGCGCGCTCGCCAATCATCGCTTCGTAACGTTCGAAGGTCTGGTCGGAATACGTACCAAGCTCGCCGCGCAGATAGGTTTCGAATGAGGTGGCAGATGGTGTGTCTTCGGTGGTGGTGAGTGCGCGCATCGCCTCGCCGAGCTTGGGGTAGCGCTCGCGGAAATCCTTGGCCCAGGCGACCTGCTGGGCGATGACCTGTTCCTGACGGGCCGCGCGCTCTTCAGAGAGACGCGGAATATACGGCTCTATGTTCTTCGTGAAATTTTCCGGTGCGGTGGAGGCCATCATGCGGCCGTATTTTTCGGTCACGAGGTTGCGGCCCACGTGGTCGGCCGCGTCAAGATCAGCGGCATAGCTGGTGAGTAATGGCCGCTCCCATGTGAGGAACTGGGCCAACCGCATCTGGTGGAACACCGGCCAGTTGCCTTGGCATGCCGCGCGTCCACCCTCATTGTTGGTGCGCTGGAACTGATCCCATTCATGACGCACAATAGCCTCGCGCAGTTCATCATCAGTCAGTTCGTTGGTCATCGACGTTCCTTTCACTGATACCTCCCTCTGATGAGGGAGGTGGCACGGCGAAGCCGTGGCAGAGGGAGCTTGAATCTACAAACTTTTAAGCACCGGATCATCAGAGGCGATGTGGTCCTCGACATACGGGCGCTGCCATTCGAGGAAGGTCTCGCCGGACGTGGTCAGGTGTTCGCGTTTGAGTTCCTTGACGATATCCACCGCAATCTGCTCCACAATATCGTTGATTTTCTCGATTGCTGGAGCCGCGCCCTTGCCGCCTTCGCCAAATCCGGCCCCGCCATAGCAGGCTGCCGAACTCAATCGCATCACGGTTTCCAACTGTTCGCCCACGTTCGGCAACAGCGCGAACATCGAGCCAGACAGCTTGCGCAATGCTGCGAACTGCCACTTGTAATACGGCATATAGCCCACCACCATCGGCACGTTAACCAGGAACACCAACGAGGCGGTGGCCTGCACGAACTCGTGGATGGACAGCCATGCGGCCGCGCCGTCGCCGCGCTTCAACGAACGCGGCAGATTATATTGACCGGCCTGGGCGATCATGCCGAGTCGCTTGGAGATCAGCGCGAGCCGCACATCGTCGGGCATGTTCTTGAACCCTTGGCGCGTCTTGGAAAACAGACCGGTGGGATCGGCGAACACCTCGCCATTGGTGGCGGCGGCCAAGGTCGATTCCTGAAGCATTAGCCACTCATGCGGCGCGGTCTGCGCCGGCGCAGTGTGATACCCGGTGATCGACTCAAAGAAGTCACCGATGCGGAACACGCCGTCACGGCGATTCGCGCCCTGTGCGCGCGGCGTGACGGGGGAGAGCGGTGCATCAATCGGAGTCGTCATCGCTTCCGCCACATCAGAGGACGCCGCGCCTGACTCGGCAGTGGCGGTATCGTGCGTAGCGGTGCCGGGGGTGGGTGCGTTTGCCGCATCGGGTATGACGGTGGAGCCTGCACCTGCGGAGGGGAATGCTCCGGAAGCATCGGACCTGGCATGCACCTCGAACGTCACGCGGCCTTGCGCATCCACGCTGAACTTGCGCGGCAGTGCCTCGTAATCGACCTCAAGTTGCTCGCCGATCGCCGCGTAATCCTCATCCGTAAGCCACAGGCAGAAGCGCGGGCCGAAATCGTGGTCCTGCGAATACGCATCATCGAATCCGTAGCATTCCGAGCCATGACCCACCAGACCGGCGGCGATACGCCCGGCATACTGCGGATACTTCGCCGCAATCATCGGCTTGCCCATCTGCGTCCAGAACGCGCGGGCCAGCTTCAGTCCGGACACCGGGCATGCGGAAACGGCCTCGGCCGCGCCCGCAGAACCGGTCGACACCGAAACGGTGGATGGGGAAGATGCCGCGTTCGCACCGGTCTTGCCCTGTGCCGGGCTGTTCGGCAGCCGCGAGCCGGACTGGGGCAGCGCGCCTGCATCGCCGGCAACACCTGCATTGTCAACCGTCACCCCGGCCTGCGCCGCCGCTTCCTCGGCCTGCCGCAGATTGTCGGCGGTGATACGCCAGTAATCGGTGTCCTTGCCGTAACATTCCTCGATCACGGCCAGCGCATGCCGGTATCCAGTAACCGCATCCGCATACCGTCTCTCGGCAAAGCACACCTGCGCGAAGCCCGCCAGTGCGGAGGCATAATGCGCGGAATGTTCCAGATGGCCGGTGCGATAGATTTCCAGCGCCTTGGCTGCATGCCAATGCGCGTCCTCCAACTTGTGTTCGGTCAGCAGGGTCAACGCCAGATTCGTGTGCGAGCTGGACACGTCGATATCCGCGTCCGGGTTCACGCTCGAGGCTTCGATAATGCGCAGCGCTTCACGCAACTCCAGTTCCGCCTTGTCGGGCCGATTCGTCTCGCTGTAGAGCATCGACAGATTGTTGTGCAGTGCTGCGAGCCTACGGTCGGTGGGCACCAGCGAATGCCGGCAGACACTCTGCGCCTGATGATACAAATCCTCGGCCTGATCGTATTGTTTGGCCGCGCGCATCGAGGTGGCGCAATTGATTAGCGTGGTGGCCCACGCCTCGGATGTGCCGGTGGTCAAGCCCATACGAGCGGCCAGTTCCAGCGCTCGCTGCACAATCCACTGATTCTCCTTGTGCCGACCTTGCGAGCGATAGAAGCCCATCGTTTCGTTGAGCACGGTGAGCAGTCCGGCCTCGTCGCCGGCGTTTTCCGCGTCCACCATCGCCTGTTCCAAGTACGGGCCGGCTTCGGTGGCGGCCGTGTGGCGATCGAAAATCGCGTCCAGTCCGTTCAGGAATTGTTGGGTATCAAAGGTTGCGGGCGATTGATCGGCATCGTCCGCAACCTGGTTCGCCGTGGAATCGGCACCTTGTGCTGCGGCCGCCGCATCGGTGTCGTCGGCATCGTCTGGACCATGCGCGAATTGCGCGGCGAATTGTTTGAGCAGTGCTTCCTCATCCATACCGCCAGACCTCCCTGAATCGTGTCTGATTTCAGTCTATTAATACTGTGAACAAACACGTCAGGGAGTTTGCTGTGAGCTTGGTCTCAGTCCACCTTGGTTTCGCGCAAGCGGTGAATGGCGTCGGTATCGGTTTCGCAGCGCCACGAGTAGAAGGCCAGCAGCCCTACGGCAAGCAGAGCCAGCGGCATACCGCCCAGGCCGGTATAGCGATAGTTCATCGAGAAGGTGGTGAGCATCGCGCCGCCGACAATCGAGCCGATGGCATTGCCGAAGTTAAACGCCACCTGTACAGCCGCGCCGGCGATCAGCTCGCCGCCGCCCTGGCCGGCTTCGGTCATCAGCAATTGCTGTGGAGCGGAAGTAAAGAACAATCCGATGGCGATCCAGAACGTCAGTACAGCGGTCATCGGCTGATTACCCGGAGTGATAAGCACCAGCAACAAGCCGAGGCAGGAGATGGACTGACCTATTGCGGCCGCGCCGGCATGCCTCCAATGGTCGGTCAGACGACCTCCAAGCAGACCGCCGATGACCATACCAAAGCCGGCAAGCATCATCAGCATCGGCACCAGGGAAGACGACCATCCGCCGGTTTTCTGCAGCCAAGGGGAGACGTAGCTCCACCAGCAGAACACACCGGCATTGCCGGTGAACACGGCGGCCAAAATCACCCACGGGCCACGGCGGGTGAGGAACTTGAACTGACCGGCGATGCCTGCGTCCTTGATCGGTGCAACGTACGGAATCCACGCCGACGCCAGCACAATCGTCATTGCCGCCCAAGCGGCCAAAATGCCGAAGGCAAGACGCCAGGAAAGGAACTCGGCCATCAAGGTGCCCGCCGGTACGCCGAGCATATTGGCCACGGTCTGTCCGGTGACCATCACGGATACGGCCTGCGCCTCCTTGCCTTCCTCCGCCAGAGTCTTGGCGATGAGTGTGGCTGTGCCGAAGAATGCGCCGTGCGGCAGGCCGGCGACGAATCGTGCGACGACCAGCATGGCGGCATTGACGGAGAATGCGGAAGCCAGATTGCCCACCAAGGCAATCACCATAAACAATATGATGAGGTCCTTCGGCGGCACCTTGCGGCCGAATACCAGAATCAGTGTGCCGAAGCACACGCCGATCGCATACGCGGAAATGTAATGGCCTGCGGTGGGGATGTCCACGCCGGTGGCGGCCGCGGCCTGCGGCAGAATGCCCATCATCACGAACTCGGCGGCACCGAGAATGAACGCGCCCGAAGCCAGTGCAAGCAGACTCTTCTTCATGGTTCCTCTAATTACTTCAGTATTACTTACAAAAACAGTGCGGCAATCGATTGATTCGAGCGATATATTACGGTGGTCCGCCAACAAATACGGGGGCTTGCCGTGATGTGGTTTGTCGCTGTGTGCGGCGGGTTGTTTACCGCTGTTCGATCGCTTGGTTTGATTGTTGGGACAGGAAACGAAAAACCGGATTGCTGATTTCTCAACAATCCGGTCCAGTTGTCGGGCTGGCGGGATTTGAACCCGCGGCCTCTTCGTCCCGAACGAAGCGCGCTACCAAGCTGCGCTACAGCCCGTTTGGCAACAGATGTAGATATTACATTGTGGTGGTGGACAATGCAAATCGGCATGTCGCGAGTGTTGCGTGATGGTGGATTCGCCATGTGTACAGGTCTCTCAAGCCTTGTGCAGGGCCGGTTTTGCGTCATGTGAGCGGGTGTTCAGATGGCCGTGCGGTCTGCCGGGCTCATAATCGCCGGCCTTGCGTACACTGATGAATCATGGCTGAAGTTGTCGAAAATACCGAAAACACTGAGAATGAAACCCCGGCCGTCCCGCAGATGAGCACCGTCGAACGTGCGGAAATGCTGCTCAAGCAGGACGCCACCATCCGCGAGAAGATCAAGTCCGGTGCCACGCTGGACGAAGCCGTGGACCCCTCCAACAAGGAGTTCGGCCCGCTGGCCCACCCCGAGCAGGTGCAGATGCGCGTGGCCAAGCGCGCGATGATGCTTGAGGCCGGCATTGCCCCCTACCCGGTGCACTTGGACGTCACCGACACCATCGAGGCGGTCCGCGCCAAGTATGACGGCAAGCTCGAGGCTGGCGAAGAGACCGAAGACATGGTCGGCATTGCTGGCCGCGTGCTGTTCCTGCGCAACGCGGGCGGCCTGTGCTTCGTGCAGCTGTCCGCCGGTGACGGCACCAAGATTCAGGGCATGATCTCCAAGAAGGAGATTGGCGCCGACTCGCTCAAGCAGTTCAAGCAGCTCGTCGACCTTGGCGATCACCTGTACCTCAAGGGCCGCGTCATCGCCTCCAAGACCGGAGAGCTGTCCGTATTCGCCACTGAGTGGGCTATCGCCTCTAAGGCCCTGCAGCCGCTGCCGGCCCTGCACAAGGACCTGAACGAAGACACCCGCACCCGCAAGCCGTACATCGGCATGATCGCGGACGAGAACATCCGCAACATGGTGCGCAACCGCTCCAAGGCCGTGGCCTCCCTGCGCCGCACCTTTGACGACCACGACTTCCTCGAGGTCGAAACCCCGATGCTGCAGACCCTGCACGGTGGCGCGGCCGCCCGCCCGTTCACCACGCACATGAACGCCTTCGACCTTGACCTGTACCTTCGCATCGCCCCGGAACTGTTCCTCAAGCGCTGCCTGGTCGGCGGCATCGATCGCGTGTTCGAAATCAACCGTGACTTCCGCAATGAGGGCGTCGACGCCACGCACGCCCCCGAATTCACCATGGTCGAGGCCTACCAGGCCTATGGCACCTATGATTCCATCGGCCAGCTGGTCAAGGAGCTCGTGCAGAAGACCGCCATGGACGTCTACGGCTCGCACAAGGTCACCCTGCTCGACGGCACCGAATACGACTTCGGCGGCGAATGGAAGACCATCAGCATGTACGACTCCCTGTCCGAATCGTTGGGCGAGGAGATTGTGCCGAACGGCGGCCCGGACGCCCCCGGCACCTCCGTTGAGCACCTGGGCGCCATCGCCGACAAGCTCGGCGTAGAGCGCGACGACGTGGAGAACCACGGCAAGCTCGTCGAACACCTGTGGGAGCACTTCTACGAGGACAAGCTTTACGAGCCCACCTTCGTGCGTGACTTCCCGGTCGAAACCTCCCCGCTGGTCAAGGGCCACCGCACCAAGCCCGGCGTGGTGGAGAAGTGGGATCTCTACGTGCGCGGCTTCGAGCTGGCTACCGGCTACTCCGAGCTCAACGACCCGATCGTGCAGCGTGAACGTTTCGTGGCTCAGGCCAAGGACGCGCTCGCTGGCGACGAAGAGGCTTGCGACATCGATGAGGACTTCCTCGAGGCTCTCGGCGTGGGCATGCCTCCGGCCGGCGGTATGGGTATGGGTATTGATCGACTGCTTATCGCCTTGACCGGTGCCACGATTCGCGAGACCATCACCTTCCCGCTGGTCAAGCCGCTCGTTGGCTGATTAGGCATACTCTGGCTCCCCTCAGAGAGGGGGGCCGAGTTGACTAGCAGG
>OBWV01000944.1_pt1 | contig 17540 bp, 18 predicted proteins | sample 1495351 | NCBI WGS metagenome assembly OBWV01 (sample SAMEA2580122, study PRJEB22360) | human gut metagenome | biome: human gut; feature: human-associated habitat; material: faeces | place: Denmark | collected 2008/2010 | reverse complement strand
GGCGGCGTGGCGCGCGTTCCCACGATCGCTATCACACGGTTTGGCAGGCGAAAGCTGGTGGGCGATTGCGGATCGATATGGCTTGAATATGTACAAGCTCGCGGCTCTCAATGGCAAGACGATCTACAGTGTGATTCATCCGGGCGATCAGCTGCGGTTGAATTAAAGCGGCGATATTTTGACAAACGGTTGTCGATGCGGTGTGATGCCTTGCGTCGGCGATCGTTTTTAATTTGATGCAGGTTTCTGAAAAAAGATTTTGCAAAAGATGTTGACACCGTGTCACTATCCGTGTAGACTACAAATTGTTGAACGGTGACACGGTGTCACCGCGCGTACTCGTCACCACCAAGGTTTAACCGTGGCGGCGAAAGCTTAAGGAGGATCAACATGGTTTTAGCAACGTTCCAACATTTAGATCAAACAAAACAGCAACGGGTTCTGGCTGCGTTGGTGACTGAATTTTCGCAACATCCGTTGGCACAGGCGCAGGTGGCGCGGATTGTGAAGCAGGCCGACATTGCGCGTGGTGCGTTTTATAAATATTTCAGTGATTTAAAAGATGCGTATCAATATGCGTTTAAAACCGTGATCGGGCGGTTGCATACGGGCATTGCGGGTCCGGAAATGCGGCGTGATCCGTATGCTGCCACCGCGGCGTTTTTGCACGAAGCGGATGAAAGTCAGGATCGTGATTTTATCCGCATGCATTTTACCAAGAACAGCGGGTTGGTGACGGTTGGACAGCCCCCGATTCCGGCCGATGCGATTGACTGGGCAGTGGCGACCTTATGCCACAGCGCGATTTCCGAGGCGCTGGCCAACCCAGAGCAGGCGGATTTGATTTTGAAGCATCTAAAAGCAGCACTTAACCAGCTGCAAGTGAAGGAGTGAGTCGATGTATCTCTCATTAAAAGAAATTTGGCATGAAAAATTACGTTATGGTTTAATTATCGCCATGATTCTGCTGGTCACCTATCTGGTGTTCATTCTCAGCGCGCTGGCAAACGGGCTGGCGCAGCAAAATACCCAGGCGATTGAATCGTGGGACACATCCCGAGTCGTTTTGGCCAAGGATTCCGATATTAACTTAAGCCAGTCCTTGTTGACGTCTGAACAGACCAAAGATCTCAAGCTAGGTAAAAGTCAGGCCTATGTCGGAACAATCGGCGCGGTGGCAACGAGCAGCCAGCACAAAGAGATCCGCTCCACGATGATTGGTTTGGATTGGGATCAATATATTGGCAAGGACATGAAGTTGGTCAGTGGTCACCGGGTTCAAAACGATCATCAAGTGGTGGTGGACACGCAATTCAAGAATGAAGGTTACACGCTTGGCGATAAGATTCGCTTGAGTACTAAAGGCGATCGCTACACCATTGTCGGGTTTACCGAGAACGCCAAAATGAGTGTGGCGCCGGTGGTCTATGGCACGATGACCACTTGGCGCACCTTGCACAATCTGCCGACCAGTTTTACCGCCAGTGGGATCATCTCCAAGACGGCCGATTTTAAAATCAACACCAGCGATCTTAAGACGTATTCGGCCAACACGTTTATTCAGAAACTCCCAGGGTATTCGGCGCAAAATAGCACCTTTACCTTTATGATTGGGTTCCTGTTTGTCATTTCACTGATCGTTATCGCCGTTTTCCTCTACATTTTGACCATGCAAAAACTGCCAAACTATGCGGTATTGCGGGCCCAAGGTGTACCAGCACGGACCTTGGTTGCGACCACGATTGATCAGGCACTGATTTTAGTCAGTCTGGGACTCGTCTTAGGCGGCGCATTGACGGCGATTACCGCCAAGTTCATGCCGCTGGGTGTGCCGATGATTTTCTCGGCGGGACTCAGTATTGCCGTTATCTTAGGCATCCTGCTCACCGGTTTTCTCGGCGCGATTATCCCTGTACGCACCATCTTAAAAGTTGATCCTGTTACCGCTATTGGAGGTTGATGATATGCCAGCAATCGAATTAAAAAACATCATTAAAAACTTTAAAACGCCAACCAGTGACGTTGAAGTACTCAAGAACGTCAATTTCAGTGCCGATGCCGGCAGTCTCTCGTTGGTACTCGGGCCATCTGGATCGGGAAAAAGCACATTCCTAACCATCGCCGGGGGGATTCAAACCCCGACTGACGGGATTGTGACCACAGCCGGGGAAAATCTGGAACAACTTTCTGGTAAAGCGCGGGATGCGTTGCGGTTAGACAAAATCGGCTTTGTTCTGCAGTCTTATAACTTGGTGCCGTATTTAACAGTCGGTGAGCAGTTTAAGCTGGTCGATAAAATCAAACCAAAAGGGAACCTTAGTCGAGCAGCCCTTTCTGAGTTATTGGATGATCTGGGTATTGCCAACTTGGTCAATCAGTATCCGGCATCGTTATCAGGCGGTCAAACCCAGCGTGTAGCGATTGCGCGGGCGCTTTATCCGGATCCGGCGATTGTACTGGCGGATGAACCGACTGCGGCACTCGATAGCCCGCGGGTGGCAGTGGTTGGCCAGTTGTTGGCTGATCTTGCCCACAAGCATAACAAAGCGATTGTTGTCGTGACCCACGATGTTCGCCTTGAAAAGTTTGCTGATCGGAAGTTTACGCTTTTGGATGGTAAGTTACGTGAAGGTGAGCCGGAGTATGCGGCATAAGGCTGTGCGTCTTTAACCTTCATGGCCATCATCGTGCAGATCTCTAAGCGGGCCAGTTCACGCTTGTCATAACGCGTTCACTGGCGCAGAGATCTGCGTGTAAGGACTTTAGCGCAATGGCCAAAGAGCGGCCATCACGGTTAAGGCCGCTTACACTCCGGTTTCAGACCGGGCTGGCTCACGCTCACTCAAAAAAGACCAAGCTCACTAAATCAGTGAAAGCTTGGTCTTTTTGCATGGCTGATGATTAAAAGAGGAAACAATGTTGCAGTAGGACTAGCAACTGACTAGAAGCGTGGTTCACCTAGTGCGTGTTGAGCGGCGAGGTTGAGTAGGCTCCATTGCCGGTCGAATCCTGGCTGGAAGAAGAAGTCGGCTTCAGCTAAGTCTTCCAACGTGAGGCCGTGTTGAATGGCTAGGGCCAAAACGTTGCCTTGCGCGGTGACGTCGTAAGTGGACAGAACTGCGCCTCCAAGCAGCCGGTGCGTTTGCGGATCAAAGACAAGGTTGACGCAAACTTGCGGATTACCATTAGCTTCCGGAACATAAGCCGGACGTAGGGAATCTGCGTAAAATGCGGTGTCGACTTGGACATTTGAGCGTCCAGCAGTGAACGTATTTAGGCCGCTTGCTGCAAAGTGGTAATCAAATACACTCAACGCGCTGGAACCGACAACGCCGCCAAATGGACGTGCCGGATGTTCCGCAAAGATATTAGCCGCCAGATAACGGGCTTCACGCCGCGCAACTGTTGCCAAGGCAATCGGAACTTTTTGCTGCGCCGGTACAGAATAAACCAGCGTTGCATCACCAATGGCATAAACATCAGGCAAGTTCGTGCGCAGGTATGGGTCGGTGTTGATGAAACCGCGATCGTCTAGCGAAACCGTGCCCTTGAGCCATTCGGTGGCTGGCTGAATACCAGCGGCTTGAATCACAAGGTCCGTGGCAATTTCGCCAGCATCGGTTTTCACGGCGCTGACTGCACCATCGCCGGTAAACGCTTCGATTTTCACGCCGAGTTTCAGCTCAACGCCTTTGTCAGTCAGCTCTTTAGCTAAGATGTCGGTCATGTCCGGATCAAGATAGGTACCCAGCAGCCGATCAATCATATCAAGCAAGGTGACTTCTTTACCTGCTTTGCGACTGGCTTCAGCGGCTTCAATCCCGATGTAGCCGGCACCGATCACCGTGATATGCTTGACTGCCGGATCTGCAAGTTTGGCTTTGATACTGGTTGCCCAATCGTAACCGCGCATCAGGAAAACATTTTTCAAGTCGTTGCCTGGTACCGGTAGTGAGTTCGGCCGCACGCCTGAACTCAGAATCAATTTGTCGTAAGGATAATCCTGTGCCGTGCCGTTCTTCGTGTCGCGGACAGTAACGGTTTTGACATCAGCGTTGATAGCCGTTACTTCATGGTTGTTGAACACATGCGCACCACGTTTGATTAAATCATCAGGGCGGAAGTTCCGAACATCATTCACATCTGTGACCTGATCTTCTAAGAATAATTCCATCCCGCAGGACATAAACGAAACAAAGTCACCCGCTTCAAACATGGTAATTTCTGCATCCGGATACCGATGCAATAATTCCAGAACGCTTTGGTGACCGCCGTGTGATGCCCCAACAACAATGATCTTTGGCTTGTCCACAAAAATCCCTCCTAGGATATGTAGTAACCGCAGTTATGTAACAACGGCTCTATCTCCATATTAGAATAATTACAATCTAGCGTCAATAGCCGAGAACAATTAATTATTGGACAATTTTATTTTAGCTTTGCCTAAACCCAATGATACACCTTGGCGTTTGAAAATTGCCAACGTGTCGGTCTAAGGGGTAAGAAAAAACCGCTGCACAGAACATTGAGGGTTCTCTGCCGCGGCTTTTTGCATGTAAAACTAGATAATTTTAAAATGCTTTAGCGCCTTCACAACGCCATCGTCATCATTGCTGGCGGTTACATAATCAGCATGGCTCTTGACGACATCCTGCCCGTTTGCCATGGCCACACTTACCCCGGCAAAATCAAACATATCAAGGTCATTGTGTTCATCGCCAAAAGCAATCACGTCGGCCGGTTTTAGCCCCAGATGCTGTGTGAGTTGCGCCAGCCCCCAGCCTTTATCGACCCCTTGTGGCATGATTTCCAGCATAAACGGCATGCTGCGAATCACGGTAAACCGATTGCCAAATTCGGCTTCGGCTTGCGGTTGAATTTTAGCCACCTGCTCAGGTTCGCCGAGTAAGATACCTTTTGCAATGACAAAATCATCCGGCATCTCCTGAGGCTCGCGAACCTTGATGCCAGCGTGATTTTCCCACGCCTGCAAAACCGTGTACCGACTGATGTTCCGATCGGCGGTGTAGACGTCACCGGCTGGGGTTAAGACGTTGCTATCAATCCCGGCCGCTGATACCGAGGTTGCAAAAGTCGAGAAGTCTTTATAATCCTGATGATTCATGAATTTTTGCGCGATGATTTTCCCACTGGTACTCTGAACCACGCCGCCACCTTGAACGATGACATATTGATCATCACCATGCAGTCCCAGCGCGTCCAACGTTGTCCGCACCCCTGGCAGTGGCCGCCCGGTACACGGCACGACTTTGATCCCGGAAGCCAGAGCCGTTTGCAAACCCTCGACCGTGGCCGGAGACAATTGCTTATGTGAATTCAATAATGTGTCATCTAAATCGACTGCGATCAATCGAATCATGGCAGTCACACCCCTTCCTGAAATCAGCTTAGCACAGGGGCATTGGTGGCAACAATATGCAACCTTGCCGACCAGCACAAGTCCGGTGAAAAGAATGCTCGGGCACTAAGCCGTCACAGCCGTTAAGTCTCGCCATGGCGGCCAACATCAATCAAGCGGATCGCGTCTGGTTCAACCCGATAAATGAGCAGCCAATTACCCTTGATGAACAAAGCGCGATCTGGCTTGCGTTTTTTGATCACGTGATCGTCATACTTTTCCGGCAGTGGTGTGCTGGTTTGTAAGTAAGCAAGAACTTGTTGAAAGTCAGCCTTGGTGAAGCGGCCGGCTTGGAGGAGTTGTTTGAGATGTTTTTTGAAGCGGGATTGTTCGATGAGGGGCAGGGAGGTGGGCATGGTTGGGACCTTTCTAAAAGTTTGGGTTAATAGTACTGCAAGAGGGGAGGAGGTGAAGAATAATAGTTGAGCAATTGTAAGCTCAGCAACAGAGAGTATGACTTTCCAATTTACTGTTTCGAAGTTGGATATGTACATACAGCAAGCGCTAATTTACAAGCCGCTTTAACATATAACCGGCAAAGGCTTTTAACTCAGCCGCCTGATATTCACTCACACGTCCACTTCCAGACTGATATTCGTTCAACGCCAGCTTGATGAGTGGGCGCCATTTGGGGGATAACGTTGCTAGTGCCCACTCCCCACCGGAAGACTTTGATGTGACGAGGCGTTCATTTTTAAACGCCAATGCCCGGCATAGGTTTAAAATCGTATACATTGGCTGATTAATAATTGTAGTGTCTGCATTGCCAATGTCATAAAGAATACTTTTTAAATATGCTTGGGCAGGAACTGGTGCGAAAACTTCGGCGATTGGTTCCCCGGTTAAAACTTGACCATATTGATTGACGATCATCAAATGTGCCGTGAGATCGGGGTCGGTTCCGTGCATTTGATTAATATACTTTGCTGGTTCGCGCAAATACTCTTGATAGTGCATTTTTGAAAAATGAAAATCAAAGGGAACGGGTTCGGAAAAAGTAGATAGGTCTTGTTTAAGAAGAATGTGAAATTCCAATCCTTTTGCCGGACTCAAAGGCCAAAGCTTCTCAAGTGTTACATGCATGATACTGGCCTTAGCTTTGTTACTTAGCGGGCTATTGACAACAACAAGATAGTCTAAGTCGCTTACTGCCGGGTTGAAACAGCCCATGACATAGGATCCGTGCAAGTAAATACCGACTAAATTGGTAGTTAAGATACTTGTATAACTGGTTTTTAAAAGTGCCAGTAATTGATTGGTTTTGTCCACGCTTATTTCCCCTTCAGTCAGACTAGCTAGCTTTTTAGGCACTCAATAACAAGTTCAAAATAGGCAAGCTTATGAAAAATACCCATCCGCTAGTTTGACTTACGGGATGGGCGCTTTCACTCATTGATGTGCAGTCGTGTCCTGAGACGTTTCTGGTAACTTGATCGTTTCAACGCACACATGCTGCGGATTTCCTTGAAGGTACTCACTGATTTGTGTGGCACTTTTTTCTATGTTTGATTTTGACATTGAAAAATCCTCCTGCTTTCTGATTCACAACGATTGTATCTTAAAAGCCGCTGATTTTGTTAGCTTTTAACATAAGTAATTGACGACTTTCAAATAGTTTAGCGATTGAAGCCAAAAAGTAGTGTGTGAAAAGGTGGGAGAGCAAAGAGTTACTGGCTCCTTAAATGAAAAAATCACCGTACTATATTTGCACACAGCACGATGGTTTAAAACCAGCTTCAACAAAAGACCATTTCTTGTATTTACCTTTTTCAAACTTTTTCATCGGCACAACTCGGCCAACTGTCGGTTTGTTATCTTTTTTTTGCTTTCACTTCAGGCGTTGATGACTCAGGTGCCAAGGCCTTAATTTTTTCATCGACCGCTTCAGCAAAATTTTTGACTTGTTTTGCTGACCAGAGACCTTTATTGGCAGTTGAACGAATAAACGCTGCCAATGCTTGTAAGACCGGTTTACTTTGATAATTTCCTTGTCGCTTAGGATGAAGGTCAAGCTTGTTGAAAGTTCTTCCTTGGTTCACGCTTTTATTTCGTGATTGAACATCACCTTATTACTTTGCATGATTAGCAAAACTAGCATGGTGAGCAGGTCGGGATCTTGCACTTTTTCCGGAAGACGATCCCAAGCGGATGATTCGATAAAACGCGGAAGTAAATCCAAAAGTGACTGGGTTTGCGGTGAAGAGAAGTCAATGGCTTTTTCCTCGAACTCTGGGTCATTTCCGACATCGGCTAATGCTTTTTCAATTTCGGCATCATAGTCATCGTCCTCATCATCTGCAGCTTCGTCATCATCGTCATAATCAGCATAGTCGGCATACTGGCTAATAGCAGCGTGGGTAGTGGTTTCGGTGAGTGCCTGGATGAGTGCCGTCATGAAATCATCGCTGGTGAGCTGAATCTTTTTCTGCTGAATCAGCCACATGATCATTGCGCGAATAACGTCTGCATCAAAGTCAATGTCAGCATATGGATCGTCTGAATTCGCCGATGCCTCTAAAGTTTGTTCCAAGCCATCAACAATTTGGGGAATATCGAGTTTGGCAATGCTTGAGCGAAGATTTGCAAACGCGGTGGCGAAAAACGTTGTCAGCGTCGAACGGGCTTGAGAAGTTGCATCCCCAACCCACGTCGTCTCTTGAATCAGCTTAATAAAAGCCGGAGTGGTGTGAAAATCGTCTCAATACTTATCAAGTTCACGTCCTGCGTGGCGCAACATTTTCGTTTCATAAGTTAATTTTTCTTTAGCCATTGCCCTGCTCCTTTATTTATAAGTGAGGCTACCATTAGTTTTAGTTTAGCAGGTGCAAGGGAGATATGCCTAGTGAAGAATACAAGGGAATTTGGAGGAGATTGTTGTGGTGTATGTAAAAAGATTGTGGGGATTAAGGCTGAATTCAGTTTTTAAAATAGGGAAAGACGATTCATAACAAGTGGTATATGTAAAATGGCGATGCATCATTAACAGACCGAAATAGCAATGTTACATGACCACAACTCTTTGCTTGGCTCGACAACGATGCTAACAAAAAAGCCATCACGCAAGCTTACCCGGCTCGTAATGGCTTAATTAGGTTATACGCGAACTGCCGTCAAGCAGCATTGATCGCGCTGGTTCTAAAGCTAATCGATCGCGACTAACAAGAAAGCCGTCACGCAAGCTAAAGGGGTTCGTGATGGCTTAATTAAGTTAGTACACTTTTATTTTCAGTGATCCGTGCGGAGATGTCAACACATTTGTCTAGGATTTGAGTCGGAATTTAGAAAAACGATTAACCGAGATTAATAACAAACGGTATATATGGCAACACAGACTAGTAACTGATAAACTAAAACCAACAATGCTACGCGACGGCGGCTCTTTTTGAAGAAGGGGGTGGTGCTTATGGTGTAAAAACGATAAGACCGCAGAATTCTTTAGAAAGGAGGTGATCAACAGCACCTATAAACATGGAACAATATAGAATATAAGGGTATAATACGAGGATAATAATCAAGTGGAAGGTGCTCGTATGTTCAAACCAAACGAAATGGCTAAGCGACTTGGTGTGACCGTCAAAACTCTGCAAAAATGGGATAATTCCGGTAAGTTTAAAGCTCATCGAACGCCGACAAATCGACGCTATTACACTGAGGATCAATATTTGGCTTATATCGGTCATAATGATCAATCAAAGAAACGTCTTCAGGTGGCTTATGCTCGAGTATCAAATGTCGGGCAAAAAGATGATCTAGCTAATCAAATTGATTTTTTGCGTCGATATGCTAATGGTAAGGGCATTATTCTTGATGAAGTGATAACGGATATTGGGAGTGGCCTAAACTACAAACGCAAAAAATGGAATGCCTTGGTAGATGATGTGATGGCAGGTCATGTTGAAACTATTTTCGTGACTTATAAAGATCGTTTTGTTCGTTTCGGCTACGACTGGTTTGAACGCCTAGCGCAAAAGTTCGACACCCAAATCGTGGTGTTGAATAACCCTGATCTTTCGCCTCAAGAAGAACTAACTGAAGACCTGATTAGTATTATTCACGTGTTTTCTTGCCGATTATATGGCTTACGTAAATACAAGAAGAAACTTGAAGACGATCCGTCTTTGAAGTAAGTCCTTTAGTTAACTTGAAGGGAGGTGAACACTTTTGATTAAAACGCATAAGATCAAACTTTATCCCAATGCAACGATGCGTAAAGAATTAGAAAAATTGTTTGATTATCGCCGTTTCGTTTGGAACCAAGGGCTGGAAATCTGGAATGACATGTATGACGCCTCTTTAGTCATGATGGATAAGTCGATACGGCCTAATGAGCGAAAAGTTCGTGATGAACTGGTTATGAACAAAGCAGATTGGCAATTTGAACGATCAGCACGCGTCTTACAGCTTGCTGTGAATGATCTAAGTAAGGCATGGGCAAACTATTTGAATCCTAAAATGCCCAATCATGACAAGCCTAAGTGGAAGTCGAAAAAGCGCTCACGTAAAACTTTTAGAACGGATCGTGCCCAGATAGTTAATGGTAAGCTCCGTTTGGACAAACCACACGGCACAAGGGTATGGTATGACATCAAAATGGCTGAATCGCCACGATGGCAGGGTGAAATCAAGCAAGTCTGCATTGTTCAAGACGCAGATGGCTACTATGCATCGTTGTCTATTGAAGCTGCAGTTCTAGCTGAAAAAAGACCCATTCGACGGGTTACTGGCGTTGATGTCAATGTGGGCAAGTTCGACTACCGAACTGCCTCCGGTTATGCCATTCAGCCGACAATACCTGCTTCGCTACCAGCACTTTACGCTCGTATCACCCACTATCAAAAACAGCTTGCCCGTAAACGAACCACAAATCCAAAGCGTTTTAATTCAGCGACTTATCGCGCAACGAGAACCAAGTTGAAGCGAAACTATCAACGCGTTGAACGGATACAAATGGATTTGTTAAACAAATTTACAACCAAGCTAATTGTAGATAACGATCTAATTGGGATAGAAGACTTGGATAATCAGCACATGCGCATGAATCGTCGTCTTGCTAAAAACCTGCATCGTTCAATGTTTGGTAAATTCAAAATCATGATGCAATACAAAGCGGATTGGAACGGCAGTACTTTAATTCTTGCCGATCCAATGTTTCCGAGTACGCAACGGTGTTCAAAATGTGGTTACATCAAAACTGGTGAAGAGAAACTTACTTTGCACGGTAATGCCAAATACCACACTGGACATGACGATTACATTTGCTACCAATGCGGTGCTAGGATGCGGCGCGATGAAAATGCAGTTGATAACCTGATCGATTATGCGAAATCAAAGGTACAGGGGTAGGCTATACCCTAAAAGTTCAAGAGGCGGTCACTGTCATGATGAATTATTTCAGAGTGGGAATATCGCTGTTGACGGGACTAAATGAAATGCTGAATGTCAATCAAGAAAGGAAATATATAGAACCTTTATTGGTGTCAAAGAGACATTCTTCCACATTTTATATAGCAGCAGAAATGTCCGACTTCGAAGCTTTGAGCCTCATGATCATGGCCGCACTATTGTTGATTGCCGTGATCGAGTTGGTTCTAAAGCTAATCGATCGAGACTAACAAAAAAGCCGTCACGTCAGCTTAACGGGCTCGTGATGGCTTAATTAAGTTAGAATGAGCCGCCGTCAAGCAGCATTGTTGTTACAAAGGGTCGTTGGTTAGCAGCCAGCGACTCTTTTTAGTACACTTTTATTTTCAGTGATCCGTGCAGAGATGTCAACACATTTTTCTCGGTGTTAAGAATTGAGAATACGATCGGGCTCTTTACATGTCAACGTTTTAATTGATAGAACAATCACAAATTGGCAAACACCAAGTTGCTATTTATTTGTGAAGAGGGTATGATGCATTCAATAACGTGACGTGTTTAACGAGAATAGCGTTAAAGATGTTATTAAATCAACACTTCGAGAAGAAGATTAGCCTTAGCGCAAGCGTTGCAGAGAACCCGGATGGTGAAAAAGGGGCGTTGGCAAAAAGGTGAAGATGAGCTTCGAATAGTGATTCGTGCGGTTAACGCCTGCGGATCGGTTGCAGCCGTTATCCTGCCAGGTATCAACAGGTACTGGAGGCGATGTTTCGGCATTGCAAACGAGGGTGGTAACACGGCATGGGCCGTCCCTTGACGACATTTTTGGTGGTCAAGGGACAGCCTTTTTTTGAATTCAGCTTGTGTCGGTTTTGGTTGAAAAGTGATGATGAGGAGGCATTTTCATGCGAAGTTGGAAAAAATTAGTGCTAGTGGTTGCGGCGTTGTTGGCGTTGGTCAGCGTGACAGCTTGTGGAAAAACTACAAGCAGTACGGCGACTTCGAGCAACAAGACGATTGTAATTGGTAGCAGTGGCTCGGATTATCAGATCTGGCAACATATTGCGCAATCACCGCAAGCTAAAAAGGCTGGTCTGAAGCTCAAAGTCAAACAGGTGGCAGACGGCAATGTAACAAATTCGGCAACCGCTGAAGGGCAGTTAGATGTCAATGCGTTTCAATCTTACGCGTATTTCGAACAGTATAACAAGGCAAATCCAAGTCAAAAGTTGGCGGCACTTGGCACTACCTATTTAGAGCCGATGGGATTGTATTCCAAAAAATATAAGCGATTAAGTCAGCTTCCTGATGGTGCAACGATTGGCATTTCCAATGATCCGGCGAATGCAACGCGCGGTTTGTTGCTGCTGGCTGCGGCCAAGTTGATTACGTTAAAGCCGGATTTTAATGCCTTGAGTACCGTCAAGGATATTCAAAGCAATCCGAAACATTTAAAGTTCAAAGAGGTGGATCCTTCAGTTCAGGTATTGCCCGACCTAGATGCAGGCTTGATATCAAATACGCGTGCTTTGGATGGTGGGCTAAATGTTTTAAAGGATTCGTTGGTGCATGAGAAGCTGAGTCAGGATACTCGTGCCAATGTGAATATTTTGGTGACGGCGGTTAAAAATAAAAACAAGCTCGAACTTAAAAAGTTAGTCACGCTTTATCACAACTCAACGATTCAGGCCTGGATCAAGAAGACTTTTTCTGGTACTAAAATTGAGGTGAATAAGCCGATTAGTTATTTACAAAAGAAATAGCTTTCAGACAGAGGCGGCTTTGCTAGGTATAAATAGACGTATTTTCTGGATCTGGCGCTAAAAGATAGCCGACGCAGCGTATAATAACAGTTGTATCGTTACCGAAAAAAGCGAGTTTCCCAGTGAAAAAGGGCGGCGGATAATGCCCTAGTTAAACACCGTCCGCCGTCATTCACATGCAGACTCACGCTGACAATAGGAGGTATTTATATGTGCTCATCCATGACAATTAAATCGCTTCAAGGGGATATTTTCTGGGGTCGAACGATGGACTATAACACGAGTTTCTTCCACGAGTCGCCTGCTGGTGGGGTGCCGGGGAAAATTGTGAGTCTGCCTGCGAACCAGACATTGCCAGCGCAAACGGCTACTTGGAAGACTAAATATGCCGCAGTTGGTGTTGGGGTTGATCAAAGCGTGGCGCTGTTTGATGGCGTCAACAGTGAAGGTTTGGCCGGGGACTTGCAGGTGCTGGTGGAATGCAGTTGGGCAAGTGCCGAGTCACTGGCGAAGCGCAATCTGAAGCCAATTAAAGGTGAGGAGTTTGTCACGTTGGCGCTGACGACTTGCAAGAATGTTACGGAAGTGCGCGCACTTGCGAGTCAGTATGGCCTGCTGGACGAGCCGTTTCAGTTTGGTGGTCAAGGCGTCAAGATTCCTTTGCATTACACATTCGTTGATCCATCCGGTGCCGGGCTCGTGATTGAACCGACTGACCATGGTGCCTTCAAGCTGTATGACAGTGTCGGCGCCATGACAAATAGTCCGGAATATGGGTGGCACACGACCAATTTACGGAACTATGTCAGCCTTAATGATCGCAACTATCCGGAAGGGGCCGATCTTGGCGACCAACATCTGGAGCCGATTGAATTAGGAACCGGTTATGGTATGTTTGGCCTGCCAGGTGATTATACGTCCCCATCCCGCTTTGTTCGGGCGATGTTCGTGTCGCGCAACCTCGACCCGTTCAATAGCAACGAAGGTATCCGCGTGCTTTACAATGCGTTCAAAACCGTTTTGATTCCTCAAGGTCTAGGCCGCGATCCGAAGCATTCGATTTTAACCGATTATACCCAGTATTGGTCCGGATACGACCTGAGCAAGCGCGCCATCTTTGTTCAAGATGCCAACACGTTAACCATGACGACCAAGACACTCGATCCGAACCTGACTGAAGTGACCTATGATGATTTGGTTAAAACGGAACAGTTTAATCAACTTTAAGTAAGATTTGCGGGCATGAAAATACGAACGGTGCGCTATGCTTAAGTCGATTCATTAGGTCGCAGGCTCAGCAGATTGAATAAGAAAAAAGACGTCTCAACCAAGTACGGATTTTGCCATACCTGATTGAGATGTCTCTTTTTTTGCGGTTAATTAAAAACGGTGCTGGTTGACATGATTACTTTTTGTGGCGACCTTTTTGCCAGTCTGCCATGGGAATGACGCGATCTGATGGACCTGTCGCCGGTGTTGCCGCGGCTGTGGCTTTTGGCGGTGTCGCCGGTATTTTGGCGAGTGCTTCTTTGACCTGTGCTTGGGCGGTATCCGCCAAAGCCTTGAGTTGGGTTGCCGTCCAAAGATGCGAGTTGGCAGTTGACTTAATGAAGATTGCCAACGATTTACCCAGTGCCTGCTGCTTATCACGCGGAACGATCTTTGTGTCACGCAGGAGTAGCAACAAAGCAGCGCCAATATCCTGGCTGGTCCACTCTTTAGGTTCGTGACCAAACATGTTTTGAATAGTTTGAATCAGGAAAAAGATGACCGCACCGAAGAACTCTTCGTCTTGAGCTGAATGCGGTAGTTGATGCCAGGTCTTAGAGTCGAAAAAGAGCATCAATTGTTCAATCAGCGTGGCCATGCTCGCTGAATCGATCGTCATGTCGTCATCGTTGTCAAAACGGTCGTCACGTTGGCCGGCACGTGGCGAAGCAAGATCGCCTTCTTCGACCAGTCCCAATACATAAGTCGTCGTGAGTAAGGCACCCATCAACGCATCGACAAAATCAATGATGGTCAATTTAACGCGTTTGGTTCGAATCAACCAAATCATCATGCTCTTAATCAGCTCGGCAGCAATCGCAATTGCTTCACTACGCCGGCGATGCTTATCGTTGATTTGTTGCAGCGTGGTTTCGAGCGCGATTGAAACCGCCTCGGCTGAAAGGGCTTTAATCGTCGAGCGCAGATTTTCAAATGACTCGGAAAAAAAGGTGACGAGAATTGAACGGATTTCTTGCGGCGGAATTTTCGCGAAATCCGGATCCTGCATTAAGGCCGTGTAGTCGCTGCTTTTTTGAAAATCAGGCCAGTAAAGATCGATTTCGCGGCTGGCGTGTCGTTGCAGTTTTACTTGATAGTCCATGATATGCCCTCCATATACGGTCATTGCGGGTTTTATTACCCTTAGTTTAACAGGTGCCAGGTGGTGCTCACATAAAAACTTGCTGTGGGTGACGAGAGAAAGTGCAGAAAAAATTGACGCTGAATTTTCATGCTAGTTAGCGGGGGTTGTGGCGGGGAACGGGGGATTTTTTAGCATTTAAAAACAGGCATCTAAAGATACATTACGCATCTCATGTGCCTGTTACACTTTTTTGGTCAATAAACTTTTTAAATTGCAAATAGCGCGTGGTTATTCAAACATTTTCTTGGTTGCGCGCATCAAAGTCTTGATATCTTTGTCATATCGTGGCGTGTGTACGAGGTGGCTCATCGGGATACCGGTGAAGTGATAAGCCGCAATTTCGCCTGAACGGACCGCGCTTTGTTCGGTGAAGACCATCTGGAATGGTTGCTCGGCAAATTCACCGGTGAAGGCGAGGTTGGTTGAGTGGGCGGGAATGACTTCCGGTCGATCAACTTTGGCGCGATTGTTGAAGAGGGCCGAAGCATACGGCATGTAAACCGGAATGTTGTTGATGATACTTGCCATGATTTCATCTTGGCGATCACGAATGTTGCCAGGACCCGGATCGACTTTGGCAAGTTGACCGATCAGTTCCAATGCCATTTCCTTCCCTGTCATTTTGATGTATGGCTTGTTAACAAATTCACCATAACGACGTGGATATAGGAAGTAGCCCCACAAAACGGTTTCGTTAGGTTTTTGGGTGGTGAAGTGCGGTTGGTGATGCACCACAATCGACATCATCACGTCTTTTTGTCCAAGCGCAGTGATGGGTTGGGTGGATAAGAAAGAGTTCAACGCATTGCCAGGGATTTGGGTGGTAATGCGCTCGATTTCGTTGAGCAGCAAGTGATCCTTGGTGGTTAAGGTGAAGCTGACCCACTCGCTGGCTGCCCGATCCGCGAAGAACTTATCCGGGTTGCCTAGGTTGTAGAAGTGGTCCGTGGCTTGTTTCCATAAGCTAGCCGCGGCACCGTAGTCCATGTTTTCAACAGCAGGATGGTCAAAATCACCTTGAGTGGCTGAGTCGGTGATGGAGCCGTTAGTGAAGAAGACGGCGGTATCGTCATCTACGACCACATGTTCCGGCTTATCGGTTTCGGTGTTCAGCATTTTCAAACCGGTTACCGTGATTTCATCGGTCATCGCGGTGTCTTTAAACTCGAATGCTGTGACGCGGCGGTTGAGGATAATGCGGCAGCCTTGATCCTTAAGGTAGTTGATCAGCGGCAACATGATGCTTTCAAATTGATTGTAACGGGTGCGGTTGACACCGACCAGATGCTCGATTTGGGTGAACTCGTAAATCATCATGTGCATGTAACGCCGCAACTCCTGCGCTGAACTTTCAACGCGGAAGGCAAAAGTGGTTTCCCACATGTACCAGAAGTTGGTTTGGAACATATGCGGGTCATCTTTGAAGTAGTCGGCGATGCTTACATTGTCGAGTTTCTCTTCTTCCGAATCCGGCATCATAATCAGCTTGGTTAGCAAAAGGCGATCCTTGTTGTTTAAGCCAAGGTGACCGGCTTGGATAATGCCGATGCCGCCTTCCATTAACCGCGCCTTATCAAACGTCCGGTGCTGAGCGTCAAATTGCCGGGTATCTTCTTCCGCCGTCAATCCGGGTTCAGTTGCCGATGGAATGCGACTCAGCAAGTCCATCAAATCGACATAGGTTCGATAATTGAGCATCCGCCCACCGCGCGCGACGTAGCCTTTGGTATTTTCCATTGGATGATATTTATTCCAATATTCGTCTGCTGTCTCTTCTGCTGGAGCGCCATCGTTGGACCCGTGATCGTCCAGAGAATAGAACGTAATCTGATCACCTTGCCAATGACCTTCTTGAATTAAATAAACAGCGGCCGCCATGTTGGCTAACCCCGCACCGATCATGATCGCCTTATGCTTGGTCATTATTTTGCCTCCTAGCGACTTTCAAACTTCTTGTATGCGTCAGCGTCATCTTTGAACAGTTCCATTTTGTTTGCAAAGTAGCAAGCCGTGCCACCTGCAACCAGCGCCAATCCCAGCGCCGTCCACAAGAATTTTTTCATCATAAAACGCTTCCTTTCGCTTTCTGACTTCATTATAGCCAGGCGAAAAAGAAGCGTCTTTAGTCAAAATGTGATGTTTGTTCGAAAATTAACGTTCTTTTCCATGCGCCTGTTTGTGCACGATGAACGCAATTGAACCATTCAGCATGAGATCCGCTCGTTTGATCAGGTCACGCTCGGGTTCTTGCAGCGATTGGGCTAGCCACAGCAGAATCTGACCCACGATGGCGGCACCATAGAAATTGCAAATATCGGCCACCATTTTCGCCGGAGTGGTGGGATCGATGTCGAGCACCACCGGCTTCACCATGTCAGTCGCTGATTGAAACAAAAACTCTTCCAGCATGTCACGGCCCACGGAATGATAGGCATTCAGCCAAAAGGCTTGGTTGGCAATGATGTAATCAAGCACCAGTTGATACTTAGCCTCCCAAGTCGCCGCACCGAGATTTTGCATGACTTTGCGGCCAATATCGGCTTCCAGCGGCCCCTTCCACAAGCCGTAGATATCGCTTGTCGGC
>OBWV01000926.1_pt1 | contig 18009 bp, 41 predicted proteins | sample 1495351 | NCBI WGS metagenome assembly OBWV01 (sample SAMEA2580122, study PRJEB22360) | human gut metagenome | biome: human gut; feature: human-associated habitat; material: faeces | place: Denmark | collected 2008/2010 | reverse complement strand
CTCACCATCTTGTGAAGACATCCGTAAATTACATCCGCATTGGCTTGTGTATTTAACTGGCGATGTAGACGAGGACACCAGCGAGATTGCACGTCAAGCGTTCTTGAATGGTGAAGCATTGGACAAATGCTTGTGCGACTTAGGTGTGATTGATGAAGCCTTTACTGTGTTTCATGGAGATATTATCGTACATGCATTTGTTAATACACAAGGCGACATCGAAGAAGAATATTCTGTCACAGAGTTCGATGAAGTCGAAAAAGAAAACTTGATTGCCGTTTATCGCTTAGACGAAGATAACCAATCCAAGGTTAACAAGATTGTGTCTGGGGCGTTATTAAATGACTATACATTGACTGTTGGATTAATTTGGGCGATGCAACTTGGGTATCAAGCACAAGATAGTATCGTTGATGAATTAAACCATGCTATAGATGCGGTGCAATCATGGACTGTTTAATCATTTTAGTATTACTCCATAAGATGATTGCAACACTAATGCTTATTGGATTTATCTATATGTGTTGCTTATGGATTAAACAAATTATCGAATATTACGATAACAGGAGATAGATATATGAAAAAACGATTAGATATGTTGCGACTGGGTTTGCTTGCATTTGTGTTATTCCTAGGTGGTTTAATGCCATCGCATGCATACCAAATGCAAGCTGAAGTATCTGCATATGCAGACCATGGCACAATGGCAAACGGTGAATGGACTCACGATGGAGCAATCGCAAGTGACGATTTACCGTTTGGCACACGAGTGGTTATTAATGGTCGAACGTATGTTGTAAAAGATAGATTCGGTGGTGGTTATTCAAATGCTATTGACATTTGGATGCAATCATACGATGATGCGATTGAATTTGGGCGGCAGTATATTACTGTTGAAGTTCTAGTGTGAAACACGGAGGAAAATATGTCAAAAGATACATTGAATATAAAACGAAAGATACGTGGTTTTAAACCAATAGCAAAGCGAGTACGTGGTTTTGAATACGTATCACGCCTAACAGCAATCGTTAGAAGACCAACACGAGGCTCTATCCATAGTGCTGGTTATGATTTCTATGCTTATGATGATTACACAATCGAGCCAAAGCAATCGGTATTAATTCGTACTGGTGTTAAAGCATATATGCCACCAGATGAATACTTGGATTTACGAGTACGTTCAAGCCTTGGTATTAAACGCCAATTAATGCTTGCGACAGGTGCATCGGTTATTGATTCCGATTATTACAATAATGAAGAAAACGAGGGTGAAATCATGGTTGTATTATACAATTATGGCGATACTACTCAACATATTTCAGCAGGCGAACGTATCGTTCAAGGTATTTTCACTAAATATTTCTTGATTGATAACGATGATACAATCGACCAACGCACAGGTGGAACAGGTTCAACGAACAAATAATGGGAGATAAAAAAACACATCCATGTTTAAAAGATATATGTTTCTAGTGGACATGTTTAGAAATGGGGAGTTATACAGAGTATCAATATTCGGTGAACACAGGGAGACAATCCAACAGTATTTATATTCGATTTCACCAGAGGTAATTTTCTTGCGTGAAGACGAGGAAACAGAAAAACAAGAGAAGAAGCGTACCAAGGGTAAGTATCGCAAGATTACACACAACGGCAGAAATATCGGTACAATCGTACAATGTGATTTCCGCACAGACCGTTGCCAATCCATCGGTGAGCGGTCTAAACGAATTACAGGTGTTGATGAAAGATATACGGTGGTCGCATGAATAAACTAATGGAGTTCTTTTGTTCTAATTCAGATGAACTTTTTAAGATACATGAGTTTAATAACCGTATGTCTTTTAAGGAGTTCGGCCAAGAGCGTATTTCTAAAAAGTTGGTACGCAAGATGAAACGCTACAGAGATTTTGACTACGAACGCTCACCAGAGGACATCTTGATTGAACAAGAAGAAATCAAAGAGTTGATGTATGCGTTCTTGCGACTCAGAAAAGAAGTCGGTACAAGCAGCATGAAACGACTTATGATGCGTTATGGCTTGCGAATGAAAGTTAGCGACATCGCCAAACATTTTGGTGAATACAAAATGTTAACCTCAAGACGACTCAAGAAGTCTTTGGGCATTGCACAACAAGTTTTATCTGAGTTGATTTCCAATGGTGTACTTGACGAAGATGTCTTGAGACCAAGCATTAGATGTTATGAAGCGAAAACACCAATCATCAAGGTTAACTATCCATTTGACTCTGCAAGACAAACATTCAAACGTATGTATAAGTACGCAGGCGAACAAAGACCCATGACTACTTGTAAAGCGGTTGAATATCTAGACAGGTCATTCGGTGACAACCAAACAATTTGCAATTTCTGTGGCAACCAATGTACACGTTTGAAAGATATGGAGAAACGAATTTGAATATTGCTGAACAATCACTAAATGTGAATAAAATAGATGTGCGAGTGGAATCGGAACGAGCATATATCGCAGATATATCAGATATTCATGTTGGCAACATCTATCACAATCGTGAAGCATTTGAGAAGTTTATTTCTCAAGTCAAAACGATTGACAATCTGTATTTAATTATCGGTGGTGACTCTACAGATAATGCAACAACTAGTTCCGCATCATCGGTATTTGAACAATCGGAACATGGTGGAGACCAAGTACTTACGGCATACCGCTTGTTAGAACCGATTAAAGACCGTATTTTGTTCTGCCGAAGTGGCAACCATGGATATGAACGAGCGTTAAAACATAACCGTTTAATCCCAGAGCAGATGCTCGCTGAGCTATTAGGTGTTCCGTTCTACCATGGCATGGCATCGGTATTCTTTAATGTCAATAAGAACCTGTATGTTATCGGTACATGGCACAACTCAAAGAAACCTGATAAAATGGAATGGCTGCATACCGATATTACGTTCTACGAGCATCTACATAAGACAACCTACGAGAGAACCATGGTCGCAGAACCCAACCGTATTGCCAAGGCTTGGTCTTTAATTGAACATCTGGATGTCCAAACAGGTTCATTCCTTGGTTGGGGCGGTTATTCCGCAGACAAGGGTTATAGACCAAACGATTGTGGAACATCCATTGTCGAATTAAGCGGTGAACGCAATAAGAAACAGATGCGAGTACACGACCACATCGACCGTGTTCTTGAATTAGAACACTTGCGAAAGGCAGTTGAACATGCCAAAAAAAAACAATAAAACAATAAAACGGAAACGCAAGCCATCAAAACCAAAGACACCGCTCGAAGCAATCCACAAGAAATGTAGAGAGTGTTGTTGCGGTACACTTGCTGAGGTGCAGGCTTGTGAAATAGACGATTGTGCGTTATGGCATTATCGTATGGCGGAAGATTAATTTCTTCCGTCTTTTTTTATTCGTTAAAATCTTTTATTTGTTAAAAATAAAGTCTTGACATAAGTATCTCCTCATGGTATTATACTATTAGAAAGTAGGTGAGACATGGCATCTAATGGGTTCGGTGGTGGTCGCAAACTGCCGAAAAAACGAGAGTATTTCATTGACTATGGCGATGGGTTTGACGATGTGTTAGACCGATGTCAAAAAACAGATGGCTGTTATAAATGTAAAACTAAGCCAATACCAATACTTCAACATTTAAGGTCAGCGGATGAACATTGGATATACTTGGCGTGTCCAAAGCACCCAAAGAATAGAACATATATCAATCTTGACTATAAGACAATGTTTAAGTCATGGAAATTTTTACAAAAGATTGGTCGAGAAGAGTTAAAGAAAGGTCAGGAAGAAAATGGACAAACAATTAATACTAGATATTAGACGAATGATTGACATCTCATGTTTATTGCTAATGAGTGGCTCATTCATTCAAACATTTGTATTTAATAACCAAGAGTGGCTTGGGGCGATGTTCTTAAGTGTGGTTATCTTTTGTTTATTCCCAAGAAAGGAGAAGTGTTGCAAATGCGATTCCACGAAGCATACGAATTAATGTCAAACGGTAAGGGCATCCGCAGACACCATTGGAAACCATCGCAATGTCTACGGATGAAACGTGGAGTAATTTACGTTTGTACCGACAAATGGCATAAAAGGTTAAAATCTATTGATGCTAAGTGTCTAACAAGTGCCGATTGGACAACAACGGACATTAATCCAATTAAAAAGAAAACAAAAGAAGATGTATTGGATTATTTCAAACAATTAAACAAAACTTTGTAGTTAAACAATAGGAGAAACACAATGAATAACAAAATGAAAACAACAGTTTTATCCGCAGTAATCGCAATGGCAACTATGGGTGTGTTTGCAAACCCAGTGGAGTTTGGCAATGGCGTTGTTGCGAATCAGCATGACAGTATTGCAGTTGGTAACGGAGTAGTTAACACCAGCAACAATAGCATTGGTCTTGGTAACGGTGTTACTGCAAATACTAATGCTATTGCTATTGGTAATGGGGTTGGTGCAAACAATATTAATACCATTGCTATCGGTAACGGCGTTAACGCTAACAGCACGACCTCTGTAGCTATTGGTTATGGACTTACTACAGATGGGAATGATGCAGTTAACATTGGTAATATTAACCATGGTGCTACAAAAGATTCCGTTCTAGTCGGTGCTTTTAATAATGTAAAAAATCAAACAGGTAACTCTACAGGAGATGTATTGATTGGTAATCGCAATACACTTCAAGATAGCTATCACGGAATAGTTGTTGGTAAATCTAGCACAATCAACAATGCTAACTATGGGATTGCTATTGGGAATGATGCTTCCGTAGCACAAGACGAATCTGTAGCAATCGGACATAATGCGAACGCTAGTGTAGTAACTGGCACTTCTTCTTCCGTCATTAATGGTAAAACACATGCATTCGCTGGCACTACTATAGGCACCGTATCTATTGGTAATACAGACAAGGAGCGAACTATTACAAATGTTGCTGCTGGTCGTGTTGAGTCTGACTCTACTGATGCAGTCAATGGTTCTCAGTTGCATGCAGCCATCGATGAAATCAACACCAATGGATTAAACATCAAGGCTAATAAAGATGCCATTGATGATTTACATGCATATGTCGCAATTAATGCAGATGCGATTAATGAAACTCAAAAACAGGTAAAGACTAATACGGCAGACATTCGTTCTAATATGGCATTAATTAATGATAATCATCAAGCGATTACAAATGTTGGTGCACAGGTAAATATATTACAAGCAACTCAAAACGCTCATACAAGCGATATTTCAGCGTTAAAACAGGCTTCTACGAGCCATGAAACTCGTATTACAACGCTAGAAAATCAATCTCAAGTAGGGTTCGATGTTTTGGATAACAAAGTAAACCAATTAGAACGTGGCACAAACAAGGCGATTGCATCTGTGTCTGCCTTGGGAGCATTGCATTGGAATGGCTTTGATGCACATAATAAGTTCTCTATTAGTGCAGGCTTTGGACACTACAAAAATGCAAACGCTGGTGCATTGGGTGCGTTCTACGCTCCGAATGAAAACGTAATGTTCTACGTAGGTCAATCTTTTGGTTCTGCCAAGGTAACAAACGCATCCGTGAATTTCAAAGTTGGTAAAACAACAAATGTTAAGCGAGACGAACTAAAGGATTTAAAAGAGCGTATCGAAATGTTAGAAAATCTATTAAGTAAATAATACAAGATGGGGCGACTCGCTCGCCCCAAACTATTGGAGGAATATATGAAAACACATGTACGAATTAACAGTATCGTCATTGAAGACGAATACAAAAAATTTGAAGAAACCTCAAATGTGTTGTCTAAGTTGCAACAAACATTTGAAGACAATGCATTTAAAGATATTGAAGATGTTAAAACATATCTTGCACGACTCAAATTAGATATTAAAACACGTTATCAAGAACGCCACACGATGCTCAGGGGTATGTTAAAAGACCGTAATTTAAGTGTCAGCAAAGCTGCATCAAGAATCGGGATGAGTCTTACTAATATGTCTCTTAAACTAAACGGACATAGAGCGTTTACCGAAAAAGATAAAGACAGTATCTTGCGATTGCTTGGCTTCAGTTATGATGAAGAAATTGCAAAGATGTTGTTCGAGGAAGATTGCGATGATTGAACTACATAAATGCGATTGTCGAACCATATTGCAACCCATCAAAACCCAATTGCAAGCGGAAAATAAACCATATATCATCGTGTCAGACCCTCCGTTTAACATTGGGTATCATTACAATGGTTATCACGATAGAATGAGCGATGGAGATTATAGACAGATGTTACAACAGGTGTTTAACCCATCGCATCCATCTGTCGTTATTCACTATCCAGAACAGTTGTATCAACTTGCGATTGATATTGACAAATCACCAACTAAAGTGGTATCATGGGTATATAATACAAACAACCGTAAACAACACCGAGATATTGCGTTCTTTGGTGTAACACCAGACTTTAAGCAAGTGTTGCAACCGTATAAGAACCCAAACGACAAACGGATTAAACGGTTGATTGAAAACGGCTCACAAGGAACACCGATTTACGATTGGTGGAACATTAATATCGTAAAGAACACCTCAGCAGAAAAAACGGTGCATCCATGTCAGATGCCGCTACAGGTGATGAAAAACATCATCGGTATTCTGCCAAAAGAATATACCATTGTTGACCCATTCATGGGTTCTGGTACAACAGGTGTTGCAGCCGTTGAATTAGGTCGTGATTTCATTGGTATTGAGTTAGACCCAATATATTTCGATGTTGCCAAACAACGGATTTTTAATGCACAGGAGAAAAACAAATGACAACTGAACAAGCGTTACAACATTATGAAGACCACGGTATTGATGGATTGTCTATTGAAGATATGGATAAGGTTTGCATCCATTGGTTGGAAAACCCAAATGAATATATCAATGAAATTGTTGAAAATATCGTGTTTTGTTCTTTTGGCAATTACGAATTAGTCAAAGAGGAAGAGCTGTATAGCGGTGAACATTTGGAACATAGAGAGATTTATTAAAATGTTCAAACAAATGAATATTTTTGTCTACAATTTTTAGAAGATATTCATACTGTGGAGAGATGGGATTTTGAGTGGTATGAAGTATATCCTGAAATAATCCCTGATACTAAGTTCTATAGAAAGCAGGTGTAATTATGAGTAAATTCGTAGCAGGTGAACTCTGCGAAGATGTGTTTGGTAGACCAGTAGTCTTCCTGAATTATGTACATGGGGTAGACTGTATTGTTTACAATCCAAGAAATGACACTTTTGAGGTTTACGATAGTAGACCACTTAAGCCTGTCGATAGATATTATTTCCACAGACATGTAATAGATGTGGAAAGCGGCATTAATGCATTAAGTGAAGCGTTTGATTTTAAAATCTTCGAGTTGCATCGCAAGGCATTACCGACCGCTAAAAAGCATCTGAAATTATTCAAGTCTTTAGAGGGGTGTACTATTGACTTGTCAGATAGTAAGCTAGATATTGCTCATGTTACCATTAGTGACAATGAGTCTCATAATTGGGAAGACTTAATTGAGTTTATTGGTGTTAGAACTCGTGATAACAATAGACAACGCTACTGTGTTCCTCTTAGTGTTTTAAAACCTAATAGTGCTCTATTAAGAGGTATGGTATCTCAACTACAGGAGGACTAATGTACAAACTTGAGTGGCAAGACACAAGAACATACGAAATGAAAGACCATGGTCTATTTGAGACAGAAGCCGATGCATTACAGGCGATTAAAGAATGGTGGCATCACAATGGTTTCACACCACCGTATTACCGCATTATGCATAACCCAATGGGTATCACGGTTGACTATGGGTCACATTATTGTTTTTATCATATTACAAAACAGGAGAAATAACACATGGCAGAACTAATGGATGCTTACCAACGCACACACGAAACTATGGGCACATTGGCAAAGAATGTTGGTAAAAATAACGAAACACTACAAACTACAACATTACAACTTGATAGCTATGCGAGCACCATAGACGAACACCATAAGCAAATCGAGATTCTATCACAGAAACAAGACATCCAAGACGAGTCTATTTCTAGTTTGCATCAATCTACCGCAATGTTAGCCGATGTGGCATCTAAGCATACAAGTCGTATTGACATAGTGGTTGCACGAATGAATGACTTAGAAGAACAAGTCAAAAGAACACAAAAGCATATCTTTTGGTATTTGATTGCGGTTCTTGTAATTAATGTCGGTTCGTTGATTTATTGGTTGGGTGTATAGATAGATGAAACGTATAGATAAGAACAAGGTTAGAACTATGGTTGAAGTCGTGGAAACGTATAGTGAGTCACGAGAGTTTGAAGAAGTCACACTCGAAGAAGCCAATTTTTATTACAATGCGTTTTTTGAATTAGTTAGACTTATTGAAGAAGCAACAGGAGAAAAAATATGCAATTAAAACACGCAACAGAATATAAATGTGTATTCTTAGAAACAAGCTATTTAAACTCCGCAGAGCGACAACTAAATGAACTGTTTGAAGACGGCTGGCAATTTCACTCGGTATTTACCGCTGGTTTTGCCAATGGTGGTACTGCCGAATATGCCGTTGTTTATCGCTAATAGGAGGACTTAATGAACTATATGAAAAAGCTTAAAGACAAATTCTTGCAGATGGAAACCAAAGTCAAACAGCGGACACATGCCATCGATTTATTGGTGAGCGGTCAAACCGCAGCTAACCAACGCTCGTTATCAAACACACGCAGTATCAAAGAATTACGCAGAACTCTAGGTGATACCATTCTAATGGTTCGAGACACGAATATTGATAATAGACTAAAGTTTCGTGCGATTAACTGTGAGATACAGAAAAACAAACGTTCAATCTCATGGCTTAAAGCCTGGTGTCTTGGTCTTACGATTTTTAACATTGTAATGGCAACATGGCTTGCGATTAAAATGTTTTAACGGAGGTGTCATATGCAGGTTGAATTACAGAATTACACACCACTCAATACAGCGACTCATGCCATGGGTCAATGCTATGGTAAAGAATTAACCGAGGATGCATTAATCAGAGCCATCCATAGCGGACATTTATCTTTACTGGAACATACGTTGGTAACATTCGATATTGAAATGTCACAGAAATGTCTTGCACAGATTACACGACACAGACACTTGTCTTTTACCGTGAAGTCTACACGAGGAACAGACTTTGGCGATGCCACATGGTTTAATTCCACGGAACATCCAGAGATTACAGACGATATGGGTCAACTCATGAATAAATTGATTGAGAACCAAATCTTAGAATATCGCCGTTTGGTTGATGCAGGTGTTCCATATCAAGTTGCATCTTATGTTTTACCATTGGCAACTAATGTTACCATGACTGTGAGTGGTTCTTTACGAGCATGGATGGAGTATTTACCAAAGCGTTTATGCAAGCGAGCATCCACAGAACATCAACAAGTAGCACGAGCGATTTTTGAACGATTGAATTACTTGTATCCGTCTTTGGTGAATCTACAAACGCTTGGCATGTGTGAGTCTTGTCACGAGGTATCTTGCGACTTTACGACACACAAGAAAAAACCAAAGACACCTGTCAGATTGGAGCTCGAGAATGGAAACGCTTAAAAATGGCACAATTGTACAATTCTTAGACGACAAAAACCAAGAATTGGTCGGTGAAATTAAGTTATATAACCCAACAAGTGACTTCTATTTGGTGCAAGCTGAAATTAACGGTCATGTTTGGTATATACCATCCGAACGCATTATTAAACAATGGAGTTAAACATATGAGATTATTAATAGCTATTATGGGTGCAATTCTTGCGGTTGCAATCGTTGTTCTTGGTATTGTCGCAAAGTTATCATGGCTTGCGGTTGCGATTGCGTTCGTTCTAGCACTTATTGGTATCGCAGGTGTAACCATGGCAATCGCATGGACTGTTCTTTGGTTTGCTGTAAAGATTACACTTGCGTTTATTATTTGTTTGTTGGTCGTTGGACTTATGAGAATGGAGGATAATAATGGAAAAGGTTTATAATGTTACATTTAGTGGTACATTCTACGGTGAAGCACGGATTACCGCCCATAGCGAAGAAGAAGCACATGAGATTGCATCTGACATTGCGGATTACTTTGACATCAATGTAGCATCTTACGAATATGATGCGAGCGGTTCTGTTGAAGAAATCGCCATTGAAACCATCGAGGAAGAAGACCCAGACTTCGAGGAAGACTACGAGGTGTAACAATGCAAGAAAAAGAATTACATGTTGGTGATGTATTTCTCTATAACGACAAACCAACATTAATTTACAAAGAAACGTTGAAAACGTATCGCACGATTTCTTTAACCAGAGGTGGACACTTTATTGTAACAACCATCTTTAAAAGCGAGATTGTAAATCGTAAGATTATCTACTGTGGTGAGACCAACTTACATTTGTTACTACAAGCACTCAAAGAAAGATTGCAGGTGCTTAACGATGTTTGATATAATGCATATGTTTCAAATGATTGGCACAAACGGTTTCCCATACGATTACACCGACAAACAATTTACAATCGTTCTCAACCAAGAAGTCGCATATGACGAATACGCAACGCTTACATTTATGTACGCAGCATTTGTGATACGATTGAAAGACGGTCGAGTTGTGTATGAGTGTTCTTGGGAAGACCACCCAGAGGGTTTTGTCGATTATGAACATCATGTTTATACTGGGTTTGAAATCAATCAAATAGACCAATTCTTGGAACAATTTTATGACACATTAGAACAGGAGGTCAAGGATAATGGATAGACACTCTCCAACGGTTGGAGATATATATATAGATGATAATGGATATATAATCATCATCTTTCGTATAGATACAGATGGCGAATATTACATTATGTATGACGATGGCTCTTTCGACTCATTATATTCCATTACTAGCGAGTTTACATACATAGGTCATTACGACACTAGTCAGATATTCCAAGCCATGAAAGATGCCGAAGAGCAATATATGGACATCGACAAACAAGTGTTATCCGCAGTTCAATACATGAATAGACACGTGTGTAATAAAGACGGTGCGACTCATTTGGTTGGTTGCGACATGCGTGTAGATAAAGAAATTGATACCGTGTTTGTACAAATGTATAATACCATTGGTGCAGGCTACAGATGGATTTCTGTGGCTGATTTAATGAAAGAATACACGCTAAAATAACGACAAAATAAAAAAGTCAAAATTTTGTAAAAAAGTTGTTGACACACAAAACCCTAGCTGATATAATGTAATCAACAGGTAAGGAAAACGCCTGTTAAACATTAAACAGTCTAGGGTTTTTAATTATTGAGTGATAACGAAAGGCAGGAAATATTGTATGAACCCAAGAAATGAAATCAGAAGAAATTGTGACGAGCGAGTGCGAACCATTAAGGCAGCAACACAAGATGGTATTCGCTTGACACCGCAAGAACAACAATCGGCAAGACGATTAATCCACAACGCTATTAATTGGGATTGCGATAATGCAGCATTCGCCTTGAGTGTGGCGTTGGAAGAAAACTTGGTGGTGATGTAGTTGCAACCAACAGAAAAAGAATTAAAGAAAATCACCAAATCAATTAAGGCTGGTCGTAAGTTACTACAAAGGGCAGAAAAGCCAAAGAAGACCAAAGAACAATTACAAGAATTATGGCAAGAACAAGCCAAATTATTACACGACCCATACTGTGCATGGTATTGTGCAATGGTGCGTGACATTATTAGAAATGAATTAAATGAACAGGAGAAATAATTATGTTATTCAAATTATCTTTAGACACAAATACAACATTCGTAAAAACTTTTACATTCGATGCCAAACAGTCTCGTATCATCATCTTGGACAACGAATTGTCGAACATGACAATTAACATTCCTGTATCCGAAATCGATGCAGTCATGATGTCTAAAATGTTTAATACATTGACACATCAATTAATGGAAGATGCGGTTGCATCTGGTAAAGGTTATGTATATATTAATCTGAGAGCCTTTATCAGCAACTATGAAGCTGCATTGGTTCAAAACCGTGGCTATAAAGATAAAACACAACGAAAAACATTTGAGTTATAACAGGAGGTGGACATATGTCTAAGTTGCCAGAATTTCTGCAAGATAAATCTTGTTTTGACGGTAGACCACATCCAGCGGTACCAGAAGATTTTCTGATTGGGTTTTATCAACGTGAAGCCGAACGAAGAAAACATATGAAACAATGCGATTGTTGCGGACGTTGGTTTACGCCTAAAAGTCATAATCAGCGTTTTTGTACAATAACGTGTAAACAAAAATACTATAGTCGGTTATACGCCGAGCAAAGACAACAAGAAATTGATTACGAATTAGAAAACGGAGGTTGGAATGAGTAATAAAGACATCTTAGTAAATTCTATGGCAGGTTATCCACTTACGCTATATATTGACCGTATGGCAGATAACATTGGCTCTCACAAAGAAGACAATGCAGTATTAAATCATTTGCGATATTCAATGTATCAAGAGATTTTAAATGCTGTAGGTGAGCACACATTATCCTTTGAAGCATTACAACAACAGATTGTCGAGTGGAAACAAATCAAGACAGTCAAAGATATTGTTTTGTTGTTGCCAAATGCAGATACCGACCAATTAACAAAAGAAGACCTAAAGTGTGTCAAGCAAGTAATCAAGGAATTAGACCAAGCAGTTACTTTAGTAAGAAAGCAGTTGGAGACCGTGTGCGACAAGTGTTTAACACTTGCTGATAAACATAAGAAACCACATATAGAGTCACAGGAGCAGAAATAATGGAAGTAACATACTTGAGATTAGACCCTGTACAGTCTGAGACAGACATTTTCGATGAATATATGTCTCAACAAATCATCTATAGCTGTATCAATCAATATGGTGCAGATGTTATCATTCCAAAGACATTACCAATGAAACTCAATGGCATCACTTTAGGTCGCAATCAGTTCTGGTCTGATAATGTGCCAGATTTAATTGTAACAACCGTGCAACCAAGCTGGTCTAATGGACAACCAATGGTTTCTGTTAAGTTTGACTCAGATAACTTGTTGACGATATTGCAGTTCTGTTATACAATACATTTACAAGACGGCTATCGACTAGATAGCAGAAAAAATAAAGTTTTATTACATCAAGGATTAATCACTAATATGTATCTTCTTGATGGCACTCAAGAATACACGGTAGAGCAATTTGAGACTCTAGGGAACATATTACAAAACGCAAGACAAACCGTTATCAACACATATGAAGACCAATTAATACGTGCATTTAAACATAAAAACACAATTTTTAAGTTGAAAATTTAATTTAACAGCAGGAGGAAAACCATTGAAACGTAAACAATTATTAAAACAAATCGACACAACAGTTGAGAACATCTACAGTTATATCGGTGATGAACACAAGGAAATGTACTCTACACATTCCGTTACATTACCACAGGGTCATATGATTATCTATACTCATAATATGTCATGGTTTGGCGAAATTAGACCATATACAAAACTAATGTTTATTCGCAATAGCGGTGAATTGACTACATACGCATATGGATTGTCGCTATTAACATTAGAAGACCAAGTGATGTATGATACCGACCAATGTGACGACCCAAATGCGGAACTACAGTTTTTGAAATTGTTTGAAACCTATTTAGAACAGGAGGTGTTCTAATGTATAAAATCACTTTTAGACAAGCCAATAAAGATACACAGCAGTTATATACAGAAGAAGACCCAATGTATTTTCTACAACTCTTAGCTTTTGCAGATATTGAATATTTATTGGTAGAAAAAGTGGGTGAAAACGAACATCTAAATGGTTTACAGGAGGTTGATTAACTTGGATACCCAACAGCTACATGAAATAATTGAACAACAAAACCAAGTGATTGTCGCAAAAGACAGTTATATTAAAGACTTGCAACATAAACTAAAAGAAGCAAGAGGTAAATTATATGATGCTCAATGGGAGATTTCGTGTCAAAAGTTTGATAAAAAATGGGCATCCGAAGCCATTCGACAAAAAGCAGTCCACGTTATCGGTGGCTTTGAGTATAATACTCGGTATGTTCCATTGGAACTGACTATCATATTAATGTTAGCGAGTGTTGCCTTAACAGTACTTATATTGATATGCGGTAAATAACACAGTAGGAGAACTAATGTATATCTTAGATGAAACCAAATATTGTTGGACAACAGATGATACTTGCGGTCAGCCGATGGACACCATCGAAGAGGCTATTAACGACTTTTACGAGTATGATTGCGAAAACCTTGATTGTACATTGGTTGACATCGGACATCCATCGTATTATATTCCCAACGTGTTTAATGCAGAGCAACTGATGTGGGATATAGACGATAAAATCGAAGAATATTACGACATTGTATTTAATGATAAATTGACCGATGAGCAAGATGAAGAATTGGAAAAACGACTGCAAGATACGTTATATCAATTCTTGAAAGAAAACCACTTGGACAAACGTGTATGGACTGTGTTTCAAACAAAAGAATACAATCCATTAGACTATGGTATTAATCCGCAGGAGGGCTATTGATGGGTATATATAACGATTTTTATGTGTTTGTAAACCACAGAGTTATTCCTGTGGCACAATTTAGTATCTACAATAGAAATATCGGAGGTTTTTTCAGAGATAATCTTCGTGACTTTCAACCAAATGAGGAATACATCATTGACGGCTCTTTGGTGGCACGTTTGTTGCAGGCTTATGAAGATGGAACATTAGCTCGCAGTCCATTAGTAAACCCAAGAGACCCATTGATATTCCCTGACGAAGTAATGCAGTTATGTCAGATTAAAAAATATATTGACGACAAGTATAAAGTAATATATACTCAAATTGATTAACAGGAGAAAAACATATGAATTACTTAAGCATTATCGAAGAGAACCTTACAAAAGCTGATTACGTTGCGTACTTGCGTGGCAGTATTCTAATGGCTCTATTAGAAGATAAACCACTAGACTTACCTCAGTTTAAACTATATGCTGACAAGCTAGTGGATATCCTAGAAGAATAACCAGAACAACCAACAGTTCCACTTCAAATTAAATCTTTTGATTATACCCAAGAACAACCAATCGTTGACTCAGATGAACCACAGGTGCAGCCAAAACCAAAGTTTAACATTGGCGACCGTGTAATTATTAAATACAACGATTACACAGGTACAATCGTTAGATTACCAATGGAGGGTGTTAACTTCCCAGAGGGTTATGTCGTAGAATTAGACGATAATCGTTTTGGTTGGATTGGTACACATGAGCGTGACGGTGTTGAGTGTAATGGCGGATGGTTCGCCGCCGAGAAAAACTTGGAATTAATCAATCAGGTGGCTTTAGAGCCAAATAAATGGTATCATACTACTGATTTTACTGTGGATGAGTTGCAGGCGTTATTACCAAGTGGTACTAAAGTTGAAGTCGAGGCAGAAGTATTGTATAATGATATTACTACCCTACCTCCGACCAAAATTAAACAGGCTACGGTGGAAAAAGTTGCTATGTCAGACTTTGGTGAAACAACGTACATCGGAACACTCGAAGACAATTTTTATAAAGAATGGTTTAAAATCGTACAGGAGGACTAAAGTGAATACATATCGCATCCATGCCGATTATAGTGGTACTAGACGAACAATCACCTATAGGTCACCAAAGACCCTACAAGAATTAAAAACAGGATTACTGTCTGATACTTATGAGGGTCACATATGTTTTCTGTTTGACAACGAACGTGAAGAGCCTGTGGATGCTTTTGCGTTAAATCTATCTAGGGCAGACACCGTTACAATTTATTTAGTGAAAACAGATGAACCAACAGGAGTGACACATAAATGAAAACCAAAAACGACTCTATGGGAACACTAAAATTAAAACTTGAGGTGACACCAGAGAACATCGAATGTTTAAAGTCATTGTTTTTAAAACCTGAAAATAAGACTTCAAATTCCATTAAGACTGGTACAATGTTATTCAATGGTAAACCTGTGGAGAAGTCCGTAGACGATTTACCGACCGTTGCTACGTTAAGAACTAAATACGGTTCTCTTAGAGATGGATACATCGCCATAGCAAAGTCTGATAACAAGAATTGTTATATTGGCGTAGTCACCAACTTTACAGAAAACATTATATATATTAAAAATACAATCTGTGTTTTTGTCAATGAGTCAACAAATAATATTGGCATCCAATGTATTGACACTTACAGCTTCCCAATTCAAGACTTGTGTGGCATAACCAAAAACCAATGACCCAATTCCAAAAAATTAAAAACCAAAAAATAAAAAACAAGATTTCAAAAAATAAAACCCAAGAAAAACACATTGGTTATTGACAACACAAACCGTCTTGTGTTATTCTATGAGTAGACAACAGGTTGCAAACGCATGGCAAACACCACATTCATTGTGTGATGCATCCTAAACACATTGCACAGGCAATCATACCACCATTCAAATACGTCTACAGCACATGCGTTCGCCTGCTGTTGTCATACAAATCAAATACCACCGTATAAAAACAACAATACATGCTTCGGTTATCGCATTAAGCATATAACATAATCGCTATACATTATCACATCTATTGTTTGTCCACGTTTTATATGGTGGTATTTTTTTTTATTTGTATATATGTCGTGGGATTAAATAAACGCATATATGTGTCGGTGACATATGTATTATGTCTATATGTGTGTTCATGGGTTATTCTATTGACGACCTGTGGATGTAAGACCATTGTTTTACCCATGGAACATACGTTTGGTTTTGACATGAAGACCATCACAGGTTTTCATCAATGGTACTCAACCTCACGATATAACCACCGCATCACATTCATAGAACTCATTTATTTGCGTTCTGCGGTGGTTTTGGTCTATGGTGTATACAAATATACCACCGTGGATGTAAACGCACCGTATAGACGATTTGAATGCATTGTCGTGGTAATTTTTGTTGTTATATATGTGTTATTTTCCACGGATTTTTTCATTTGTATATATTTATATATATGTCCACGGTATTTTATATTTGTATATATACATATATCTCTCACCCCTATTTTTATATGTATATGTGTTCATATATTAATACATATATTTGTTTTTTCAAGGCATTACATATTGACCGCACACATGTTCGCCACGACCTGCCAGACCGCCATCCATAGCAAACAGATGTTCGATTTAATACATTCAAAATTTTCGATTAGATTGAAAACTTTAGATGAATAAAGTATATCGAAAATCCTGCAACTATTCGAAAACTTTAGATAACTAAAGGACTACAGAACGAAAACTTTCGATATAGTCTTATGCAACTCAGTTGTATGCAATCATATGAATGTTTGAACATATGAACATACATTCATATAACCGATGTATACTCATATGAACATGTGTTCATATGATGTGGTACAACTGTATTGTATGCAATTTAATTTCATAGGTACCGCCTGCAAGGGGTATAGCTTTAAGCTATGACTAGCTATAACTAAAAACTATTATGCAGTAGGGTGTATCTGTAGTATAATAAGTGTAACGAAAGATAATAAATATCTTTCGTAGGTCTTTTATAATTTTATATTGAAAGGGGTAAAACTCATGAAAGAATTTTTATCTATGTCTAAGTTGGTTAACTACCTAGAGGAACATAAAAGCCTATTAGAGAGACCATATTTGGTTGAGATTGAATATAGTCAATCAAATTGGAATAGGGTGTATCCATTAAATGAACGAATTTATCAGACTACCACAATTTGTGATTATTTTGATAATGAAAAACATTCAAGCCTTATAGGTAGTACAAAAAGCGGTAGCGAATACATGGTAAACCTAAGCCAATATAATTGGCAAGTTGCCAAAATCACCCTACACGATGATAAACCACTAAGATGATAGAATAACGGCGG